>PVMK01161168.1_pt1 | contig 27953 bp, 29 predicted proteins | sample 1853481 | NCBI WGS metagenome assembly PVMK01 (sample SAMN08533507, study PRJNA380276) | Marine sediment metagenome, whole genome shotgun sequencing project. | reverse complement strand
GATCTGAACAGGGTTGTTTGACCTGCCATGTTTATGAAGAAGGTGGAGGAAAGCTTACATTTGAGGGACTTAAATTTGCTGCTTCAGGATATACATGGCCCCCGGTTGGAGGTTACAGGGTTCTTGGTCCGATTCAAAAACCTGTTCGATTGATTATAGGCGTAATTCATATAGTTGCAGCTTTCCTGTGGTTCGGAACAATACTTTATGTTCACCTTATGCTCAGACCCGGTTATGCAGCAAGGGGATTGCCTAAAGGTGAAGTTATTCTCGGATTAATATCTATGGCTGTGGTAGGAATAAGCGGTACACTGTTAACAATTTCCCGGATCAGAAGTTTTGATGTACTGTTTATGAGCCAGTGGGGACAACTCTTATCTTTAAAGATTATCTTTTATAGCATAATGATTTCGTCAGCAATATTTACTATCCTGTTTGTCGGGCCAAAATTAAAAAAAGGGAAGATAAAAGCTGAAATACCTGACAATAAAATATTTGATCCTTTGACGCTGCAGGCATTTGACGGAAATAATGAATCACCGGCTTTCATTGCATATAATGGTAATGTCTATGATGTGTCTGCTCTCAAACTCTGGAAAAAGGGAGTGCATATGAAGCATCTGGCCGGACGTGATCTGACTGATTTTTTGCCTAAAGCGCCTCATGGTGAAGAAAAGCTTGAAACAGTGCCGGCAGTTGCTACATATGATGCCACTTTGAAACCACCTAAGACCTTTGCCCAAAAGGCATTTTATTTTGTTGCCTATATGAATCTGTTTATTGTTTTTATAGTGCTGTTTGTCATTGCATACTGGAGATGGGGGCTTTATTAAGCCGTCCTGACCTTCTTACTTTCTGTCACGCACGACGCCCGACGATTTCCTCTAGAAATAAAAACTCAACGATGCAAAATATGTATCGGTGTACAAACCGAATTCATTGTCAGGCCTGTCAGGATCATCGGACTCTTTTCCCAGACCAATAAAGGCACTAAGTCCTGCATAGATATTCTGGCTTACACTCCACTCTAATGACGGTGATAAAAGGGCTGATCCGTCTTCCATATTAAATAGCAACTGGGAACCAAAGAGGAGCAGGGGAGTTATCTCAAAGCTCAGGCCAGGGGCAATATAATGTTTTGCAAGCAGATAAACCGTCCCTTCTGTGAAGGCCGTTTCAGTTGCTGCATTCAGATAGTCTACAGGATTATCTGTTCCTGCACCATTGAAATGGTATTCAATGAAGGCATAGAGCCTGGAGGTGAAACTGTAATCAGCTCCCATGGATAGTCTGAAATAGTTTTCTTCCGGCCTGTAATCATTTGCTGCATCAGATAATACCTGGGCCGCCTCAAGCCATGTACCGGCCCCGCCAATTGAACGGGCAAGGTCCAAACCTAAAAGGATATTTTCTTTAAAAACCATTGTCATCAGGGAAATATCGGTTTTCCAAACATAAGATTTCATGCGGACAAAGGCAGCGCTTTTATCAGCATTGAACTCATTTCCAAAGACAATCCCGACATCAAACTCTCCCATCTCAGCAAGAGGGGATTTCATTCTTATTGCGTCCACTCCGACCAGCTCATCTTTTGCAATGGTATTAACAGTGAATGGTGCGATTATATCGGTAGGATTAATAACGCGGGCAGAACCGAAAGCAACGGGCTGTCTCCCAACAAAGAGATCAAAGCTGGTTGCCGTATAAGTGAGAAAGGCCCTGTCAAGATTCTGGGCCAGCACAAAGTCCTGATCCTGATCATTAAGGATATTTTCATTCAGATCATCAATACGGTAAGAGAAAAATGAAGAGTTTGCAAATGAGCGGTCTGACAATATGCCTCCCCGGTCTCTCAGCCAGGGAAGTACCTCATATGCAAGTTCCCACGATAATGATTCAGAAGTTTTAATATTAAGTTTTAATCTTGCACGGGAAAGGGCTTCAAAGGCAGTGTCATTCTTTGAATCTGAAATGACCAGAAAATTCCTTATATATCCTGATGTGCTGATCTCAGGTTTTGCATAGGTAATACCGGGGATGAAAAGAGTTGTAGTAAATAATAGAGCAGTAAGAAAATACAATCTCAATATCACTTATTGTCTCGTCTCGTCTTTGTCTATTGATCCGTCTTTGAGAAGTACAAGCCGTCTGGCTTTTTCCATGATCATACTGTCATGGGTGGAAAATACAAATGTAATGCCGCTTGTTTCATTAAGGTCATGCATCATGTCTAACAGGGATGATGCAGTTGCAGAATCAAGATTGGCTGTGGGTTCATCAGCAAGGATTACATCAGGTTTTGAAACCATGGCTCTTGCTATAGCAACTCGCTGCTGCTGTCCTCCTGACAGCTGCCTGGGAAACCTTTTCTCCATACCTTCAAGTCCTACCTGCTTTAATATGGATGCGACACGGGATTGCCTTTCGTTTTCACTTACTCCCTGTAAAAGCATGATGTACTCAATGTTTTCCTTCACCGAAAGGACCGGGATTAGATTATAGGACTGAAAGATGAACCCGATCCGGTCCCGCCTGAAATCTGACAGCTCACTGCCCTTCATCTTACTTATAAGCTTGCCTGAAAGTGTTACTCTGCCGGATGTTGGAGTATCAAGGCCGCTTATTATATTGAGAAGAGTGGTCTTACCTGACCCGGAAGGTCCGGCAATGGCAGTAAATTCTCCTTTTGTTATAGCAAGGCTCAGGTCCCTTAATGCATGGACCATCATGCCGTCAGTGCCATATATTTTTGAAACTTTCTCTATCTCCATTAGTGTGTCAGACATGATGGTGCTCCTTTCAAGTCTCCCCCTTTGGAAAAGGGGGATTAAGGGGGATTTTATGAATAATTCTTAAAAATCTCCCCTAACCCCTCTTTGCCAAAGAGGGGAATATAGATTGAATTATCATCTGTATAATGTGTTCTACATGCTTCTCTGCATCGCCTTTGCCGGTGTCATCTTAGCCGCGAATACTGCAGGATATATTGCTGCAGTCAAAGAAAATATAAAAATCAAAGCCGGATAAAGAGTAAACTGTTTAAGAGCAAGCTCCGGGTAAAGAAGCTCTGTTATTGTTACGCCGGCAAACTCTATGCCTTTATAGTCTATTCCATAATATGCCAATAAGCTAATAACGATCAGTCCCAGCAGTGTTCCAAGTATAATGCTGATCAGCGATAATGACGTTGCCTCGATGAATATTATAAGCGCCATATTCATCGGTCTTGTGCCTATGGCCCTCAATACACCGAATTCAAACATCCTCTCATAAAGGGACATGAACAGGGCATGCATTATAATGACAACAACGATACAGAACACGAGAGATGAAGTTATAATTGTCGAGACCTTTGTCATATCAATAATGCTTTCAAGCTGAGGAACAAGTTTCTTCCATCCCTCAGCCTCGTTGCCATCTTTAGAATATTTATTCCAGAAGTCAAGGGATAGATCCCCTGCATCATTGATGTCATGGAATTTCAAGGCGATCTCATGAGAACTGTTTCCAACAGAAAGCAGTTGTTGAGCTTTTTTTATATTAATGAAGGCCATGCCGCTGTCAGCCTCCCTGACACCCATATGAAATATTCCGGTCAGTCTAAACATTTCCTGTGAAAGTTCTCCTGTCCCTGCCTGTGCTACAGTGAGAACGATCCTGTCTCCCAGTTCCACCTCCAGGGTTTCAGCTGTCTTTGAACCGATCACTAACTGGAGTTCCTTTTCTCTATCCAGGTATTCTCCCTGAATAATTGCTTCATCAATTATGGAGATATTTTTTTCCCGTGCAGGATCTATGCCATAGAGCATAATTGAATTAACACCTGCTGCCGAGCTTAGCATCCCGTATGATACTGTACGTGGGGAGAACTCAGACAGGAGGTTCTCTGTCGAGAGTGACTTAATAATAGTGTCTGAATTCTTAATGGTGTTCTCAACTTCAAAAGTATCCTTGAAACCTTTGGAGTGTATCTGTGCCTGTCCGAGAAACGTATCTGTAGCTGTCCTGATCATGCTGTCCATCATGCCTAAATAAAGGGCGTCTATAAGCATTAGTGAGGCCAGGGTGATTCCTACTGCAAAGCCTGAAAGAAGAGCTCTCCTCTTATTCCTCAGGACATTTCTCCATGCCAGTTTTATCAGAAGTGTCATTTAGCTTGACCTCATGGCCTTAACCGGGATTATACGTGCGGCCCTGACAGCAGGCCATATACTGACTACAATTGCGGTGAAGAAAACGATCAATGCCGGATTGATCATTGAGCGGAGTGTTATCTTTGAAGTCAGTTTTGTGAATACATATCCGCCATACTCAATTGGAGTTGGATAAGTGATTCCATGAACAAGGAACCACCAGTTTGCTAAAACTCCGGCTATGGTACCTATGATGATGCTTATTATTGCCAGAAAAGCTGTTTCATATAATATGAGCTGAAATATATGGAAAGGCCTTGTGCCCAGAGCCCTGAGGACACCGAACTCTCTTGTTCTCTCAAGCAGCACCATGAGCACTGTATTAAGAACACCAACGGCTATTATTATTGTAAAGACGCCAATGGAATATCGGTTTCCCTTCAGATCGGCCTGCATTGCCCGGTAAAAAGCAGCTTCCACTATCTGCCATGGCTCGACCGAAATCTCAGGATCATTCAGATGAGATTTTAGTGCTTCACTGACTTGTTTTGTCCTGGAGTGATCGGTGAGTACAATAGCAATCTCATGAGCACCGCTTTCCATGGAAAGAAATTCCCTGGCCTTATTGATATGCATGAAACATATGGATTCACCATAAGAGCTGCCTTCATCTCCTATAATACCGATGACAGTGAAGAGATTATTGGCTATTGAACCGTCTATGCCTTGTGATATAAGAGCAATCTCCCTGCCCAGATCGACTTTAAGAACCCTTGCAAGGCCGTTAGTGATGATAATCTCATTTTTATCAGTATTTGTTATGAACGTACCTCTGCTAACTCGATTTTTTAATCTTGTTGTATTTGCTTCTCTTGCCGGGTCAATGCCTATTACCTTTGTACCGGTTGTCTTTTTTCCTGCAAAGGCAAGGGCAGGAGTGTAAACTCTTGGAGCCCAGGACTGAACATAGGATATGGATTGAATTGAATTGCCAATGGCATCAGGATCTTTCAGTATTTTGTATATGGAAGGTTTATCAAGATAATCCTGCATATGAAGCTGTATATGGCCGGTCTGGTTTCTGGTGATCATATCTATTAGATTGCCGTATGTGCCGTCTATCATGCCGAAGAACAGACCAAACAGTGCGCATCCCCCGGCCATCATCAATCCGGTTAAAAAGGAACGCCTTTTATGGCGGAAAATATTACGGAAGGCAATTCTAAGTAGGATCATTTTTTATTAATAATCTCCCCTGACCCCTCTTTGCTAAAGAGGGGAAAGCTATCTCCCCTTTGTAAAAGGGGGACTGAGGGGGATTTTTCAATTATTTTCTTCTTTGCAAATTTCTTAGTGAAAATGTATCAGCTTTCAGTTTTATATCAAACTTGAGCTCTTTATACTTGATAACAGTTTTTTTGCCGGGCTTGTTCAGAGGTCTCATTACAAGTACAGAAGGTATTTCCCGTCCGCTGAAGTTCCTTATTTAACTAAACTACATTTACCGCTACTTCCGTCCCTTTTCATCAAAGAAAGACTCTTCAACAGGGATATAATCATTTCTACGGACAACCAGCACTATCCTGGCCCAGACAATGGGGATATCTTTTTTTGGTATCAATTCAATGTAATAATAATCAGGATTGGCATTGTCAGGTGTTATAATGCTGGAATGATAATCATTGATCATTGAGCTTTCCCTGACAAGGTCATCATTGGTGAAATCCGATCCCATCCAGGAACTCATCATCATCGACGGAGGAACTTTAATTACTTTGTTAATCTTTGGAAAGTAGTTCCACATCTCTGTTTTTTTCCTGAGCGTAGCTATGCCCGCATCTTTTTTGGGACTGTTAATATGGATCAATGTTCTGTCCAGCCCTTCGCTCCATATATCCATTTTAAGGGTACGCTTCCAGTGTTCGGTCTGGATCAGCATTTCCACTTCAGCAAAACTGGTATCACTTCTGTAGAGTCTGTCCATTTTCTCAACAATAGCGTTAACCTCTGGAGTGTTTTCTGCGTGAACTGGTAGGATAGGGGCGGTAAAAACCAGCATTAATAATATAAAAGTGTTTCTTATTAATTGGTTTGTATTGGTTCCCATAGGTATCAATATATCATACAAAGTATTATTATGATAAAAAAATTATGTTCAAAGCATATTCTTGCTGTAATGGCTTTGCTTGTTTTTCTGCCCATCATAAATCCATTGACTTGCTATTCCGCTGTTATTGACCCAGCATTTAAATTTTCTACTATTGAAACAGAGCACTTTACCATTCATTTTCATCAGGGTCTTGATCGTGCTGCATTCAGGACTGCAGAAATACTGGAAAGTGTACAGAGTAAGTTAACAGAAAATTTCCGATGGACTCCGCAGGAGAGAACACAGGTAGTGCTTCTTGATAACACTGACTTTGCAAACGGTCTTGCAACTGTCCTGCCTTACAACGCGATTTATATTAACCTGTCTCCTCCCTTTCCTGACCTGACAATAAGCGAGAGTGATGACTGGCTTGAGCTTGTGCTGATTCATGAGTATGTTCATATTCTCACAATGGATCCTGCAAGGGGGTATTCATCAGGTTTAAGAAGAATATTTGGCAAGACCATGCCCGGTTATGATCCTTTATCTTCATTACTGTTCTTTCTGACAGCTCCTCCGAATATATTTTTGCCGGACTGGTGGATAGAGGGTATCGCCACATGGGCTGAAACAGAATATACATTATCCGGACGAGGGAGGAGTTCCTTTGTTGAAATGATTATCAGAATGGCAGTGCTGGAAAATAAGCTTCCTCGTATAGACCAGTTAAATGGCGACGTGCCTTACTGGCCGTCAGGAAGCACGCCATATATTTACGGTATGCTTATGAAAAAATATATTGCTGAAACTTATGGCAAAGAACACCCGGGCAAACTGAGCTCAGCCCATTCAGGCAGGCTGCCTTATTTTATTAACTCTCCTCCAAAAAAACTGACAGGACAGAACTATATTGAGCTATACAGGGAAGTGGTACAAGACTCTCATGACAGATCAGTTTCAAAAAATAGATCGGTTAAAAACCAGGCCTTTTACTGAGGTTGTAGAGCTGCCTGTTAATGGTGAGCGTGTGACTAATCCCCGTATTTCTTCACAGGGCATGTATCTGGCAGTTAACAGGCGTGATCCCCATGATCATGAAGAAATAGTGGTGTATGATTTGCAAACCCTTAATGTGATTTCCAGAGTCAGAAGGATGCCCTCTGACCATAACATGTCCTGGTCTCCGGACGGGGCAAAACTCTATTTTACTCAGGCCGTTAAAAAGGACAGCTATAACTTTTACCAGGATATATATGCATTAAATATTGATACACAAGCTGTAGAACGGGTTACAAATGATTTAAGGACAAAAGACATAGATGTCTCTTCTGATGGAAGCCGGATAGTTTTTGTGAAAACAGAAGCAGGCATTCAGAATTTAGCTGTGTTGAACCCTGGAAAAAAGTAAAACAGATATTATCACAAACTATGATGGTCAGGTCATTTCCTCTCCACGATGGTCTCCTGACGGACAGACAGTGGTGTATTCAAGGCGTGATATTAATGGAGTGTCTTCGTTAGAGATGTTTCATTTTGATACAAGTGATATCGAGACATTACTGAAAAACTGATGCCAATAATTTATTTCCTGCATGGTCAACTGACGGCAGTTATATAATTTACAGCTCTGATAAAACAGGGGTATATAATCTCTATGCCTATTCATTAACAGAAGAGAAGGTCTATCAAATAACCCATGTCCCTGGCGGGGCTTTCCATGCTGAAGTGTCAAATGAGAAAATATATTTTTCAAATTACAGCTCAAAGGGCTTTGATATAGTTGAAATCCCCTATGAGCCTTCCAGCTGGATAACAGATATCGGTCCATACATAAAAACATCATGGACAGAACAGAAGGAGAGTGATAATGAAGATGGAGTAAGTAAAGAGCCGATCAATACCAATCATAAAATCATGAAATATGATCCGAAAGGAACATTATTACCGAAGTTCTGGTTGCCAACGATTTCTTATGATGATGAAGGTGCAGTGTTGGGCGCCTTTACTGCGAGCCATGATGTTCTGGGGTATCACACTTATATGGTAAGAGCAGGCCATGGAGTAAGCGGCAATACATATTTTGATATCAATTACCTATATAATCGGTGGAAACCATCATTTTTATTAAGGGCCTATTCTCACCCGAGGTATTACTCAGACCTCTTTGCAAATGGAAGCGGGTATTATGAAAGGAGCAGTGGGGTTGGATTGGAAATCCGCTATCCTTTACCAATGAGAAACCTGGAATCATCCTATACAGTTAAGGCTGGTTTGAATATTGAAAAAGTAAGTCATTTAACTGAAATTAAGAACAGGAGAGTTGATAACTATGAAATCTTTGAAGGCAGAAAGGACAATATATATGGAGGATTCAGCTATAGCGGGGCCTTGCGATATCCCCTGTCAATAAGCCGAGAAGATGGGAGGGAGATTTCTGTTTTATTCAGGAATTATATTAATGGCCCGGATCATAGAGAGTATCTATTGGACTATAAAGAATATATTGGCCGGGCAACCAATCATGCAATATACATGAACCTTAGTATGGCTTTTTCTGACGGAGACCATACAGCACAACAGTCCTTTCAGATAGGCGGTGTCCCATATTTGCAGAACAGATACCCCATAAGAGGATTTCCATCGAACTTTGATAAAGGAGAGCATGCTGTTAAATATACTCTTGAATACAGGTTTCCTCTCCGGTATATATTCAGGGGGTGGAATACCAAGCCTGTATATCTTGACCGTCTTCATATTTCTCTCTTTGCTGATACTGGCAATGCCTGGGGCACTGAGAAAGATTTTGAGTTTAGCGATTTTTCAACCGGTATAGGAGCTGAAGCAAGAATGGACACGGTGCTTGGGTATAAAGCCAAAATAACCCCGGCCCTGGGAATTGCGCAGGGATTAACAGATGGCGGTGAGACACAGGTGTATTTTATTGTTTATATGGATCTTTGAGATTATTAGTCCAGAAACCATTCTTCCGGTGACTCTCTGTTAAAGTCACGCGCGCCATGTAATACGGCAAGTATTTCAACATCTTTACTGCTTTCTTTAATTCTATAGATAATTCTGTAATCTTGATATAGAACTTCTCTGAAACCGTAACTTTCAAACTCCGGTACGATACGGCCACAAGAAGACATTACCTCAAGTTTTGATGTTGCTTTGATAAGAGACTTGATAAATCTTGCTGCATAGGTGGGAGAGTCTTTAGATATATAGGAATGAATAGACAGTAAATTATTGCTTGCCTTTTCAGTCCATCTTATTTTGCCCATTCTTCAACTCTGTTAAGAAGCTCTTCAGTAGTCAATAAATTACCTTTTTCTGCATCATTCAGTCCTTCAAGAACCTGAGCAACAAAGTTGATTTCATACATTATATCTTCAAGGGAACACTCATCAGGTAGCTTCCTGATAGTTGCAATTGTTGCTTCCTTGAGTATATTCATAAAAAACATCTCCTTCCTCAATTTTTATTTCATTATTATATCACAACCAATTTATATGGATATCTGAGATCAGGCTGCCCCTTTTTCCTTTTTCACTCGTTCATGTAACCAGATTTTAATCAGTGCTCCTCTGTCAACACCTATTGTTTTACGTATTTCATCAATTTCATTTACCAGCGTCTCAGCGACATCCAGCGTGATTCGTACTTTTTTACCCGTATGCCTAATTGTGGCTTTTGACATGTCTATGAGATCATGTATATCCTCTCCTTCTTCAAATCGCTGATCAAATTCTTTTGTATTCTTAACCAGCTTTTTCTTTCTCATATAATTTCTCCTCCTTTTTTCTTGATCTTCTTACGGAAATAATTCTCACTGTATTACCTCTTATGGTAAAGACAGCTGTCCACAGCTTTCCATTAAGTTGTCCTATAACGATATGTCGGTTTTCAACGGGATGTGGAGCGTTAATTTCTATTCTGAGTTCATCCTGCCATAATCCCATGGCTGTTTCAAAGTCAATTTGATGTTTTCGATTGTTTGACTTACTCTTTGCAGAATCCCATTCGAATTTCATGGTTCATTATTACAGATATTGTACAAAATAGCAACATATTTAATACATATACAGTGGTCTATTTGAGAGTGAGCAGGTCTGAGGATCGTGTTTTTTGTCCGTGATAATTCCATGTACACCGTGCCTGATCCCATGATTGGATTAACTTATAGAGAATGATATTGTTTGTAGGAATATAAGGAATTATTTTTTGAAATCAACAGATTTTACCATTTTAGGGATTCGCTCTATTACCGACTTATCAATGAAAATGAGAGAAGTTATTGGGGCAATGACTTTCTCTAATAGTCAATGATTCACTATGGGTGCTGTTTTCATTGACTCATCTCTATTATCTTCAAAATAGATTAAGTTCAGAAATGAGGATATTACATATTTATCTTCAGAATGGAAGCAGTTCGGAGTTTACCGATAACACCTTATATAAACGATTTTCGTGGAACAAAAATATGAGTATTATAGATTGAAGTCTTCATTTTTGAAGTCGTTAATTATCTTTTTTCTTAAAGTAATCCGGATACGTCTTTTTGTAGTTTTCAAGACATTCAGGACAATAACCATGAGTAAATTCAGCTTCAGAATGCTCACTAATATAATCAGCAACTAGTTTCCAGTATCCTTTGTCATCACGTATTTTTTGGCAGGAACTGCATATTGGTATCAACCCACTCAAAGTTTTGACTTTAGCAAGAGCGTCCTTGAGTTCATGGATTAACCGCTCTCGCTCCTCTTCCGCTGTTTTGCGCTCGGTGATGTCAAGACCAAGGGATATTGCTCCTATTATATTTCCATCATCGTCATGGATCAACGAGTTATTCCACTCACAAGTGATTATTTTCCCTTCCTTGGTGAGATTATCATTAATTGAGTGACTAGAAAGTTCGCCTTTCGTAAGGTTGTTCACTACCTCGTCGACATGTGGTCGATCCTTCTCAGGAATAATGAAATCAAAAAAGCTATAGCCAACAACCTCCTCCTTTGATCAGCCAAACACTTCTTCCGCTTTCTTGTTCCAATCAGTAACGCGGGTATTTTTATCCCAAACCACGAAAGCTAAAGGCGCAGTTTGGTACACATTGCGAAACCGCTCCTCACTCTCGCGTAATGCTCCCTCAGTCTTTCTACGTTTTTTTATCTGGTATTTAAGAGCTTTTATCCAGACCAGGGATAGCAATATAATGCCAATACTGAGGATTAGGGAATAAATTATCCATTGGGGAATAACCTTTATAGAGGATATCTTTCCTCCGTACCAGTGATGCAATGTTTGATAATAAAAAGAATCATCATGTTGCTTCCAGTCTTTGAGCTGTTTGTCAAGAGTCTATAGGATGTTGTCGTGCTTCCCTTCAGGAACTGCAAACAACAGTTTGAATGGATTAAACATGATTGAGCTATTCCTGATTTCATATTTTTTCTCAAGATCATATCCATGCACATTATTAATGACGCAGGCATCGGCTTTGCCCATCTCAACCAGTTTAACAGCCTCTAAGTAGGTATCCGTGACCAGAAGTTGGCATTGAATATTAAAAGCCTTACATAGTTTTTGAAAGTTGATGCCGTTGATCCCGTTTCTGAGGATGGCCACTTTAAGCCCATCGAGATCCAAGATGTTCTGAATGGATGACTTCTTTCCTACATAAACCTGCCCCCACATTGTCAGAACGTTCTCTTGTGAAAAATCGATATAAGAATCTCGCTCTTTGGTGTAGGCAATGCTGGTCATAAGATAAATATCATTTTCCTTGAGACGTTCAAGGCTATTAGCCAAACTGTCATAAACAAATTCAAGCCGCCAATTTTTCTGTTTGGCAACTTCATTGAGTAAATCGACATAAACCCCTTGAGGAGTGCCCAGTTCATCTTGAAAAACAATCGGTTTATTCTGAAAGATGCCAACTCGAATCTTAAGGGGAGATTTTTCTGCCTGCACAATGTTAAAAGGCAAAAAGAAAGCTAAGAAAAAAATACTACTAAAAATCTTTATTTTATTTGATTTATAATGCTTCAAAATTTCACTCCAGAATACAAGTGATAACCTTAATTGGGACTTGGGAGTTATTACAAATATCACAAAGTTCCATCACCAATATGAAAACAGAACAGGTTATTCCATAGTTTCTGAGTATCTATAAAATATACCCCCTATCTTGGCAATTAACAAGCTTTTTTATAGTTTTTGAGTAATTTACTAACTGTATATCATTCATATTGTAATGATATACAGTTTTATGGGACTTAATCATGATTCAGTGCATCAAAAATGAAGACTTCAAATGGTAATAAATAATTTTCATATTCATCCATTTCATTTATAACTTCACAAGTCAATGAAATCCAGCCCGACTCAATTTCATTGATAAGATGAGTCTTCAAAATCAGTGCCTCTTACTAATCATTGACTCTTAGATATTAGTTTTAATTCCAGCTTCACTCCAAATCCGTTGATTTCTTACTCCAACTAATTTGCCAGCACGTACATATATAGAGCAAGCGGATTATGTGAATTTAGATCAGTAATCTCGCTATAATGTGCAAATTCCATTGACTTAAAATCTTTTTTTGAGTTATTCCTACAGGTTATTTTATAATAATAAAGTTTAACTCTCATAAAAAGCCTCTCATATAACTTTTAAAAGCAGGAGCAATCTATGGTAAAAATCGGTATTATCGGGGGATCTGGACTGGACAACCCGAATATTTTAAAGGATGCAAAAGAAGTTACTGTTGAAACTCCCTATGGTCCTACTACTTCAACTCTGACTTGCGGCGCTATTGAAGGAGTTGATGTTGTGATTATTGCCCGTCATGGCAAGGACCATTCCATTTATCCGTCAGCCGTAAATTTCAGGGCCAATATCTGGGCATTGAAAGAGCAGGGGTGTACCCATATTCTGGCATCAACTGCTGTTGGCTCTCTTCGTGAGGAACTTGCTCCGGGGCACCTTGTTTTCCCCAGCCAGTTTATGGACCATACCAGAAAAAGAGAGGTCACATTTTTTGACGAAAAGGAAGTTATGCATACATCCATGGCCGAGCCTTTTTGTTTAAACCTGATTGATCTGCTGTCTTCTTCAGCAAAAGAACTGGACTTGCCATATCACAGAGACAAGACTGTAATAACGATCGAAGGCCCGAGGTTTTCAACAAAGGCCGAGAGCCATATGTTCAGAAGCTGGAATGCAGATGTCATAAACATGAGCACCGTCCCTGAGGTATGCCTTGCAAGAGAAAAGAAAATTCATTATGCTGCAGTTGCCATGTCAACCGACTATGACTGCTGGCATGATGAGGAAGAGCCTGTAACATGGGAGATGATTGTTGCTGTAATGAAGAAAAACGCTGATAATGTGATAAATCTCTTTTTAAAGACTATACCGAAAATTAAGGAAAATGAGGATGGGTGTGTAATGTAACTACAGGATTCGAGGGGCCAAGGGTTCGAGGATTCAAGTGATGCTGTTTTTTCACTAGACCACTTGAACCCTAGAAACTTGGAACCCTTTCATAATTTATAACAAGGTTTTCCCTGGAGAAGATCTATATACGTTTATTAAATAAAGGAGGCCAATATTCATGCCGATTAAATCAAAAATAAGGACCATACCTGATTATCCCAAAAAAGGGATAATGTTTAGAGACATTACTACGCTGATCAAAGACCCTGTGGGGTTCAGACTGGTCATCGACAACCTGACACAGAGGTATATAAAAAATGAGATAGATTTTGACGTAATTGTGGGTATAGAGGCCAGGGGATTTATTATAGGCGGGGCTCTTTCTTATACCTTGGGGAAGGGATTTGTGCCTATAAGGAAGATAGGAAAGCTTCCCGCAGAAGTTGTAAGTCACGAATATGAGCTTGAGTACGGGACCGACACTGTTGAGATACATAAGGATGCGGTTGCCAATGGAGACAAGGTGCTTGTTATTGATGATCTGCTTGCAACAGGAGGAACAGCATTGGCAGCGGCAGCGCTTATAGAAAAGCTTGGCGGCAAGGTTGCAGAAATGTCATTCATTGTTAATCTGCCTGATGTTGGCGGAGAAAAGAAACTGAAAGAAAAGGGGTATGACGTTTTCTTTCTGACCGAATTTGCAGGTGATTGAACTGGTATGATCACCTGTTAAATCAGATTCTATAACGATCTGATAATATGTGTGACTGTAATGGGCAGTCCGTACAACTATTGATATAGTGTGACTAACACTCCATTGCTGTCTTCTGGACTTCCATATAATTTAATATGCCTTCAGGATCACATGCAACGCATATATCGATTCCCTGAATTATCTGCATATCCTCACACTGTGCATAGGCCTGCTTGAGTTCGAAATTGTCCAGTCTTTCCATAACCAGTTTTTTAGGTCTCAGAAAAACTTTCCCGCAACTCATGCAGATCCAGATAAAATTATGCTTTGCCGTTTCAAGGCAATTATTACAAACGTGAATTTTTTCGCCTGGAGCAGCCTCCGTATTTATTGAGGTATACTCTTTTTTACAGATAGTACATAATTCCTGTTTATTATTAATGTCGACCATTCTTACCTCCTTTCTACTTATATTTTCGGCTTTTTAGCGAAAGCTCCTTAAATAATATCTACTCAATAAATAAGCATAATCTGTGCCCGAAATGTTGATATAAGCATTAACTGTTACCTGAATAACGGAGTCCATGTAACTTGCTGAAACTAAATGCAGATTATTATGTGATACATTCCACTAAGCAATAGGGGTTTTACCTATAAGGCATAATGAAAAAAGAGTGAATGGCAAAGAAATTACATAGTAAAGTCATTTTTTTGGCGGCATCAGGGTGAAGTTGTTTGTAACTACTCAGGGGCAAAGTGGCAAAGGCACATAGGCACATAGGCACATAGGCACATAGGCACAAAGGTTACAGAATTACAAGAAAAGCTTTTTGTCCTTTTTTTTTACTTTGTGCCTTTGCTCCTGTCTGAGTAGTTATCAATTTTCAACTAAATTTCATTCCGTAGAAAATGTTTGAAATTTCATTTAGACATCCTTATGAACTACAATATAATTCATGATTGCAGGCACAAGAGTTGTTCATCCGGAAGAAGTAAAAAGGTGGGATGCAGAAATATTTCAGATTTCTGTTTTCTATGGCATGGAAAACAACCTATCAGAGATGAGAGAATGCGCCAGGCTATGTAGAGAGAAAACTATACCATATGTGGTGCACCCTGTCAGGTACTCAATTCAGAATAAGGAAATGCTGTCTGATATAATTGAAATGGCTGAGTATGCTGACCATGCGCTTATTCTTCATGATGAAAGAAAAGCTGATGGCGGCAGGTTGACAGGGAAGGAGGAAGTTTTCTTTAGAAGAGCACTGGATAAACTCCGCTCAATCACAACAGTATCATTTGAAAATGCAACAGATACATCGGATATTAAATGGTACTGGGATAACTATGCCGATAACATTACCCTTGATATCGGTCATGTTGAATCTGCAGGTTATGATTCGATTAAGTTTGTTAAATCCCTGGATACAGCGACGATAGATAAGATACGGTTTGTTCATATTCACAGAAACAATGGTCTTCATGGAGGCATAACTGACCATTGGCCTCTGAATGAAGATTGCAGGGAATTAAAAGCGTTAGAAGAACTTCTATTACTTAAGCCTGATGTGGGCGTTATTCTGGAATTAAATGAAATTGAGATGATTGATAACAGCCTTGAACTGCTTAGATCACTTCGTAAAGAGCTTAACCTCTAAGTCCTTATTTTCTAAGTATGATCACAGACAAGAGAAGCCTGCATTATAGGCGAATTTTTTAGTATATCGCTTATATCTACATCTGCTCCATTGGCTATGAGAATATTCTCTGCATCTATATTTTTCTTGCCTGAAGCATATAAAAGGGCTGTTCGCCCGAGTGAGTCCTTGATATTAACATCAGCGCCGTTTTCAAGAAGCAGGCCGACGATTTCTGTATGGCCTCCATATGCAGCTGCCATCAGTGATGTTTCCTTTAGCAGATCTCTGGCATTAACATCAGCACCATTAGCAATCAAAACCCTGGCAGCTTCTGTCCGTCCCTTTAGAGATGCATAGGACAAGGCTGTGCGTCCTTTACAGTTTTGAGTATCAATTTCAGCACCTTTATTTATTAGACTCCTGACGACGTTTGTATGACCGGTAAGGGCAGCAAGCATTAATGCTGTTTCATTCTGGATATTTTTTATGTTAACGTCAGCACTACTTGATAAAAGGGTTTCAATTATATGGGAATGTCCTGCAAATGAAGCTTCCATTAATGCTGTTTCGTTTTTTAAATCTCTGATATTAACATCAGCGCCATTGGCAAGAAGGATTTTTACTGTATCGGTCTGGCCTGTATATGCAGCTGCCATCAAGGCTGTTTCTCCGTTTTTATCCCGAGCATTAATATCAGCCCCGTTGGCAATCAAAGTCTTAACAATATCAGTGTGATCCATAATCGAGGCAGCCATTAATGCTGTTTCCCCTCTGGAATCTTTAGTATTAACATCTACACCATTTGCGATCAGTGATTTTACATTTTGGGTACGCCCATCAAATGCTGCGGTCTTTAAATCAATGCCAGTACCTGCCTGCACAGAAACAGGAAAATAAATAAGAGAAATAGCGATTAGAAATAAAATAGAGAGAAAATTTTGTTTATTGGTTTTCATAATATGCCCTCTCTTTCTCTGCCACTATTGACAGGTTCATTTCACTTATAACATTTATTAATTTACTTATTGTTATTGAAGTCAATAGAAATGTCAATAAAAAAATAACCATATAATTGATGACGCTTATCTAATCTTTCAGGAACACATTATTTGTAAATTGCTGCTTTCTTAATGAGGAATTGCTATGAAACAATGCAATTTTATTGCCAAAATGTAAAAAGTAAATAAATCAAGAAGTTATAAAGTGAAAGATAAAAATGGCAGTGTAATAATGACAATAATTTTGCCACAATGACAAATTAATTATCAAAAAACCTCGGGTAGATATAGGAATTATTTGTTTATATGTAAATAGGTTTCAGGGTTTTCAGATACAGCTTTAATTACGCTTTCTTTGTTCAGGCCCCTGTTGATCAGTAAATTAATTGCTTCTGTAACAGCCATGGACCCACCCATGAGATTACTACTCTCATTCCTGATCTCTTCAGAATGTCCGGTTATCATTGAATCCCTGATCGAGTCTGATATGACAATGATTTTGTCATCATTTTTAGTATTAAAAATAAAATCAACAATTCTTTGGTTGAGATGAAAAGGGTCTGCAATAACTTCGACATATATATCTTTGTTTATCAATCCGAATCCTGCAATACCCGGCTCTCTGTGATGGATTCCTCTCATTGCGTTGAATAAATGTGTAATGCCACGGGCCCCAGCATTATAACCTGCTTCAGCCTCGGTATAAGTAGCATCTGAGTGGCCCATGCTGACAATGATGCCCATGTTTGATATTATTTTTATCAGTTCAAGTGACCCGTTAAGTTCAGGTGCGATGGTTATTATCTTAATGATGTCTTCATATCCATTCACTAATTGCCTGAACAGGTTTTCATCAGGTGCCAGAAATGATGATGCATCAAGAGCACCGCATTTTGATGGGTTTAAAAAAGGTCCTTCGAGATAAATACCATTTATAGAGGCTGTTGCTACCTGTGAACAATTTTGAACTTCCATCGCTTTTTTAACTGCTTCCATGTTCTGGCGCATTATTTCTATAGATGCAGGGTAAATTGTTGGGATTATATTCGTGACTCCATGAGAGCCATGAATTTCAGCAATTTTGATGATATCATCTGCTGATTGTGTCTGAGTGTCATGACCGCTAATTCCATGAGTGTGAATATCAAATATTTTCATAGGGCTATCATAACACAGAGGTTCTTTGGCTTTAAAATGTTACAATTATGCCGATATGAAAGAGCAAATCAATCTTGGTAAGTGGTCACCGAAAAAGCTGGACAGTCTTTTAAAAGAGGTTTCCGGGTTATCTTTATCTGGAGAAAAAATAAAATTCCTTTCCAGACATTTTTTGAACATTCCCTATATGGAATCCACTCTTACTGGCAGTATAGGTGAATCAGAAGTTTTTGTTATCAACCTGGAATTCGTAGATTGTTTTACTTTTATCGATTATGTTGAAGCAATGCGTCTTTCAAATTCTTTTAATAAATTTAAGGACTGTCTGGATGATATTCGGTATCAAGACGGAAAAGTTCAGTTTGAAAAACGCAACCATTTCTTTATTAATTGGAGAGAATATAATTCAGACATTGTTGAAGATGTCACAACAAGCGTTGGCAATAGTGTAAGAGTTGAAAAAGAACTAAATGATAGAGGAGATGGAACATCATACTTGCCCGGTATTGCCTACATCAAATCAACAATAAATTATATTCCCTCCGCGTCTATAGATAACAAGGTGATTGATGAATTAAAGACCGGTGATTACATCGGCATATATTCTGATAAGCCAGGGCTGGATGTATCACATGTCGGGATTTTAATTAAAGGTAACGACAGCACTGTTCTCAGACATGCTTCACAAAAACATGAGAAGGTAGTTGATGAGGATTTTAAGGATTATATAAAAAACAAACCGGGAATTATAGTTTTACGAACTAAGAACTGAAAATTACGAATTACGAATTACGAACTAAGAACTAAGAACTAAGAACTAAGAACTAAGAACTAAGAACTAAGAACTAAGAACTAACATATGTCCGGATTAACGATTAAATCAATTTTTAACAGGAAGATGCTTGTTGCATTGATTATGGGATTTGCAAGTGGTCTTCCCCTACTGCTTACGATCACGGTGCTTCAGGCCTGGATGACAGAAGAGGGAGTTGATCTGACTGTCATAGGTTTATTTGCTCTGGTAGGACTACCCTATACATTGAAATTTATATGGGCCCCTTTTATGGACCGATTTACACTCTCTTTTCTGGGCAGGAGAAAAGGCTGGCTTCTGGTTGCCCAGGTCTTACTGATATGTTCAATTGCGATTCTTGGTTTTACCAATCCCGGTAAATCTCCCTGGATGGTTGCTGTCGCCGCATTTCTTGTTACTTTTTTCAGTGCTTCACAGGACATTGTTGTTGATGCATATAGAAGAGAGGATCTGGCAGATGAAGAGCTGGGCCTTGGATCGTCCCTATATGTTAATGGGTATAGGATAGGTATGCTGCTGGCCTCAGGAGGCGGTTTGATCATGGCAGACCATATGTCATTCAGTATGGTTTATTTCATAATGGCCTTATGTATGCTGCCCGGTGTTATAACAACCCTGCTTACTCCAGAACCGGTAAAACCTGAGGGAACACCAAGGAGCATGAAAGAGGCTGTGTTAAATCCTCTCGTTGAATATTTTACCAGGCATGACGCTTTATGGATGCTTGCATTTATTCTTTTTTATAAAATCGGTGATACCATGGCCAGCGCCATGACTACACCATTTTATCTTGATATTGGGTTTTCAAAGACAGAAATAGGCACGGTAGTAAAACTGTTCGGTTTCTGGGCGACAATCATTGGAGGTCTTGTCGGCGGTGTCATTATGCTGCGTTTTGGTATCAACCGGTCATTGTGGATTTTTGGATTTCTTCAGGCTGCATCAACAGCAGGTTTTGCCCTTCTCGCCCGGATTGGCCACAGTATTCCTGCATTATCAGGAGTGATTGCATTCGAAAATCTTAGCAGCGGTATGGGGACGGCTGCCTATGTGGCATTTATGGCAAGCATAACCAATAAAAAATTTACGGCAACTCAATACGCACTTCTAAGCAGCCTGATGGGAATCCCAAGGGTTATGGCATCAGCGCCTACGGGATTTTTTGCAAAGAACCTCGGATGGATGAGCTTCTTTATTGCCTGTACGTTAATAGCAATTCCGGGTATGCTTATTTTATTGAAATTTGCTCCATGGAGTTCAAAGGAAGTCTATATTAACAGGCAGTGATCCCTCAAAGTCTTTATTATTCTTTAAACATTCAAAGACAGCTTTTTGTGCATATAAGGATGAATCATATGCTGCAATTAGCAAGTCGGCATTTTTAAAGTGCCTGAGCACATATGGACTGCCAAAGGAAATTACTACAGAGTTTTGGGCTTTATTGATAATTTGCTTTAATTTCTCCTGATCATCATCACTAATCCCTGAGCTTCCCTGCCATGCCGCAACAGTGGTAAAGAGGGCAATAATAATTTTATCGTTAAAAGGTCCTGTGTATTGACTGATGGGAACAACATTTGGCATATACTTGTTTAAAGTTGAAATATCAATCTTACTATCATCTCCTGTATAAATTAGGTCAGCTTTGCTGAAATCATACATAGATTGATCAGGCTTGCCTCTCATGAGCGTTATGGATTTTCTAAATAAATTTTCAGCAATATTTTTATGCTCTTCATAATCCGGATTAACTTGACCGAATGTTTTTAAACCCGATTTGTACTGCATTACCCGTTTAAAGGCTGTTTCAATTTTATCCTCTGTAATAAAGCCTGAATCAACAGCATGTTTTAGTTCATCGGCAGTTTTGATTGGATCAGCTGGATGTAAAATAATGTCATTCCCTGCATTTATACATTGAGTCGGTACATTCTCAAACTCACTCAGTGCACTCATATTTAATGCATCTGTCATTACAAGACCGGTGTAACCAAGCTGCTTTCTTAACAGGTCAGTAACAATTTTTTTTGAAAGAGTTGCAGGCAGAGAATCAATTGACGGAATACTTAAATGGCCCATCATTATACTTCCTGCACCTGATTTTATTGCCTCTATAAAAGGAATAAGGTCTGATCTCATCAGCTCCTCTTCAGACTTTGAAATAACAGGAAGAGAGATGTGTGAGTCGATTGCAGTGTCACCATGTCCGGGGAAGTGCTTGGCACAACTGACCAGTCCGGAGTTTTGCAGGATTTCTATATATTTCCTGCCGAACCAGGAAACTCTCTGAGGATTATCTGAAAATGAACGGGTGCAGATAATCGGATTGTCAGGATTAAGGTTCACATCCAGTACAGGAATGAGAGGCATGTTAATGCCTATATCGATTGCTTCCTCTGCTACAGATTTTATGTAATTATCCAGGATTTGAACATGGGAAGAGTCATTTTGGTCAATGGCTGCTGCAATTGCCATTAGCGAAGGGAAATTGGTCGCACCTTTAAACTGCTGGCCTGCTCCGCGTTCAATATCAGATGCGATAAAAAGGGGTATGTCTGCAATGGATTGAAGCGATTGAACAAACTCTTTAACCTTATCTTTGTTACCACCAAATATAATGAACCCGCCTATCCCCTTGCGAACAAGATCAAAAGTTTTGTCCTGGTAAGATGAGTTGCTGAGGTTATCTCCATCTATCCTGTTTATTATTAACTGGAAGATTTTGTGACTAAGGTCAAGCATTGGTAATTATAATGTATCCTGAAAACTAAAAGTTCGATAATTTCTTTTTGTCATTCTGAACCTGCCTGCTGGCAGTTAAGGCAGAATGAAAATATGTAGTAGGGGCGAGGTTGCCTCGCCCAAAATCAATACACAATAATTATTATCAAAGGGCAGGGAGACCCTGCCCCTACAAATAAAAATGACAATTGATATTAGACGGACAGAGTTTGTTGATAGACATTTGTTAGGCTTCTTGTATGATGATATAAGATGATCAATAGCGTGTTAAGGAGAGTAGGATATGAATTGTTAAATCAACTCATCCTGTACAAGGTGGTACTTCCTGATTTTATATCCGATCTGTCTTGGCGTAATGCCCAGAAATTTAGCGGCCCTGGCCTGAACCCATCCGGTTTTATCAAGTGCATCGATGATGTTAGATTTCTCGATCTCTTCAACACTGGATGTAAGTGACACAGACCTGTCTGCACTTTTCACCCTGCGGATGCTGAGTGAAACCGGAAGGTCCTGTGCTGATATTTTATCTTTATCAGACATTATGACGAGCCGTTCAATAGTGTTTTCAAGTTCTCTTACATTTCCGGGCCAGCTGTAATTTAAGAATACCTGCAGTGCCCCTTTATCCAAAGAAACTGAACGGTTATTTTCTTTATTGAATTTCTTCAGAAAGTAATCGATAAGCACAGGGATGTCTTCTTCCCTTTCCCTTAATGGCGGCAAAAAGAGAGGAATAACATTGAGCCTGAAATAGAGGTCTTCCCTGTATTTGCCAGCTGACACAAGGTTTTCAAGGTTTCTGCTTGTTGCAGCTATGATCCTCACATCAACCTTGATAGTTTTTTCACTTCCAACCCTTTCAAATTCTCTCTCCTGCAGTACACGAAGTATTTTCGGTTGAAGAGTAATCGGTAGATCACCGATTTCATCGAGGAAAATAGTGCCTTTATTAGCTAACTCAAATTTCCCGCTTCTTGAAGCAATTGCACCGGTAAAAGCTCCTTTTTCATGACCGAACAGCTCTGATTCAAGAAGACCCTCGGGGATTGATGCACAGTTGAACTTTATAAAAGGTTTCTGGCTTCTTGGACTCATATAATGGACTGCTTTGGCAACAAGCTCTTTACCTGTTCCGCTTTCGCCTCGCAGGAGTACAGTTGCCTTTGATGGAGAGACTCGATGAAGGGCTTCAAAAACCTCCTGCATCCTGTCTGACTGTCCTATCATATTTCCGATGCTGTATTTGCCTTTAAGTTCCCTCTTCAGGCTTTCTTTTTCCTTCTCAATTTTTTCATAACTTTCCCATAACTTGACAAATTGAGCAATCAGTGAAGAAACGATTTCGAGAACTCTTAAATCATCATCAACCTTGCCGTGTTCCTTTGAATAAATCCGGTCAACACTGATAACGCCGAGTCCTTTACCTTTTATCTGTATGGGGACACAAAGAAATGATATTCCATCCTTAGAAGGTCTCGCCCCTGTTTTGTTCAGGAACTTAGGGTCTTCACCGATATTAGGGATTACCATTGGGGTCCTTTTTTCAAGAACTCTTCCGACAATACCCTCTCCAATGCGATATTTCCCTTTTTCAATGCTTTGTCTGGTTAATCCATGTGCGGCAACAATTCCAAGATGCTGCGAAAGGGGATCAAGTAGAAATACACATCCTCTCTGCATATCCAGCAGATTGCCAAGAGTTGACATAACAAGGGAGAGATTTTTTTCAAGGTCAAAAGAGGTGGTCAGGACTTTGCTTACCTCAAGGATAGCAGCAAGCTCCTGATTTTTCTGGACTATGGGATCTGATTTTACGGTATGTTTTTTATTTGAGCGCATTTGCCTTATAATTTTATACAAATAGTAACATCAGGTCTTATTTTTATCAATTAAAACAGCAAGTAGTATTTTATTAGGGGGTGGGTGATTTATGATGAATAAAGTGGCGCAACATTTAAATTAATACTCTTTCGAAAGAGTAAGTAATAACATCAATAAAGGTGAACTTGACATAGACAAGCGGTAAGCATTAAATTAAGTAATACTTCTATAAAACCCCTGTTTATTTGCCTTTTTGTGCAGATTCATCATTTGATTAATATTAATGATCGACGTATCATACTATATATTAATGTAAAAATTATTTACGGAGAATTGAATGTCAAAAGCATGCTGTGGATCAGCTAGAGACCAGAGAATAGAACAATACGAACTTTCTAACTGGAAAATAAATGAAGCTGTATTTAAGACCTTTAATCCCGGAGACACTCTTTATCCTGCCGACTATGTTCAGAAAGAAAAGGACGGAGTCTACCTTTTAATAGACCCCAACCTTCCTAACTGGATGAGCGTAAATGGGATCGGCACTGAAATACTAAAACTATGCAATGGACAGAATACCTTTGCAGATATACAAAAAAATGTAGCTGAAAAATTTCCGGATATAGATACAGCGACTGTTGAGAAGGAAGCAGCAGACTTTTTGAATGCAGCAGGAACATTACAGTTTATTTCTGAAAATCCCATTGAAAAAACTGAATATCTCGGAAGGAGCAAGGTAATAGCCCCTGATAAACTGGATGAACTCTGGATTTATAATACACTTGCCTGTAACCTGAGATGCAAACATTGTCTGGTCAGTGCAGGCGCCAAGCTTAAAGACGAGCTGACTACATCTGAGATTATTAAACTTGTTGATGATGCTGTTGATTTAGGTATCAAGCGGATATATATAACAGGTGGCGAGCCATTTATAAAGGATGACATCTTTGAGATTATTGAGTACATTACCAGGGAAAAGGAGCTTGAACTGATTGTTCTGTCCAATGCGACCCTGTTTGATGATAAAAAGATAGCTCAACTTGACAAGCTCAAAGGCCCCAAACTGATCCTTCAGGTGAGTCTTGAGGGGCCGACTGCGGAAATACATGACAAACTGCGTGGTGAGGGCAGCTTTGATAAAACTATTGACGGTATTAAGAGACTGGTTGATATAGGCATTATCCCTATTGTTTCAACTGCTGTAAGCAAATACAACGAAGACGATATTAAAACTACCTCAGAATTTCTCTCTACCCTTGGGATTAAAGACCATCATATTCTCTGGATGCACCAGAAAGGACGTGGTGCAAGCAATGTAGATGATCTCTATGTCCCTACCGAGAAGGTCACTCAGATAATGAGGGAGCAGAGAAGGGTCTATGAAGAGAATGATGTTATTGTTGATAATGATGAATCTTTAAAGGCCCGTGTAAGGTATAAAAGAGGAAGAAAAAATGATCTGTGCAATAACTGCTATGAAAAGATCTGTGTGAACGCGGACGGTCATGTATATCCCTGCGGATCTCTGAACGGAGATAAGGCATTTGATTCTGGTTCGATCAGGGACAAATCATTAAAAGATATATGGCTGAACTCTGATGTAATGAGCTGCGGAAGAGATAACAGTGTGCAGGACAAAGCAGAGTGCCGTGACTGTTATCTGAAATTTTTCTGTGGAGGTGGATGTACTTCTCACAGTTATTATGCCAGTGAGGTCGATTCAGGTAAAGGTTCTATAAAGTCTGTTGATCCATATTGTCATACATATAAGGCTCTATATGAGGATATCCTTTGGGACATGGCAGTAGAAGGTGTTGTTCAGAATAGTGATGAAGGTTATGCAACACCCCATGTATATAATGCCATGGACTCAAAACTCCCCCCCTATCTTGCAAATGCAGTAAAGTCGCTTGATGACAAGGTGGAGGTCGGCTGTTATCATTGCTCCTGCGTTCTCTCTGTTGATGTTGAAGATGATGATGAAGTATGCAAACCTGAGATTAAAGGTCACATAACCAAGAAGGTAAAAAAGAAATATGGGGAGGCTGCATTTAAACCGGAGCTGAACTATTACTGCCCAACAGGTTATAACCCCGGGGACCTGAAGCATATCCCGAATGAGGTACTTGATGTCTCGTACGGATGTGGAAATCCGGCTGCCATTGCAGCGCTAAGAGAAGGAGAAACAGTTCTTGACCTTGGTTCAGGTGGAGGTATTGACTGTTTCATAGCGGCAAAAAAAGTTGGCGAGAAAGGCAGAGTCATAGGTGTTGACATGACAGATCAGATGCTTGAAACAGCAAGTGAGAACGCTAAAAAGGTTGCTGCAAATCTTGGATATGATATAGTCGAGTTCAGAAAGGGGGATCTGACAAGTCTGCCTGCTGATGAAAACTCAATTGATCTTGTTATATCAAACTGTGTAGTTAACCTGACTGAAGATAAAACAGGTGTTATGGATGAGGTATTCAGAATTCTTAAACCTGGCGGCAGATTTGTGATTTCAGATATTACCTCGGACAAACCCGTCCCCGGTTACATGAGAAGGGACAAGGAATTATGGGGGCACTGTCTGTCAGGAGCACTAACGGACAAAAGATTTTTAGAGGTGACCAAAGACGCAGGTTTTCCCGATGCCACCTTGACGCAGAATTATCTTTATAAAAAAGTGGAATATATCAACTTTTACTCTATAACGCTAAAGGGTGAGAAGCCATGTTCCGAAAAGACTGGGTGTAGCTGTTGCTGATAAAATCCAATAATATATTAAACGAGAGGTAAAGAATATGAGAGTAACCTTAGTAAATTCTCAGGTGTTGGACGGAAACAATGTTGTACCGCCGCTGGGGCTGATGTATATAGCTGCTGTGCTGGAAAAGGCGGGACATGACGTAAAGATATATGATGCTGACCCTGAGTATGATCATTCCATTTTAAATGAAATCAAGGCGTTTAATCCGGACCTGATAGGATTGAGCTTTTTGACCGTAGGTTACGAGAGGGCATTTAACTTTACCAAGAAATTAAAACAGGCAATTCCTGATGCGACATTCTGTGCCGGTGGAGTTCATACAACGGTCAAACCGACGGAAACCCTGGAAGCCTTTGACCTGGACTTTATAGTAATAGGAGAAGGTGAAGATACCATTGTAGAGGTATGTGAAAAACTGGAAAAGAAGGAAGGACTTGCCGGTGTTGCAGGTGTTATGTACCGTGAAGACGGAAAGGTCGTAAAAAATGAAAATCGTGAAATGATCAAAGACCTGGACACCATCCCCTTTCCGGCAAGACATCTTATTGATATGAAGCCTTACCTGAAGCCGCCGGGAATCATAAGGGGTCATGCTGACAAAAACCAGACAACAATCGTAACCAGCAGGGGCTGCCCTTTTCAATGTATTTATTGCGGCAGCCATAATATTTTCGGAAGAAAGACAAGGAGACGTTCGGTAAAAAATGTTGTTGATGAAATCGAACATCTGTATAAGGAGTTTGGCATAACAGGTATTTACTACTGTGATGACACGTTTACTCTGAGCCCTTCATGGGTCAAGGAGTACTGTCGTGAGTTAACAAGTAGAAATCTTCCTGTTAAATGGGCAGGACAGTCCAGAGTTGACCAGACAGACAGGGACCTTATGAAGCTAATGAAGGAATCAGGACTTGTCCAGCTTGATTTTGGAGTTGAAAGCGGTTCTGAAAAAATACTCAAGGTGCTGGGTAAGGGAGGAGCCGGTGACCGACATCACAGATCAAGAACTCTTTTAAAATGTGCAAGGAGCTTGATATCAGGACGCTGGCAACCTTTATCATAGGCAATCCGGAAGAGACCAAAGACGATATAGATCAGAGTTTTAAGCTTGCAAAGGAGATCGATGCTGATTATACAGCCTTTTATTTTCTGACACCCTATCCAGGCACTGCCATTTATGATATGGCAATTGAAAAGGGATGGCTTGATCCGAATATTCCATTTTCAGAGATCTGGGCACATAGACAGCCTGAGCTTCCATTGATGGCCATCACTTTTGGTAAGGAAGAGCTGAGGGACATGAGAAGAAAGATGCAGAACGCGTTCTTTAAAAAGAATTACTTTACCAATACTGGTAATATCAGCTTTTACTCGATTCTCTCTACAATTCTGTTCAAGCATCCTACAGTTTTCCTGAAAGCCTTTGGCCAGCTTATAAGGACGCGCCGGATCGATTATATAGTAGAAACTCTCAATGCTGAATACTGGAGAATGAAGAAGTACGAAGGCGCTGGTTAGAGTATATTAAATTAGAATTTGTAATGAAGGGCTGTACCCTACGCGGTACAGCCCTTTTTTTGTTTATTTTGAAATGCGATATTGAATCTGTTGCTCGTAGGGGCGTTGCATGCAACGCCCTTACAATCTATAATATCCTTATAAATTAAGTTGAAAGGA
>PVMK01129187.1_pt1 | contig 27958 bp, 32 predicted proteins | sample 1853481 | NCBI WGS metagenome assembly PVMK01 (sample SAMN08533507, study PRJNA380276) | Marine sediment metagenome, whole genome shotgun sequencing project. | reverse complement strand
GGGCATCCAATCTGATCCGGAACCGTCGAAACCCGTAAGATCTAATTGGCCTGCTCGTTCAAACATATGCAGGCTGTGCATAGCCGCTTCAAGTGCGCCACCATGATGCCAATCAAGGTCAGACGGAAAGTAATAATGCGGAGAAATAAATAGCGGAATGTTCATTTCACCCGCAATTTTCATTAAACGATCTATGTTTTCGACGGTATTATTTTCTGTAACGTTCTTGCCAACTAAATGCCATGTAACACCTTTTGGGCTAAGAAAATCAACTTGTGGATCGGTAATGACAATTGCAACATGCCCCTTATCGAACTTGACACCCGGATCTGGAAGACCTTCAGCGTTAGCGGAACTGATTAGGACAAAAAATGCTACAGTTATTACTGTTAATATTTGAGTTATTTTTTTCATATTATACACCTTTGTTTGAAGTGATTTTAGATAAATTCTCTTGCATCGAGCTAACAAAATAAAATGCTGCATATTAAGCTCTACCATCTTTGGCTCATATTAAATTAAGCCCGTTGTGTGTTAAAACTATGTCTGAAAAAAGGTCAACGTTCAATTCGGTTCTAAACAGTTGTTATCCATGATTTCATTTCTTCATTTCTCGTTGACATGATTGTAAAGTATGACCTCTAATCAGAATTGCAATGGAAAAAAAATAGTAGGCCATTGATAGGTTAATACTATCATATAGGTGAGCAGCCAGAATTATGGTTTTTTAAAGGTTCCAGCCCTATTCAAAGTGGAAATATCTGATGGTGGAATTTGGAAAGATTAAAAAATTTTGATGGATGTGCCGCAATAAGAAATTTTGGGATTTTGTAGATTGGGTTTAAATCGGTTGAAATTTTACCAAACCGAAATTTGTGATATCATAAAATATTACAAATTATCCCAAATTGCAGATTAGTAGATGAAATCCCAACTCTGGTAAAAGTACAGATACCATAATTGGTGGTTGTCAAGTCAAGTAAATCTTAACTTTGATGATTGTAAAATCATCTCAGTCCATTGACATTCTGAGCTAAAGCTCAATCAGATGCCCCGCTTTTTACTTATGAACTTAACAACTCACGAGCTCATGAGCTATTCTTACGAACTTATCAGCTATTCAAACTCTACTTTTAGCAGCTTGTTAATCTCCTCCGGGAACCCCATGCAGACACTTTCTCCCAAAAGGCGACCCAGGGCGGCCACATCGGGGGTGCCGATGGCCGGATTAAAATAAATACGCGGTGAGAAGATCAGGTGAAAGCGGGCATGGTCGTCTTGGGAGGAACCTGCGAAAAAGCTCATATTGAAGTTGTAGATTCCTATCCGGTCATAGGCGGCCATCAACATTGTGAGGCCTGCCGCCAGATCGTTCAAATCCTGATCGGTCAGTTCAAGGGTCGATCGAACGCCATCCACTACGGCGGTCACATCACCAACTGCTCCCAGGGGCGCAAAAACAGTCAGCCACTTCGTACGGCCAATCTCGCCCAGAAATCGATCAGCGTTGGCTTTCTCAGCTTCTACCAGGTCGTCCCAGTAATTTGAACCATGCTTATCCATATAGTTTCTGGCGGCCTCTAATTTCTCTCGCAGAAAATTGGGAGCAAACGAACTTGCGAATACCTGCAAGTGGGGATGTATGATCGAGCTGCCCGAAGCCGGCATGTAATTCCAGCTGATCAGGTGATATACCGACTCGGGATGTTTTATCTTATCCAGGTGCCGAAAGTATTTTAGCGCCAGACGAAAACCATCAGCGATACGCCGGGGTTCAATTTCGGTCATGGGGATGTAATGACGATTTCCCAGTGTGGCCACCGCACTCAGCCGGTCATAGGGTGCGATGTTCGGAAATAAAACCTTGTTATCCAGCGTCATGCGGCCGCCGGGAATGATCTCTTCCGGAAAGCAGGGAGTCACCTTGAGTACTTTATCCGGGCAGAACGGACACCACGATTCGGTCCCGGCAACCAGCTTGCTTAGATCCGGTTTTTCCCATTTAAGCTCCCTGAAATGGCAGATGCGCGAGGTCCTGCCGGTGAGCGGATCCTTGCGGATTTCATTGGGGATATTTTTGCGTGCCATATTGTCGTTAGGATCTAATAGAACTGTTTCTCTTACAATCGTTTCAAACTTCATTCAGCCTCCCGTAAATTAGTTGATTAGTTGATTAGTTGAATGGTTGATAAAGATGGATTCGTAAAAAGTTTGCTTTTCCGACTTTTTACGAGACCATCAATAGAAGGTTTCGGTATAAATATTAGAGCCCTCAAACAGCTCATCGACCAGCAGGGTAGCATCGCGGATCATTTCCAGCCGTCCGCACAGGTAAAAATCATAGTTCTCCGGTGGCAAATGCATCTGCAGGTAATCAGTGACTCTCCCTCGAAAATATGTCTGCGAATTCTTAGATTGCGATAGACAGGGGATATAGCTTTCGGCGACAGATTGAAATTCTTCAGAATAATAGAGATCCTCGGAGGTTTCTACTCCATGCAGAAGAAAATCCGGGGATGTCCCGGAACGAACCATGGAGCGAAAAGGTGCAATACCGGTACCGGTAGCGATGAAAACCGTCGGGCGTTGGGGATCTTTGTATGTGAAATATCCGTGGGGACCAGCAAAAGAAATTCGAGTCCCAATTTGAGTATCCCCTAATTCCTGCGATAATACTCCTTTCTTTACATGCCGGATGCAAAGTTTAAGGTGGGATTCATCCGGCGAGGAAGCCAGCGAATAATCCCGTTCCATTTTTTTATATTTCAGGCTAATTCGCTGTCCGGGCTTGAAGGTGAATGATGCCGGACGGTTCAGTATAATTTCGAATGTCTTTTTTGAAAGCCAACGGCGTTCAATTATATTGGCGGAGTAATCTTGATCACAAATAGTCACGATTTCTTCCAGGGAATATCAGTGACGCGGTGAATTCGGTTACATTCGCGGGCCAAAACAAACAGGTAATCCGAAAGACGATTCAAATATATCAATGCCCTTTTTAGCTGCTCGGTTGCTTTATCGTTCTCAGACTCATCCGCTACAAGGACCGCATGTCGCTCTGTTCGCCGGCATATGCTTCTGGCCACATGCGCCCATGACGCCGTCATATGCCCACCGGGCAGAATAAAATTTTTAAGATCCGGCAACTGATCTTCAAGCCGGTCGATTGCTTTTTCCAGGAAATCGATCTGCTCTTCTTTGATTTGTTCAAGAGATTCCAGGGCGGGTGAATTCGCAGTTGTAGCCAGCCAGGCGCCGATGATAAATATATCCGCCTGAATTCGCTGCAATTCGTTGATAAGATCTGATCTATCGGAGGGTAAATTTGCAATCAGGGCACCGATGATCGAGTTGAGTTCGTCTAAATCACCATAGGCCTCGATTCGCGCGCTGGCTTTCGAGACTCTTTCGCCGCTGAAAAGACTGGTTTTTCCCCGATCACCGGTACCCGTGTATATTTTCATGATTGCTTCTGCATATCTGATATTGCGATTCCGGTCAATAATGTTTCCAGATGCTAATTTGAAAAGATTTCCACGAAAAAGGCCTGCATGAATTTCCAGGAACGTTCATCCGCCTTTTTGTTGTAGGCAATCCCTTTGATTCCGACCCTGATCGGCAGCCGGATTGGTGAACGAGTGCACGGCCCCGCCAAAGTAGATCATCATATTTTTAATTGATCCCGAGAAGAATTTCCGGTTCCAGGAATCAATTTCACTATCAATCTATGTACTGGTCCTTTTAAGTCAATAGTCAGGAAACAGTTCACCGGAGGAGAAGCGAACAGGAAAAGTGACCCAGGGAGGGACAGGGTTACGAAACCAGAATTTTCTTCATCGTGGCGCCGTCAATGTTACCGCCGCTGAGAATGATACCTACCCGACCTTCGGGTCTAACGAAACGGCCCAGTAAAGCGGCGACACCGAGGGCACCCGATGGTTCTACTACCAGTTTCATGCGGTAAAATAGAAATTTGACGGCGTCCACAATAGCGCTTTCCGATACCGTTTTCATGTCGTCAACATATTCCAGTACCAGGGGGAACGTAACCTCACCCAGCGATGGGGTCCGGGTCCCGTCGGCGATGGTGGGCGGATTTTTTACGGTATGCAGTTTTCCAGTCTGAAAGGATTTGGTGGCATCATCGGCCAATTCCGGTTCAATTCCGATCACGCGGCAGTGTGGGTTCATGCCTTTGGCAGCCACCGCACATCCGCTTAACAGTCCTCCGCCGCCGCACGGCACCAGCAACATGTCCAGAGTTTTGACTTCCTGAAGCAGTTCCATGGCGGCGGTCCCTTGCCCGGCAACGATATTGATATGATCATAGGGCGGCACCAGGGTATGTCCGTGCTTATTTTCGAGAGCGCGGCAAATTTTTTCACGGGTGGTTTCCTCAGGGTCATACCCGACCACGGTGGCGCCATAGGCTTCAGTGGCTGTTCGTTTGATTTCGGGTGCGTTGTCCGGCATGACGACCACCGTCCGGATTCCCAGAAGACGCCCCACCAGCGCCACTGCCTGTGCATGGTTGCCCGATGAATAAGTGATAACACCCCGCTTTTTTTGATCTTCCGTAAGCTGAGACATGGCATTAAAAGCTCCGCGAAACTTAAAGGCGCCCATGCGCTGAAAGTTTTCGCATTTCAAAAAAATTTGCGCTGAAGTGATTTGATTCAGGGTCTGAGAGGTCATGACAGGTGTCACATGGGCGTGACCCTCTATCCTCTTTTGGGCGGCTTTTACCAAGTCGAATAGATCCATCAGTTTCCTTTGTCATTTAAGGCAATTTAACCTGAATATAAAATTCCAAAACTCAAGCACCAAAATATTTGGGATTTGTTATTTGATATTTTAAAATTTCCTTAACTTTTAGCTTACACTGTATTCACACTCGGCCTCCTTGTTCTACCATTCGTTAGGGGGTAACTCCTCCCATGGATATTTATCTGATCTAATCAGGTCCCAGTATAGGTTGCCCGAATTTCTCCAGGGATCCAGCACCATTCCATTCTCAAAAGCCTGGTCCGTGGCCGTGATAACGACGCTGTTGTGCTCCCGCAGTTCACTGCCGCGATATGCCACGGCCCAGTGAAGTTGATAGGTTTTTAAGTCCAATGATTTGAGCTGCTTCATAAGATCTTCGGTCCAGTGATAACAAAGCCCGCGCTCCTTTATACTCATTCGAACGAGTACATTGTGTAAAACAGCCGGACGCACCAGTTCGTATACTTCAGCCAGATAACTGGAGTAGGTGATAGCCGTTTCCGCAACCTGCCTGGCTTCAAGCTTATTCGCCTGCCGGTTGAGATCGGTTAGATCGTCTTGCAGGGCGCCGACTTTCTCACTGTAGACCGCGTCATTTAAGTGATTTGAAGTAGCCGAATGATCAGAGGGCTTCCGGTAGGTGTGCTGAGCGGCTGAACAACCTGCAAGCAAAAATATCAGCACTAGCAAAGTACTAACAAAACGCCTGTTTAAGATCGAATATCGAATACCTAATTTCGAATGATGCAATCCTTTTTTCCCGTTACCTTTCAGCATATTTCTGGATTTGAAACTTTTAAAATTGTATCCCCATTGCCTGAAACTCTTTTCTGATCAGGGTGTCCCAACCGCGGTTTGCCTTTGGATTGGCCGGACTGGGATGGGTTATACCCCCGATGGTTATGGCTGGATCGGATATAGCGATTCGGATCCGGTCCTGTGTGAATTTGCCCACGCCGATCACATAACGGGGCTTCAGGTATTCTATGGTGCGGCGCAGCGCCTGGTCACAGGCGGTCAACAATCCGGTCTTTTCTTCCTTGCGCAGTTGATTGGGGGGTTCGGTTGCGCCCGGTGGATTCGATAAACTGCAACGGACAGTAATTGGTCACGAAAAATCGTGTAAAAAAATGTTCGGGTGTTTTGAACGTTGCCTGGGCCCACCCCCACAAGCGTTTGCCGCTGACTTCGCTTCGCGTACAACCAAATCCCATCACCGGCCGCTTGGGGTGCATGTTGGCGGGTTGGCCCACCGGTGCTTCGATATCCATCCATTCTTTTACCGCGCTGACTTCCCCGAAAGGTATGCCGGTTTGAGCCATTCCCCAGGGGCCGGGGTTCATGCCGACCAGAACGATCTCTTTAGCAGGCCTGCCATATCGTTTGCAATACTCAGAATAGGGCTTGCGGGCGTATTCCAGCGGATTGTAAACGTGGGTGACCGGAGCGCCAAACCGCAGAGTTTTCAAAACATCCAGTAAGTCGTCTATGATGGTTTCGTGATCCCAAATGGGGTGAATTCCTTTTTGGTTGTGCCTATTCCTGTAAGAAAAGTCACCGTGAAACAGCAAATTATAAAATCCCGAATCCCAAATCCCAAGTACCAAATTACAAATAAATTTCAAATACCAAATATTCAATGACCAAAACGCTGAAGTTTGGGATTTATGTCAGTTTGTATTTTTGAATTTTGGTCATTGGAATTTGCCCTTCGGCTGGCTCAGGGTGGTGAGCTTGTCGAACCATTTGCTATTTGTGATTTGTTTTTTGAGATTTGTACTGATCTATTACTCCCTTAATCTACTCAATTAATCCTCATATCATGCTTTTCATTTAGCCTATCGAGGAAATCCTCAATCCAGCAATCAGAAAGAGTAATCCGATGGTCTGAACTAGGTGATAGATGCCGTTGTGATCAAATTTCCAGACCAGCATGAAGACCATGGATTTTCTTGTCTGTAGTCCGGCTGCGATAATGCTGATCATTACCCCGCTGGCCATGAATCCGGTACCCGGCTCACCGGTGAAAGCTAGAAATAAATAAGCACAAAATGCAAATGAGAGTGCCAGAGCTTCATATATAACGAAAAGAAAAAAGATGCCGGGATAGAACAGGGTCGCCAGATAAAACCCCAGACCTGCAATAAGCATAAGCGGTAGAGCTCCTGAGGGTAGCCTCATAGCCCCACAGGTCATATACGACCCCGACGACAAAAAGTGAGACCGCAAGGGCCAATGCCATGTTCAGCACCAGCCAGATACGATTTTGAATGGTGGGTAACAAATCCAGGCCATGGGCCGCTGCTCCCAGGGCTGCGGCCAGACCAATTAAGCCGATGGCAGCGGACCAGATATTTATTCGCCACAGCTCGCTCTTATTCTCCAGGCAGAAATGTAAAAGAAAAATACCACCGAAGGCCACGAAGGCTAAGATGATGTCAGTTGCTGCCGTAGTTTGTTCAGCAGGATCCTGTACCAGTCTCATTTACACGGAACCATTACAGTGGACGTTAGATGAAAATCTGAAACCGCCTCCAGGGTCATTTGAACTTCTGGTCCTTATAACTCAGTCCTTTATCTGTCAAACAGTAATTGGGTTCACTGTCCGGCCCACAGATAAAAGAGCCATCCATCCGATGGACATAGCCTTTTTCAACCAGATCTGATAATTTCCCCTTTTTTCCCCAGATGATTTCCAGGATAATACACCCCTTTTTTCATCTTCTCCAGAATCTTTTCTGTCATCTGAATCTCCCAAATTTGCAACCGTTCCAAGGTTCAGAGTTCATCGTGCAGGGTTAACTTTCTGCCCTTAACAATGCGACTTGAATCTCGGATCAATTGCCATGCTCAATATTTTCAACCCGATCTTGCTCTAATCTGAGGTAGGCCATTTAATACAAAACAGACCTCCGGTCAGGATTATAAATATCCAGATCCACGTCGGCATTTAACGATCTTGATAATCTTTTTAGTTCAATTTTCCAGTTTCAGGTAGATCTAGGTTGGTGATGGATAGTTGGGGCGAGACTATTTAGGAACACATACTGAGGTCAGTGTCAACCCAAGAATTATATACATTTTGCTTTTATTCCACCCCTGACAGATAAAATATCGAATTTTTTTGAGAAATTTTATCTGACCATTGGTGCCTAAAAATTGAATAGCGGAAGGTTTTTTTGACAATTACTATCAAAAGAATTAGTTCAATTTTTTATTTTGTTTGATGAGCTTGAGACAGATTTGTAGATTTTTGTAGGTTTGGACATCACCGGGCATGAGACGCAGTGCAATCTGGAAATGTTTTAGGGCTTCCTGCAATTGACCCTTGCGAACAAAAGCGGCACCCAGGTTGCTATGCACCTTCGCATGGTCCGGCTTGAGGTTCAATGCGGCCTTGAAATGCGCGATGGCCTTTTCAATTTTCCCCTGGGTTGCCAGGGCGACGCCGATATTACTATGGGCTTCTGCATTTCCGGGATTGATAGACAGGGCTATCCCAAAATGCTTAATGGCTTCCTCCGTTTTACCCTGGGCAGCCAGTGCAGTTCCCAGATTGTTGTAGGCCTTGGCATAAGCGGGATTTATTTGCAGCGCCTGGTTGAAGTGAACAATGGCTTCCTCAATTTTCCCCTGACTTTTTAATGCATTGCCGAGATTATTATGCGGCCGGACCTTTTGCGGTGATTTTCTAACCGTATCACCCCAGAGGGTGACGGCAGTGCTCCAAATCATGTTTCGTTCATAGGTCCAGGCACTAAATACCATGGTTATGGCGCATATGGTTGCGATTTTTAGATATTTTGATCTTACAACGCGATCCGCCAGGACGGTTACCATTAAACTGATCAACATGGAGGGTAAATAGGTGCGGTGCTCAAATACGAGTTCCAGTCCGATGAGCGATGATTCTATAACCAGATTTCCGAAATACCACAGGAGACAGAAAGATATAAGCCGATCTTTTTTGGCCAGCAGGCAAGCTATGCCAATCAACCCAACGATCACCATCAGCGCCGCCAAGGTTGTGATAGGATCAATCAGGGAATGGGAAATCGGGAAATCATAATCCAGATTCAGTCGATTCGGATGAGGATATATCAGAAGGCTCAGGTATAAAATAACCACTCGGAACTCGGTGACAACGCGCTGGGTCAGGGTAAAATTTAGCAGTTCATATCGAGACAGGATCCTTTCAAAAGGATGGCCGTCTAAATATATAAGTGACACACCGATGAGCAGAATGAACACTCCGATTAAAAACGGCAGGTGTCGCTTCAGCCATTCCCGGCTGAGGTCCTGGAAGAAAAACCATTCATAGAGCAAAATGAAACATGGTAAGGTGGCGGCGGTTTCCTTAGTGCCAAGCGCCAGGATGCCGGACACCAAACAGGCTGCAGCCAGGAGCCATTTGATAGTGGGGCTTTGTGTCAGGCGGGCCCTGGTATAACACAGCATGGCTAGAATATAAAACATGGACGCCATACTGTTCATTCTTTGAACGATATAGGTCACGGACTGAATATGCAGGGGGTGAATCAGCCAGATCAACACCGCGATGTAGGGCAGCCATCTGCTGTTTCCGAACCGGGACTGCAAGGCCGGCAACCCTAAAGTTGTTTTAATAAATAAAAAAAGGAAACCACCGGCAGACATGTGAATCAGGATGTTCACCAGCCGGAAACCAACGGGATGATAACTGTGGAAATAATAATTGAGGGCAAAACTGATATATGCCAGGGGGCGATTGGGTAGCGGGCTTTTAAAAGCGGCGTCTTTGAGGCCGGACCAGGAAAGCTGGGTCAGGCGGATAGCGGGGTTGCTTTTTATGTTACTTCCGTCATCAAAAACAAAAGGCCCCCTCCAGGTTACTGGAATAAATCAAAAAGACCAGGAAAATAGTAAGGCCCGCCAGCGAGGTCTTGAGGGTAAAATTCAGAATACCCTTCGTGGATTGGCTTTTGGAGGAATCGGGGGGGCCGTCCGGTTGATCTGTCAATGATTTGTTTCGCATGAGGTTGTTGAGATCCAGTGAATTTCTTCAGGGGTCGTTGCCAGATTAATAGCCAATCAGCTTTAATCTATCGTCTATCCGGCATCTTTTTCGCTATTGGTCTATTGCTTCAGGGCTTTGAGTATCTCTTTGGCACGGTGGGCCATATGTAATCCATCCGTGCCGATGGCCAGCAGGGTAAAATCCTGCCTGATGAAAGGCTTAACCGCTTCAGCTGTTGCACCAAATAGTCCCAGGCGAACCCCTGCTTTTCTGCAGCTGTTTGCGATGGTTGTGATGGCCTGCTCAACCTCGGGATCGGTCAACTGCCCCAACTTGCCCATACTGGCAGATAAATCGTAGGGACCGATAAAAATAGCGTCAATCCCCGGGACCTTCACAATCTCGGAAATATTTTTTAAGGCCATGGTGGTTTCAGCCTGCAAAATAACTGCAATCTCATCATTGGCCCGCTCCATGTACTCATTAAACCGCAGGCCGTATTTATGAGCCCGGCTGATGCCGACGCCGCGGTTGCCCTGGGGTGGGTATTTACACATTCGAACGACAGCCTCAGCTTCTTCAGCTGAATTCACCTGGGGTGCAATAATCCCGTCCGCACCGATATCCAGTGCTTTTTTGATCCAGACCTCGTCGTTTGCAGGGACTCGAACGACGCAGGGACAACTATTGCCTGCAGCCTGGAGAATCGTCAGAGCGCCGTGAGCATTGAAAGGGCTGTGCTCAGTGTCGATAAACAGCCAGTCAAATCCCACTTCAGCCATAATTTCGGCAACCTCGGCATAAGGGAAGTGTTATCATGGTTCCTACCAGCACATCACCTCTATTCAGTCTTTTCCGGAAATCTGAATTCACTTCGGTCTCCCAATCTGTCATCAAACGCAATCTTGAGACAACTTCTAATAATTATATTATATATCGGCCCTTAGTTGTGAAATTTTTTTTAAATTATATTATCCGGTTATCTGGAAGGAACAAGTTGTATTGATTGTGGGAGCGGCTTCCAGCCGCGATCATTTAATTTCGCGGCTGGACGCCGCTCCCACAGGGGTTTTTTTATAGTAACTTGGACTTTCCGGATAAGCGCCTTATATAAAATGTCGAATCCTAATTTTCATAATATTGATTAAACCTGTTTTAAAACCATTTTTGATGATTATCCTTCACAATTTCCAACGCTTTAATTTTGATGGTTAGCGGTATTTCGGGTTCGATGGTGAAAACATATTCATCAAATATGCCGCCGAGCAAAATATCAATTTGGCGGGTGCGCTCAATGAATATCCCGCGTTTATCGAAAAAGATATCTCCATCATCGTCTTTGATAAGGGTCATCGCAAACAATTCGCGCTTTCCCTTGCGGACCGAGAACCGGTCGCCAACTTCAAAAGGAGAGTTAGGCAGCTGATCGATATGTATCAATATGCCTTTTCGATCGGGATCATAGAAGGCGATTTGATGGGGGCTAATACCGAATATTGATGTCATAGGAATATCTCGCCTTTCTCAAAGAAACGCATACGCAGGGCGGTTTTGAGCAGCAAATGCCGGCCCAGGCGGCCGTCATCACATTGGGTCTGCCGTCTTTATCATAGGTCCCGATCACGAAAGCGGGGGTGGGGTAAACAAGCGTTTTGGCACCGATCGATTTTTTCATTATCTCCTCCTTAGCCGGCGAAGCCGGAAATTCGAAATCCGAAACTCGAAATCCGAAACAATATCAAAATTCAAATTTTCATATGCTTTAAACTTTGTAGGGTGATGATTATTGAGAATATCGATTACATCTTCGTTTCGAATTTTTGTCATTTAGGATTTGGATTTGTTTCGGATTTCGATATTCGATATTCGGATTTTTATTATCATTCGCCCTATGGCATATAAGCCTAACGGGTTTATATATATTGCAAACTGTTTTTGTCAGTACTAGTATCCTACCGCCTGCCCATCTTTTCTGGGATCCGATGCGGCACAATACCCGCATGGCAGGCAATGGATTGCCTGGGCACCGCCGTAATGAAAGATCGTTGCATCTTCGATGATCGCATGACCGCGTTTTTTAAGATCGCTAATGACAAGCTCTGAGAAACCGGGCTCCACAGCGACATTAAAATCTTCATCGATCCGCCAGCGGGGCGCATCGCAGGCGGACTGGGGGTTTTGATTATAATCAAACATTCTGACCATCATCTGCACGTGGCCCTGGGGCTGCATATTGCCACCCATGACCCCGAAACTTATCAGCGCGCGGTTATCCCGGGTGACAAATCCCGGAATAATGGTCTGAAAAGGGCGCTTGCCGCCGGCAACACAGTTGGGGTGGTCTTTATCCAACACAAAGCCGCAGCCCCGGTTTTGCATGGCGATGCCCGTGTTCGGAATCACAATGCCCGATCCAAAGCCCAGATAGTTGGACTGAATAAAAGAGATCATCATACCGCTCTCATCTGCGGCTGTCAGGTAGACGGTTCCGTGATCGGTGGGCAGTATTGATTCCGGGTGAGAAGCCTGTGTCATGGATATTTCCCCAGCCCTGCGCGTCAAAATTGCGGTGGTTAAAAATTCTTCAGGATTAACTTCCATGCTGCGAACATCGGCAATGTTCCGATAGGCTTCGGCAAACGCAATTTTCATGGCCTCAATCTGAAGGTGAATGCTGTCGGCTGAATCAGCCGGATATTGCCTAAGGTCAAACTGATTCAGGATCCCCAGAGCAATGAGCGCTGCCAAGCCCTGTCCGTTGGGTGGTATTTCGTGCATATGCACATTTCGGTACTTGACTGAAATGGGCGTCACCCATTCGGATCTGTGATCTGCCAGATCCTTAAGGATCATGAGGCCGCCGTTTGATTGGGCGCAATCAACAATCTGTTCCGCCAGTTCCCCTCGATAAAAGGAATTTCCCTTGCTTTCGGCAATCATTCTGAGTGTTCGTGCCTGATTCCTGCAGATAAATAGGTCACCGGCACGGGGGGCTCTTCCGCCGGGTAAAAAGATCCGGCCAAAATCCGGAAATTCCCGGTACAATTCGGCCGCGAGCGCCCAGCGGTCCGCTGTTATGGGAGAAACCATAAAGCCATTTTGCGCATATTCAATCGCCGGCGTGAAAAGATCAATAAAGGGCAATTTGCCGAAACGTTGAGACAGTTTAACCCACGCATCCACGGCACCGGGAACGGTTACCGCATCCCAGCCAAACTTCGGCATTTGATCGAATCCTGCAAATCGTTCGAAGGACCAGGCTTTCGGTGATCGTCCGGATCCATTCAGTCCGTGAAGCTTTTGATCGCTCCAGACCAGGGCAAAGGCATCACCGCCGATGCCGTTGCTGGTCGGCTCGACCACCGTAAGCGAAACGGCGGTGGCAATGGCGGCATCAACAGCGTTTCCACCCTGAAGCAGCATCCGCAAACCGGCCTGGGCAGCCAGCGGCTGGGAGGAGGCGACCACATTCCTTGCCAGAACAGGCATTCTTTGAGAAGGGTAGGGATAATCCCAGGAATACTCCATTTATTAAGTCCTTTCTACCTAAACTGATCGGTTCCAGGTTCAGGGTTCAAGGTTCAAAGGTTACAACCAATGGATACTGCTAACCATATTTATCAAGATCCGGAATATCCGACATACCCCATTGGGTGAAACGGCTTTATATGAGCTGTTGGGGGGTTTTTCAACCCGGAACGTTGAACCCTGAACCACTCAACCTAGGTTCTAGTAAAATACACACCTTGTGCGATGCCGCGGTGTTGCCTTGTAGTCAGGCTGCTGACCTCGATTCCAGAGGAAGTTATCAAGCGCCGGCGACGTGATATCATGGCCCGCTGTTAGCATTTCCTTTTTGATGAGCTCCACCGCCTGGACGGCACAGGCCCTGATTTCCACTTCTTCGCTTGAGCCGGCCGGGATGAGGTTGCCGTTATCGATTCCGGCAATCAACGATTCTTCATATATCAAAATCCCATCGATTCGCAACACGTGCGGCACAAGATTATCGGCAAAAATGGTCATTTGGTCCAAATCGACGAAGTGTCCCCAGCCGCGCCCTTTGAATGCCAGTGACAGATCAGCCGCACTGATCTGGGCCCGTTTATAAAAATGGACTTGGTGCCCATCGTAACGCGCAACATCATTAAAGTAAGGCATTTTTTTAATCAATTGCACCAGGCGTCCGGCAGATGATCGGGCAGATTCCACCAGGTCGGTGAACTTCCCGTTGAACCGATCCATTAGATACCGGCCCAGGTCGTTGAGGGCAGTGGTAAAATGCTGCATGAGCTCCTGTATAATTTGGTTTTTGGGATCCTGGTCGAAAATTCGGGTACATTCATATACGGAGAGTTCAGCCAACCGTTGCGCTGATAAAGGGCCCGTTTTTTGGTAAGCATCCTTCAATGAAGAGGCAATCGTGAAATAACCCGACATTCCGGATCGTTTGCGCAGATGCGGGAAATAGCCGGATCCGAAATTGATGGCATTCAGGGTGATCAAGAAATTGACGGTATCTTCTTGATTGCCGAGGTAATGACAGTCGGGATCAAGTTGGGGTGTAATTATTTTACCCACCGGCAGCGAAGCAGCATAGGCGGGAATATGGTTGTAATTTATCCTGACCCGGGTAGCCTGATCTGCGACCATACGGCAGCTGCTGCGTATGCGGTCAAATATATTGTCTGAATCTGATTTGATTTTGATCACCGGTTGTCAAGCAAATTTTTTCATTGCATTGAAATTTACTAATCCGGTTAAGCGCCTTTACTAATTGCCAATCAGCGTATCCAATAACTGCATGCAGACCTTCCGGCTTTTGCCATCTGTGTCCAGCCCCGGGTTCCAGGTTGACACCGAGACCGCCGCAAGTTTGCCGGATTGATTCAAATGCTTAAAAACCAGATCCAGATCCGCAGCTGAAGGGCCTCCCGCGGCGACATAGTTCATTGCCGGGGCTTCGTCCGGATCCACCACATCGGTATCTAGATGAACGTACAGCGGACCGTCCGGCAAGGGGTGATTGATCAAATCCCGGACATTTTGCAAATGGGTGACTCCGGAAGCATCCACGAGTTCTTTTTCGCCGGGGTCCAGATCACGGGCATCTGTTAAAACCACCCGGTCGTCGGGAATCGGTTTTAGACCGAGGGCCTTCAGCATGGTCTGATCGCCCCTGCCGGTCAGCATGGCCAAGGGCATCCCTCCTAAAAATCCGCTGGGGGTGGTCTCGCGGGTATTGAAATCACCATGGGCATCAAACCAGATAAGGACCGGGTTGAGGCCGGCGCACTGGACCCCTGCCAGCATGCCGATCGCCGTACAGCAATCTCCGGCGATGCTGACGGGACGGTTACCGCTGCGAATGGACTGCTCTGTGAAATCCGCCAGCGACCGGTGGACAGCCGTCATAGCAACCATTTTACTACCTTCGGGGAAATGAATCTTATTCAACTGCCAATCCGGTTCTGCAAGAGACTCAAGTTCAGGCAGCGGTTCATCAATGAAGTAGGGACTGAGGATAATCTGGTTTTTCATTTTTTTGTCCATTTACAGGTGCCTTTTTGAGGTCTTTAAATAGCGGCCACAAATAAATCAATCCGACCGGTGTCGCGGTGGCAGCATTGCGTTCCCCTGCACAGCCAAACAGGGTCAGTAACAGGGTTATGGGAAGCAATATGCGGAATTTGGCTGCCATGGGTTCCTTGTTTTTAAAACCGGCTCTTTTGATTTTATTACTACCGGAATTAGCTGCTTATGATTATGAGCCCGGATTAATTTCATCAAAACCGGGTCTGACGAAGGCTCTGGCATTCGGAAATTCGGTTTCGGTTCGTCTGCGGAGACGATCAAGATGGGCCATAATACCAAGAATACCATCTTCCTCGTCCGGAAAATACTTTATGAATTTGGCCCAGGCGCTGATAGATCGATCCCTCTTTTAGCATGCTCAGAGTTTCCTGGAACGTCTCACTGAGTTTTTGCCAGAACACTTCATTGGTGATGTCGACATCTTCAAGATCGCCGAATTTTTCTTCGCTCATTTCGAAATTCAGGCAGCGAGAGGTAAACGTACACCGCTCACACCACCGATCACAGTAATTATAAATGCCGGGTATATGATTCGTTTTTTCACCATTTTTTCCGGACGCGTCATTTTTCATGGTTATGAAATTTCTACTCATTTGCATTGGTTGCACAAAACATGACGTTACATATCACGAATCAATAAAATTGGGAAACGGTGAAATTACTTAACTGAGAATGATTTTTAAATGATTTTGTTGGACTGTGATTGTTAAGGCGGGAGGGATTAAGAATTTTTGAGATAGCTTCGATTAGATTTGAAGCTGCTGCAGGTTCAGGTTATCCAGATAATATGTCGGCTGTAGAGAGTTATCGACATCATTAAGCTTCATATTGGTAATGCCGGTACCCACCAGGACGGAGTCGATCCCAAAGTCGATGGCGCCGCGAATATCCGTCTCCAGTTGATCGCCGATCATCACCATATCCATAGTGCCGCTGCGTCGCATGGCCTCCTGGAAAATAGCAGCATGGGGCTTTCCGAGCCTGACGAAATTTAAATCCGCATGAGCGGGGTATCGCCGCTGCAATGCTGCTTCCAGAATGAGGGCGATGCTTCCGCTGGCAATGCCGAACCCTTGATCGGCTTTGGGATAGATCAAGTCGGGGTTGGGCAGTACCAGGCGCACTTTTTCTCCGCTATCAAATTTTTGGAACACTCCGGAAAGCACGGTGTCCACTGTTTCGAGAAAGGGGTACCCGGTTTCGTCTCCGATAACCAGAACCTCAAATGGCTCTTCGGGTGCGACCACTCTTCCCCCCGCCAGTTCAACGTAACGGGCGCTGTCTTCAGGTCCCAGAACAGCACAGGGCGCATCCTTGAGCTGATTGCCGGCAAAATAATCCACCAGCAGCGAACCCGAGGTGATGATTTTGTCGGGCGCGATGGCCAGTCCGAAACTCTGAAAGAGTTTGGCGGATGTCTCCGGCAATTTAGAGGCATCGTTGGTCAGGATGCAGTACGGCTTTTTGTTGCGATTGAGGGTATCTATCAATTGGGCGGCCCCTGGCAGTGCTCCCGATGTATGGACCAGAACACCGTAAGCGTCGAGTAGAAGCACAGAATATCTTGCCATCAGTTTTTCAATGTTAATTGATTTTGGCATTTTTCTCCCTGCACGAGCAGGCTGGCGTCCGGCGGAAGGTCGAAAGCATCCCCGTGCCAGTGAAAGACCGGTAGATTTTGGGGAAAACCTTCAATAATAGGCTCGCTAAAGTTCGGCGAAGGCTTCATGATATTTAGCAATTCCTGATTTGCCGGCCAAGACGCCGGGCTGTAATTCTATTATCATGAAAACTTCCGGCGGAACATCGTATTCCGAGGTGATGTCATACTTCCGGGACGGTACAAAGCCGAACCGGGGATAGTAGTCAGGATGTCCCAGCACGACCACCGCCGGATACCCTTTCCGGCGGCTTTCTTCCAGGCCGTTATCAACCAGTTTCGAACCAATTCCCTGCTTCTGATATCCGGGCAAAACGGCCATGGGCGCCAGCCCCAGCAAGGTAACCTCCGAACCTTCTGCTGTGAGCGTAACCGGGGAGAATAGAATATGGCCGATGATCCGGTTTTCTTTCTCGGCGACCATGGAAATGATATGGGCTTTTTTGTCACGCAGGGCATCCACCAGATCCGATTCTGCTCCGGTTTCAAAGGCAGCTTGATTGACCCGGCGAATGGCTGAGATGTCCCCGGATTTTTCGTATCTAATTTCCACTTGCGTCTGCATTTCTTCGGCCATAAAAGGTTGTGGTCTCACTGGCCATTATCATTTAACGGCGGTATCAGATTTCGTAACCGCCCGTGATGTACTTCTCCAGTTCTTTAATCGTAAATTTTTGTTCTGAAATGATCTGTCTGACCACATCGCCAAGGGTTACCATTCCGATCAGCCGGTCATCTTTGTAGACAGGCATATGACGGATGTGTTTGGCGGTCATTAGAGCCATACTTTCCTGCAAAGTGTCGTCGGGACTGGCGTAGAACACCTCCGGGGTCATCAGTTCGCCAACCGTTGTTTCCTTTGAGGATTTTCCCTTTAGAATAACCTTGCGGGCGTAATCGCGCTCTGAGAAAATGCCGACCAGCTTTCCCTTGTCGATCACTAAAAGAGCACCCACATTTCTTTGGGCCATTGTCTGTAATGCTTTAAATGCAGTTTCCTGGGGCCCAATAGACCAAATATCTTTGCCTTTAGCCTCCAGCAGCGTACCGATGTTATGCATAGTGTTGGTTCTCCTTTCTGTAGTAAAGGTCTGGCATCCTTAAGATAAACAGAACTTGAGGTTTTTCAAACCTGGATAGATAAAAGCGATTAAACTCTTTTGCTGAGGGTGGTAATAAACGTCTAAACCCGGCTGGCGCTATTTCGCATTTTTAACGACTTTCCACTGGCCCCTGTACAGGGTCAAGATCAGACCATCTTCCTGCCGGGTATCACTGATCAATTTTGGCGCAATAATTTCCAGGATGACTTTAGCAGTCTCAGTATCTATGCGGCTGCTGCCAATTACGTTGACAACGGTCTCTCGCATTGCCTTCAGATACTCGGCCGGTGCATTTTCTCGATCTTTTTTAACCAGCAGAATTAAAAACTGTTTGGCAGGCAATCTCAAAATTGAATCCAGATTCTCGATATTTTTGAAGCGATCCTTAAAATCATCGGCTTTTCCCTGCTTCTTGGCAAACTTATAGGCCTGCACAATATCTGCTTTTCGTCGATCAAGCACTCTGGGATCCATCAGGGAAAAGGACATTTCCAGATCACCACGCAAAAATGATGTCATGTATCTCCAGGCAATCTTTTCAGCATTTGCCAGGTCAGCACTCTCCCCGAGTGCCTCCAGCGTGTTGAAAATTAGAATTAATATAATTGGAATTGCCAGAAATTTAGCTCTCATAAATTCCTCCTTTGCTCCCATTCCTCCATGAGATCGATTCTATCACCGGTTGTCTTTATTTCAACGATCAGGGTCGAAAAGGTCCATCGGCCGGCGGATTTTTCGGCCACCGCGTATATGGTTCCTTTGTCATGGGGGCCGGAGATGGGAATAGCAATATCTGCCTGGCCTGACGAGCCGCTGATATTAATATTGCCGACCACAAACAACCCTTCCTCTATCGGGGTTCCCAGCGCCATTTCGACCGCCGGCTCGGCCCTTGCCATCGCCAGGGCATCCTTATAGACGTCGGATGATTTCATCATACCAAAAACGATCCATACAAGCACCACGACGAAACCCGCAAAAAATGTAAGAATCCCCAAACAACCTACAGGGACGGACCATTTCCAGTTGCGCTGCCACCAGGTAGTGGGCTTCTCCCGGGGTATCGCCCGGGGCAGCGGCGGCGGTTTTGGTGTATTCATCGATTTGGTGCCTTCTTTTTCGAATGGCGGGCTGCAGCCTTCCGAAGGTCGCTTAGATAGTAGTGCCACAATAGCCGCGCGGCAACTGCCCGCCGGGGTTTCCAGGCCGTGCTGAGGGTTTCAAGCTCCTGCGGTGTCGGGCGCGCCGGCAGTCGTTTAAGCTTTTGGGCTGCGACGGCCAATGCAAGATCTTCTTTGGGCCAGATATCAGGTCGGCGGAGAACCGTCAGAAGATATATGTTTGCGGTCCAGGGACCGATCCCTTTAATTTTGATCAACTCCTCACGAACGGGTTTATCGGCCATGGTGTCAAGCCTCGACAGGTTGAGTTGCCCATCGACAATGGCTTTTGCCAGATTTCGAGCATAAGCGGCTTTTTGCCGGCTAAACCCGAAAGTCTTAAGCCGGGCAGCATTCAATTCAAGAAACCCATCCGGGGTGAGGGGCGAAATCGCCTCCCGCAGGCGGTCAAAAGATGCTCTGGCAGAAGCCAGGGACACCTGTTGCTCCAGAATAATGTGTATCAGACTGGCAAATCCCGGTTTGCGTGTCCAAAATATCGGCGGATCGAGTATTGTCAGTATTTGTGCCAGATCCGGGTCGTAGTCACATAAATGTTGCAGTGCACGTGCAAACGTTTTTCTTGTCAACGGTGCCGGGTTTAACGCTGCCATTGCATCGTTTCCATAAACAAATTATTTTTTACTAAAAAGAAACAAAGATCTGCTGTTTTCTGTTTATTTCGTCCAATTTCTTTCGTCGCCACAAAAACCAATTTCACTCATGATGTTCCTTGCAGAGCAATTTTTAGAGCCTTCCGACATACTACCGTAAATAAATTATGGCAATCATTATTTTATGGGCCGAACAACGAACTGAGGGGCCGGGAATCGACGACAGAAAACCGGCTAAAAAGGCTCAACTTGCCGATAAGATTTTCACGAATCACTGACGAATTGTTTGGCGATAAGCAAACATTGCAATTAATGCCCAAACGATAGTTCGAAAACTCATAGCGGCGATTGTGCGGACTTCATACACTCCCCCCTTAAGTATGTGTATTCCCAATATTGCAAAAACAACAAGGGTTGCCACAACAATGAAAATGGACACCCACACCGCCCAGTGTTTTTGCATCCATAAGCCACCTCCCGCTATGAGATAAACAAATCCCGCCAAAAAATTAAACCAAACCACAAATGGTACATAGTTACCGGCTTCTTCCCGAAACGTACCATCAATAAATAAAACAGATCCACCGGACTTGATGGTAAGCAAGCCAAACACAACTGCGATACTGGTAATAATCCAAATCCCAATGGATCGATCTGATTTCATAAACTTCATACGGTTTTCCTTTTCAACTTCTAACGCTGAATTCAGCGGAAACTTCCCATTGTACTGATTACCGGGTTGCGGTTCACGAAATATTCGAACAATTATAGATTCCGATTCTATTTTTACATTCTTCTTGAATAAATGTTTTATCTTTTTATAAAAAAAGGTAATGCTATCAAAACAATACCTGAAAGAACAAGGATAGAAATATTTGAAATAAAATATGGTAATACCATTAACCCTATGCCGCTAAAAAGCGGAATAACAGATTTTTGTTTTTTACCATAAACGAAAAAGCCTAAACCTATTGAACCGAATATAATTCCCCACATTAAAGTCGATGTAACATTCATTTTTTTATCTTTCACATTTCTGGCACACTGGCGTAATAGGGTCAAAGCTTGAATAGTGAATTAAGCTGAGCGAATTTAGTCTTTAATTGCCGACTTTTTAATAATTTAAGTTTTGCTGATTTTACGGCGTGACTGACCCCTGAATAACTCAACCCAAATAGATTGCCGATTTGGTCATTTTTTAATTGACCGGTTCTCCAGATACCATAGAGCAGCACATCTCGAATTTCTTTGGCGGCTCCGGAAAGCCTTTTGGCGTGCACAAAGTGCTTGATGTCACATCCAAAAATTTGTTCCGCCCGGCGCAGATAATTTTCCGGATCAAAGGTCTTTGCCGCTTGCCTCTGTTGGGGTATCGACAACTCCATCTTTGCGGGGGCATATTTTTTTCGTATTTTTTCAACAAAATCTTTCGATCCCAAAATTAAACCATGCCGTAAATCTTCGAAGAGACGTTTTTCTTCAGACGCATACTTTTGAACCTTCTCACGATAGCTCCGATAGCGGTCTTGATCGCCGGCAAATTGAGATAATATCAGATCGGTCGACAACCACTTTGGGGTTTTGCGGCCATAGGCGTACGCCTTGTAACTGCTCCAGCGGTAACTGGCTAAGCGGTTGACAATGCCAGCTCTCAGTGGGTTGCGGTGTATATAGTAAGAAAGCTGCAGCAGGTAGGCATCATTTTGGATGATAATGCTTTTGTAGCGGCCCTGAAATAGATGGCCGCTTCGAAAATGCCGCCGATTGAACCGCTGGGTGTAGGTGGTACCGAACCACTGCATAGCCTTTTGTAAATTGGCTCGTTGGGTTCTGACTATAAGGTGGTAATGATTATCCATCAACACATAAGCGAATATGTCAATAGCGAACCGCTGCGACATCTCGCCGACAGCTTCTAAAAAACGGTTGCGATCCCTCTCGTCTATAAAAATATCGCTGTCCTCGTTGCCACGCGATAGCAGGTGGTATAAAGCACCTTCGTATTCAATACGCCACGGTCTACTCATAATGATCAGATATCAATGCGTCAGCTAATTGTCAATTATTATTCACTATTCAAGCTTTGACCCTCATATTCTCAACTATAAAATGAAATAGGTCTTGTTCCTTTGTAATTTTCGATTTTCCTATCCAATCCAAAAGCTTCACACATTTGCCATGTATGTTTTTGTAGTTCTTCAAGTTGTCTTCCAGATATTTTACGTTTTATAGGTATATCATTTTTTCCAGGCTTCATACAATTCCCTCACTGCGGCTAACGTCCGCCGGTGAGCAGCGGCCTAAATAAACTCCAATCTTGCACGACCTTTACGTAAAACCGCTATCTACACGCCGTCTGCTCCAGTGGCATGGTTAGCCCCTGTATTTCATATTGACGAAACGAATCCGGGATATATCCCCATACCTTCTCCATAAAACGCATAAGCTTTTTTAATCGCTTATTCCACTCACAGCTAAAGGTGTTCCCTAAATCCTGTTCAGATAAATGATTGATAATAGCACTATATGTTTTTCGTCCAATTTGCTTTTGCTTATAGGCAGGACAAGCTTCATACAGGTCGTGAGGGATTTTTTCGTAATCCGTAATCAAAAAGTCCATTATATCTCGAAGACTGGTTTCATTGCTGTTTGAACAACCAAAATACTCAGTCAAGCGCTGTTCCGCCCTTACGGGGAATCGTAGATCCTGAATCAGGGTCTCAGTAGGCCAATTCCTGTCGATATCGTCGAACATCCTTATCTTGCTGAGCAGCCTTGTTGATTGCTCTTGCTTTTCTTCTTCCTTTCTAGATCGACTGACAATTTGCTGAATTCTGCTCCGCGATAAACCAAATTCGGAAGCGATTGCTTTGTATGATGCGCCGGAATCCCACTTCTGAACAATTTCAGCATTTCTTTTTTCTACTTTAACTCTCACCGCGTAAACTCGCTTTCTTCATGGCTAACAATTGAGTAGTGCGAAAAAAGTCGCAATATCAACAATGAAAACCCAATTGTAAAAATAAATGTATAATTAATACAAGTTCGTACATAACATCCGATATCATATTGAAGCCGGAAAAATGTGAATTTTTTCTCAATATCCCAATATGCGAGAATTTTTTCTCAATATCCACTTTATTCAGGTGATATTGAGAAAAATTTCTCAATATTAAAAAAGACTTGCATTTACAATTCCAGTAATGTAAATATGATTGTATATATTTAACTATGTCGAAAATGTTTACATTAAGGTTTATTTCATTTTTTCAACTTAACAACATAATGATCTATTATTATCAATTAACTGCTTAAAAAAATCAGGGAGATATAATGGAAAGGCCACCGGTAAAGCTGCTTGATAGAGTCAGGAACCGCATTCGACTGAAAGGTTATTCCATTCGCACTGAACAGTCGTATACCAGCTGGATTCGGCGCTTTAGGGGCTTTGGGGACGTACATTAAATTATAAGTTACTATCAATCTTTTAGCCAATTGTTTTTGCGCTTGGCCAAGTGCCCCCAGCGTCTTACCGCCATGCTGACCGCAGGTTGCGAGATCTTCAGCTTTTGAGCTAACTCAACCTGGCTGATTGCAAGCGCACTCGTTGCCCAGAAACACAGTAAACTGCGGGCCGGGACTGTCTCTTTATGATAGCCGCACCCGGCGCATCTATTCTTGATCTGCGCAGCATACAAGTTGGGTATCATTATTCAACCTTTGCGCCAACTTATAATCTAATGTACGTCCCCAAGCTCTTGACAATTTAAGCTTATTCTATGTTTGCGCCGACAACAGCGGCCATTTGCATCATGTTGATCGTCTGGCCCTCCTTCAGGTTTGTAAGGTCAGTGACATTGCCGGATTTGCTTTTTGATTTTGTGTTTTTGAAGATCGGGAGCAAACTCGCATCAGCCACAATGAACTTGCCTGCGTTCTCAGGCTTTCCATTTTCAGTCTTTGTCTGAAGTTTATTTGCTTTAATATAGTCCCATAGTTGTTTGGTTATCTCTGTCCTGGGAAGTTCTGTTGCTCCCAGAAGCTCTGCCAGCTCAGTTTTCAGCTTTACCGGTTTCATCAATCCTTTTGCTTCTGCCATTTTTAACTCCTTCATGTTTAGGTTTAAATTATATCCGTGTTCAGATCTTCTGCCATTTTTTTAGGTTCCCCATCTATTGTAATAACGAGGAAACAATCCTCGAATTTAAGACTGCTGATACCATGGTATTTTTTCATTGTTGACGCCTCTGCTGAAATTCATCCCATTGTTGCTCGATATATTCAAAATGTTCGTAAATAATTTTTCGGATCTGTCTATGATCTCTCGGTGACATATTATATGTAAAAGCCTCATCAATGTCAAAGTTTTCGCGATTCAACCAATATTTGCATTCCATCTCACCTTTGCGGCAATGCACGTGAATTGGTTCATTGCCTTAATTTGCTTAGAAAAACAGTCTCCAGCCTAAAATCACAAGTATAGTCGGCATTTATTCCATCCTGTTTAAATCTATTGCGTAACGAACGTCGAGCGTGAGCAGCGGCCCAGATGAGTATCAAACTAGCACGACCTTTACGTCAAACCGCTATCTTCTCGCCGTCTGCTCCACGCAATTGTTGGACTATGCCCATCTTATATCACGTAATCTTAAACAAAATTTGCAATGGGGACAGGGCGTTCTGCAGCAAAGTTTTTACGATGAAGTTTGATACGCTCAATTTCGTGGAGTGTTTCTGCTGTAACATAACTCTCACCACAATGTGGGCAGCTAATAACAGGGACATTTTCAATAATAAGCAATTTTTTGCCTTTTCCATAACTGTGCGTGAGTTTGCGAATTTTTGCTCCTTTTTTATTGCAATTATCACAATTCATAATTTTTCCTTCTATTTATGCAAGATACACGGTGATAATGAATAGCTTTCCGGTTAGACTTAATTTGGCAACTGTACCAACCTTATCACCGGAAACGGATTGACCTTCGATTACGTACTTCCATTCTTTCGTCACTGCATCTTTTTGACGTTCAGTAATTTTACCTGTCAAAATACAACGTTCAATATCAAAAATCGATAGTTCATCATCATCCATTTCATCTTCAGCATGCAATGTCATTACATACTGGCGGGTACGAATTTTTTCCTGCATTCGCTTCAAAATGCGGTCATACATGAAGTACCCTTACGTGGTTAATGTTAAAACAATACTAAAAGATTAACTGAAATTTTGCAATACCTTCGACATACTGAGGCTAACGTTTCGCTTCACCGGCTCGAGCCGAAGGCGAGCGTCCGGTGCAAGCGATTGTTATGCGGCTTGATAACTCAATCACCTGTATCTCCAGTAATTGGAAACTTTCCCGGAACAAACTCAGTCCATTGCTGCAACGCCTGTACGGTCGTTACAAACTTCGATTGATCGTGGTCAGCCTGGATTTCGTTGTCAAACACAATTCCACACAATGTTAGATACCAGTCGCCGAAGCCTATCCCAGTATATTCGTGGCTGAAAGGCGCTTCGCAGGCCGGATCCAATATGGGAACGGCAAACTCGCCATCAAGTGAGAACCGTTCTTTTGTGCCGCTTCCACCGTTCAATGACCACTGACATATGCGCTCGCGCCCGCGATAAAGCCCACTGTCAGTAAGGCGTATTGGGTTCGTGTCATCGGTCGAATCGCCCGACACGAGCTCAACCGTTAGGATTTCGCCATGCACTTTGTCCTTGTCTAGGTAAAAACACGTTCTCTCTTCGTCTGCTGCAAGGACGAGCCCACATTGAAACAGGAACGTTACCCCTACAGCGTAATAGATCAATTTCATAAAGCGATCACCCAAGCCGCATAACGATCGCAAATGAGAGGTTTTGAAAACAACCTGACCGAAGGCACGAAATCTCAACGGGCACGGAACTTTGAAACGGGCAAACAACCTGAGATTGCGGCGCGTTTTCAAAGTCCTTCTCAATTTGCATTGTTATGCCGTTATGCTCTTTGCCAAAAATCCCCCCTTGTTCATTTAATCTTCATCCTCATCGAAATATTCACCATATTCTTCATCAATTCGATCCTTCCAGTCATATTGCCCTTCGGATAATACATCCATAATCATTCCGGATGGCATAGCGATTTCCATCGCTTCCATCGGAAGATAGCCCTCGACCGTCCCTTTCTTGAGTCTCCCAATTGCAATCTGACAAATTATAAAGTCGGTATATTCTTTCGAAAAGCAATCTCTTGCCTTCCTGATATACGGGATGGCACTTAAATTTTGTTGTTTCACCATACAGTCCAGTAGATGAAAAAACTCGACATTCCTGTATTTCCACTCAAGGGTTGTGGGATCAAACGTCTCATTAGGCATCTCCGAGATATAATCGTCCAATAAATTGTTGAGAAAATGACTTGATTGGTCACAGTGTATGTCGCCAAGAACCTTTAACGCATGTGACGTAATCATATCGAGTGTTGACCCCGTCTCAATAGGGTGAGCGATCCTATATTCAATTCGTTGTATCACATCCGAAATACACGCAGAACCGAATTTCTTGAGAGCTCTATACGAATTTTCTCCGAGCTCAAAATCCTCCAGGGCATCTGCTAATGGCTTAATCGCTCTGGTATCACCAATTTCTCCCAAGACATCGGCAGCAAACGCACTGCTCAGCCATGTGTCATGATTCTGTAACAATTCTATCAATGACGGAACGGCGGGTTTGCCGATAGAGATCAATGTCTCCATCATGCGTGCTTCGGCGTCATGATCAATATCCTTCGTCTCATCAAATGTTTTTAATCGTGTTATGATCTTTTGTATTTCATCTCCAGCCTCTATCTTTTTGTTTTTGTTCTTTCCCATCGGTCGGCTCTTTTCTCCTCTCATGACGGTATACTGTATGGAACGTTCCTTGTGACCGCCCAAACTTGTAGAGCATTTCCTTATTGTCACCTGACCAATTCCGGACCTTTCTTTTTGTGGCATAACGCAGCTAATCAGCCGTGCGGCTTTTTGCGTCGGCTGCATTAGCTTTGTTATATTATGGTTTTTCAATAGATTATTGGAATAAGTTTTTTTGTATTGGAAGCATACTCTTTAAAATCTTTTCCATACTTCCGTTTAAGATGTTTTTCTTTTAATGGGATGAGAATTAGTGCAAAGAATAATCCCATGGAAGCAGGTATTATTAATAATTCAACTTGATGGGCTATTGCCACCAAACCCGTAAATAATAAAATGTCACCAAAATAATTAATATGAATTGCATATTTAAATAAACCGCCGGTATAAATATGCCCTCTATTTTTTTCTTTCTTTTTCCAATAATAGCGTAACAGTTCGGAAACCGTATTGAGATATGATCCTATGAGAAATAATAGGATTCCGAAAATCTCGATTATGCCTATCGGCTGGATAGTTTTACCTGAGATATAGGCAATATAAGGCAGAATAGAAGGCATAATACTAGCAATAACTATTGCCTCAGCCCAATACATCTTACGTTTAAAAAAGACAAGTAATCCTATCATTAACCTTAAGAAGTAAATGCAAAAACAAGATAAAAGAAGGATATTGCGCACAAAATTGCCGTTTATTTTATACGGTATCAACACTGGAAACATTTCAGGTGCTTCAAAGAACATCAGGTGAGCAGAAATACAAATTGAGCCAAATAGCGCTAATGCAATAAACATTTTGGGAAGATAAGATCTTTTATGCTCGTTGCGAAAAATCATAGTATCGTCCAAGCTATGTAAATATTTCGCAGGTAACGATTCATATCTTAGTAAATCGTGGCGGAAATATCTCTACAGTTTTTCGATCTTTTTTATACCTGAAATCACAAATGTCCGCTCCTTATTCCAGCATAAATATCTTACGGCTAACTTTATGTTTAATAGTTTTCATAAATTTACTCCAATCTCATCTATCAACAGTTTTAAAATTTAACGTGGAAGTGAGCAGCGGCCCGAAAAAATTCCAAGCTTGCACGGCCTTTACGTAAAACCGCTATCTTCACGCCGTCTGCTCAACTGGTTGGTTGGGCTTGAACTGCTCAATTATTA
>PVMK01184225.1_pt1 | contig 27959 bp, 25 predicted proteins | sample 1853481 | NCBI WGS metagenome assembly PVMK01 (sample SAMN08533507, study PRJNA380276) | Marine sediment metagenome, whole genome shotgun sequencing project. | reverse complement strand
CGGCGGGTCGAATCCGAGGTCGATCATGTTGCGGATCGCCTGGTCCATGGTCAGGGCACTGCCGGCAAGTGTTCCGTCATCGAGCCTGCATGCGCCATTCATCAGCGTGACGGAACGATCGCCGAGAGCGTACGTGCCGTCGGGTCGGCCGGCTGCCGAGATGGCGTCCGTGATCAGCACGAAACGATCGCCGGCCGCGTTGGCGGCCAGTCGAACCGTCTCGTCCGCAAGGTGGATGCCATCGACGATCGCCGTCACGAAGACGTCGTCGCGGTCGAGGGCGACACCGCTCACGCCAGGGTCCCTGTGCGCCCAAGGACGCTGGGCGCTGAAGATGTGGGTAACGCACCGTGCTCCGTGGTCGAAACCCTCCGTCGCTGCTGATGCATCGGCGTCCGTGTGTCCAAGAGAGACGGTTACGCCTTCTTGCACGAGAAGATCGATGACATCAAGTGCGCCGGGGAGTTCCGGTGCGATCGTCATGTGACTGACCTGTCCAGCGTCGAGGATCTCGCGGGTCTGCGCAACGTCTGGATCAAGCATGTTCGCCGGGTCATGGGCTCCGCATCGGGCAGGTGATAGAAACGGTCCTTCAAGATGCATGCCGAGGATCCGCGCTTCGCTGACGGCCGATGGGTTGAACCGCTCAAGCGCACCGATGTAGTCGGCGACCGGCAGGGAGATCAGCGTGGGTTGGAAGGACGTGACGCCGGTCTCGGCAAGACGCCGGGCGACATGCCGATAATCGTCAGCATCAGCGGATGTGAAGTCGACCCCGTCAAAGCCGTTGATCTGCACATCGATGAGTCCGGGGACGGCGAGACCACTCTTGCCGGCGGGAGAGAGACCGGTCGCCTCGATTCGGTCGCCGTCGATGGAGATATCGCCTTCGACAACTTCTCCATCTACCAGCGCCGTTTTGACACCGAGCCTCATTCTTCGCTCCCAGTTTCCCGCTGACCCGCTCGCCGGTCAGGGTAGTGGCACGTGACCATCCGAGGGCGAGCGTGCGCTGGACGCTCTAGGGTGCCCTTCGTGAAGTTCGTTCGATCACTGTTCAGGCGAGAGACCATTCGAGAGGATGCCGTCGCGGGGTTGGTGCTTGGCGTCGAGAGCGTGCCCGACGGCCTTGCCGGCGGTCTGCTCGCCGGTGTGAACCCGGTGTATGGGCTCTACGCCTACATGGTCGGCACGTTCACGGGTGGGCTATTCACCAGTTCCTCGTTCATGGCGGTGCAAGCGACCGGGGCCATGGCGATCGTGGTGGCTGATATCGGTGCCGTCCACACAGCTGACGACCAGAACCAGATCCTGTTCACGCTTTCGATCGTCACCGGTGTGGTGATGCTGGCTGCAGGACTATTCAAACTCGGCTCGATCCTGAGATTCGTGTCCAACGCCGTAATGGTCGGCTTCATCAATGCAGTCGGCGTCAACATCATCCTCGGGCAACTCGACAATTTCACCGGATATGAGGCTGAGGGCGGCAACCGTGTGGTGCGGGCGTTCAACACTCTGTTCAATCTCGGTCAGGCTCACTTTGGCACGATCGTCATCGGTCTGGCGACGATCGTTTTGATCGTCCTTCTTGAGCGGACGAAGCTTGGGCCGCTCGGGATGGTGGTCGCCATCGTCCTTACCTCGGCAGCGGTGCCTCTGGTGGGCTGGGACGTTGCCCAGCTCAGGGATATCGCAGACATACCGAACTCCCTACCCCGTCCGATGCTGCCCCTTCTGAGCGCTGTTCCGTCGCTCATAATTCCGGCCCTGTCCCTTGCGTTCATCGGCCTTGTGCAAGGTGCCGGCATCTCAGCGAATTTCCCTGAGGAGAGCGGGGACTATCCCGACGCATCACGCGACTTCGTCGGGCAGGGTGCAGCGAACATCGCCGTTGGCTTCTTCCAGGGCATGCCTGTCGGTGGGTCGATGTCTGCTTCATCGCTCGTCAAGAACGCGGGCGCTAGGTCGCGGATGGCGCTCCTTATCGCCGCTGTTGTCATGGCGATCGTGATCATCGTCTTCGGGTCGGTAGTCGGGTACATCGCCATGCCAGCACTGGCAGGCCTCCTCATGACCGTCGGGTATCGCACCGTGAAGCCTGCGGACATCAAGTCTGTGTGGAAGACCGGCACGATGCAGGCGACCGTGATGTCCGTCACCTTCATCCTGACGATGATCATTCCTCTCCAGAACGCTGTGCTCGTGGGCGTCGGCATCTCGATGATCCTGTTCGTGATCAACCAGTCGAACCGGGTCACGATCAAGCGTTGGCTCCTCGACGACTCGGGGAACCTTCGTGAGGTCGAACCGCCTGCAGAGGTCGGTGACAGCGAGGTCGTCGTCCTCCAGCCATATGGAAGTCTCTTCTTCGCAGCCGCCCCGGTGTTCGAGGAACTGTTGCCAGATGTCTCAGATGTGACGCAACATTCGGTCGTCATTCTGCGTCTGAGAGGCAGAACCGCCCTGGGCTCCACGTTCATGGACGTTCTGCGCAGATACGCGGAAGAACTCTCTGCTGCAGATAGCAAGTTGGTCATCATCTCCGGTGACGAGCGCGTTCACGAGCAACTTGCCGTTACCCGGGTGACTGCGGTTGTCGGATCCGAGAACCTGTACACGTCGGACGAGTGGGTCGGAGCCACGCTCAAGCGAGCGTATGCCGAATCCGTGCAGTGGATCAGTGAAGCCGGCAGCGGCGACGAGGATCCGCCCGACGCCTCGGACTGATCTCCGCTACCACGTGAACTGGTCGCGGTCGAGGGCCGGGCTCTTCGAGCGCCCGGGTGCCGATCGACGGGACCGCTGATAGTCGCTGACCGTGGGCACATAGCTCGTGAGTTGCTCCTGGAAAACGAATTCCGGATAGGCCTCACCGCCGTGCTCGGAGTGGTCGAGTCCGATGAGTTCCTCCTCCTCTGACACCCGCATGCCCATCACGACGTCGATGGCTTTGAACACGAGGAAGGAGGTACCGAAGGCCCATGCGATGATCGCCACCGCTCCGACAAGTTGGATCGGCAGGGATGCGTCGGCTGAGAACAGACCAACGGCAATCAGCCCCCACACGCCAGCCGTGCCGTGGACCGAAATCGCAGCAACCGGGTCGTCGATACCGAAGCGTTCAAGCACGTGCACGGAGAACACCATGATCACCCCGGCGACGAGGCCGGTGAACACGGCTGCGGGGAACGAAAGACTTGCGGCACCGGCCGTGATTCCGACGAGTCCCGCGAGTACGCCATTGAGGGAGAAGCCAACATCCGGCTTCCCCGTGATGCGCCATGCGGTGAACATCGCCCCCATCGCACCCGCACATGCAGCGAGCGTGGTGGTGACCGCCGGAGTCGTGATGTCCTGGCCGACTGCAGCAAGCGTCGACCCTGCGTTGAAGCCGTACCAGCCGAACCACAGGATGAATACGCCGAGAGCGCCCAATGTGACCGAGTGGCCGGGAATCGGCCTCGGTTTCCCGTCCTCTCCGAAGCGGCCGATCCTGGGACCAACGACGATCACGCCAGCGAGCGCAGCGACACCACCGAGCATGTGCACGACGCCTGACCCTGCGAAGTCGAAGAAACCGATCGATGCGAGCCATCCGCCGCCCCAGACCCAGTGGGTGACGATCGGATAGATGAGACCCGTGATGAACGGCGTGTAGATCAGGTAGGCGGAGAACTTCACTCGGCCCGCAACCGCACCAGAGATGATGGTGGCAGCGGTCGCGGCGAAGACGACTTGGAAGAACCACTCGCCACCCCGTGCGGGATCATCGAAGAACCAGACATCTCCGTATCCGATGAGACCTCCGAGAGACGAGCCCCCGTAGGCGAGGGCGAACCCGAACGCCCAGTAGGTGAGGCCGCCCACCGAGAAGTCCATCAAGTTCTTCATGATGATGTTGCCTGCGTTCTTCGCCCTCGTGAACCCGGCCTCGACCAGCGCGAACCCCGCTTGCATGAGCATGACCATCGCTGCGGCGAGGAAGAGCCAGACCGAATCGACTGATGCTGCGACGTCGCCGATGGATGCTGTCTCTTGTGCAACAGCGCTTCCGGCGAGCGGGCCAACGACAGCGAGCGCCGTCGATCCCATCACTATGGCGAGTCTTCTCCGCATGCCCATCTCCTTGGTGTGGTGACTGCCAACACCGTACGAAGCCGATGTTTCGCCAGGGTCACTCCCGTGTTACGACCTGGGGACGGTTCGGTTTCGTCTGTGTTTCGACACGGAAGTCTCGAGAGATTGACCGGTACCGCCCGACGTGATCGGCCCGGGCTGCGGGTACGATCGTGCGATGGACATCGAGGCAAGAGACGCGGCGCTGCGAGCCGATATCAGAAGGCTGGGCAACCAGTTGGGTGATTCTCTCGTTCGCCAGGAGGGGCAGGAGCTCCTCGACCTCGTCGAAGAGGTGCGGTCGATCACCAGAAGCCTGCGTCATGGCAGCCGGGCGGGGGGTGACGATGCGCTCGACGAGCTGCTTGCGGATCTCGACGTCGTTACGTTGAGCACCCTTGCGCGAGCGTTCACGGCCTATTTCTATCTCGCCAATGTGGCGGAGCAGTCGCACCGTCTGGACGAACTGGCTGCCCGCACGCAGCGGCAGAGAGGCTGGCTGGAGCGGGCGGTCGATCTCATCGAGGCCGAAGGACTTGACAGGTCACTGGTTCAAGAAGTCATCGATCGGCTGGAGCTGCGACCAGTATTCACAGCGCACCCGACGGAAGCGTCGCGCCGTTCGATCCTGACCAAGCTGAACGCGGTCGCAGAGCTTCTCGATGAGCGACACGACCCGCGGATCACGCGGCCGGACGAGCTTCGTATCGACCGACGGCTTGCCGAACTGATCGATCTGATCTGGCAGACCGACGAGATACGTCGGGATCGCCCAGATCCGATGGACGAGGCAGCGTCGGTGATCTACTACTTCGACGAGCTCTTCAGGCGTGCTGTCCCCGAGGTGCTCGACGTGTACGCGTCGCAGATGGCGCGCCTCGGCCTCGCCATCGCCCCGAGCGAAACGCCCATCCGGTTCGGGTCATGGGTGGGCGGAGACCGCGACGGCAACCCTTTCGTCACCTCGGCGGTCACCAGAGACGTCGTCGATGCGCAGCATGACCATGCGATGAGGAACCTCATCGGTGCGATCGAGACACTTGCCGCCGATCTCTCCACATCGTCGCGAGTTCGCGACGTGAGCGATGAGCTGACGGAGAGCCTTGAGAGCGATCGGCAGCAGATGCCGTCCGTGTATGAGCGATTCGGGGAGCTCGATGCCGAGGAGCCGTATCGGCTCAAACTCGCATACATCCACCAGCGTCTGACCGAAGCGAGTCATCGACCGACGCACGACAAGACTCGCGATATCGGTTACGCGAAGGTCGACGAGTTGTTGGACGACCTTGGGATGATCCATCGATCTCTGACGGGCAATCGTGGGGGACTGGTGGCGACGGGCATGGTCGCTCGCCTTATGCGCACGGTGTCGACGTTCGGATTCCACTTGGCGACGTTGGACATTCGACAACACGCTGCGAAGCACCACCCGGCGATCGCCGCCCTGCATCGTGACGACGCCCCGGAGTATCTCGAGATGGACGCTGATGAGCGGGCGGTCCTCCTTGACAGCCTGCTGGGTGGGCCGGAACCGACGCACAATGTCGACCTAGCGGTGGACGCAGAGGTTGGCGACCCTCTCGACCTGTTCCGTACGATCAAGGAGCTCAAGACGCTCTACGGCACCGACGTCATCGAGAGCTACATCATCTCGATGACCCGAAATGTCGACGATGTGCTTGCAGCCGCGGTGCTTGCCAGACACGCTGGCCTGGTCAGCCCAGACGGTGCAGCGGACATCGGCTTCGTGCCCCTCCTCGAAACGACGGACGAGCTGCGGGGTGCGGGCGAGTTGCTCGACGGCCTGCTCAGGCTTCCTGCATATCGGAACATCGTGAGGGGTCGAGGAGATATTCAGGAGGTGATGCTTGGCTACTCGGATTCGAACAAGCACGGTGGCATCACGACATCACAATGGGAGATATACAAGGCGCAGCAGCGGCTGCGGGATGTGGCGACGAAGCACGGCGTTGTGCTCCGGCTCTTCCATGGACGCGGTGGGACCATCGGCCGAGGTGGGGGCCCGACGCACGACGCGATCCTTGCGCAGCCGTTCGGCACCGTGGATGGGCCGATCAAGATCACCGAACAAGGTGAGGTGATCACGGACAAGTACGGCCTCCCTGACATCGCGGAGCGCAACCTTGAACTGACGCTCTCCGCGGTCATCGAGGCATCGCTGCTCCACCGTGAACCACGTCAGTCCCGCGATCAGCTCGATCTCTGGGATCAGGCGATGGATGCCGTGAGCGAGGCGTCATTCACGGAGTACCGCAGCCTCATCGAAGATCCCGACCTCGTTGCGTACTTCCTGAGTTGCACGCCGGTGAACGAACTTGGCGATCTCAATATCGGCTCGCGCCCGTCCCGACGACCAGGCGGAACCGGAACGCTGGATGACCTGAGGGCCATTCCATGGGTCTTCGGTTGGACGCAGTCGAGGCAGATCGTCCCTGGCTGGTTCGGTGTAGGGACCGGGATCGCGGCAGCGCGAGAGGCTGGGCACGGAGCGACGATCGCCCACATGCATCATCGGTGGTCGTTCTTCCGGACGTTCGTGTCGAACGTTGAGATGACCCTGGCCAAGACCGATCTCGTGATGGCGAAGAGATATGTGGACACGCTCGTTGCGCCGGAGCATCGCCGCCTCTTCGATGTGATCAAAGCTGAGTACCACCGCACCGTCGACGAGATTCTCGGAATCACGGGGGAGCGGGCCCTGCTTGATGACAACCCGGTCCTCCAACGAACGCTTCGCGTTCGCGACGCCTATCTGCATCCGCTGCATCACCTCCAGGTCAACCTCCTCGACCGGTCGCGAAGGCTCGAGGGAGTCGATCCGTCCCTTCGCCGGGCGTTGCTGCTCACCGTCAACGGAATCGCGGCGGGTCTCCGAAATACCGGCTGACGGCGAGCACGAGCCCGGATCAGGCGGGACAACGGGCTCTAGTAGTACGAAGTACGTATGACGATGGCAGCAGGTCATGCGTATCTCGTACTACGTGCTACTTCCGATACGTACTACCTGCTGCGATCTGAGTCGTACTACGTGATTCGTACTACCTACTACGTTCTGAGGCTGTCGTGATGGGCGCAGCGATCGATCTGCGGTACCATATGAGTGTCGCGGTGTGACACGAATGGTGACATCGAAATCAACAGAATGCCGTGCCACGAACCGGGTTCGTCGGTCCGTGGGTGCGGGTGAACGGGCAAAGCGCCCTGCGCCCACGCACGCCTTATCTCACGCCCCCCTCTGTCCGCCGGCGGTGTTCCCCGTGGTCGCATCCACCTCGCTTCGTTTTGTCAATGAACCGACGATGAACGAGGTGAACCCGCATGGGTGACACGGATCGATGGGTGGTCAGCTTCGCTGATGCCGATGAAACACAGAAATCGCTGCTCGGCGGCAAGGGTTCGGGCCTGGCTGCCATGACGCACGAGGGCCTCCCCGTGCCGGCCGGATTCACGATCACCACCGATGCGTGCCGTGCGTATTACGAGGCAGATGCCTCGGTCCCTCCAGGTCTCTGGGAACAAGTCGATGACGCGATCACCGACCTCGAAGCGACCACCGGGAAGCGGTTCGGCAACGAGTCGAATCCTCTGCTCGTGTCGGTTCGGTCAGGCGGGCCTGTGTCGATGCCTGGGATGATGGACACCATCTTGGACCTCGGACTCAACGATGCTGCAGTCGCGGGCCTCACGGAGCACTCTGGCGATGAGAGCTTTGCGTGGGACGCCTTCCGTAGGTTCACGCAGATGTACGGCGAGGTCGTGCTTGGCGTTGATGGCGAGGCCTTGCACGATGCGACCGCGCCCCCTGACGCAAGCAATGGGCATCGAGACCTGTCCGCCGAGGATCGCCTGATCGCTGTCAAGCAGATAATCGCAGAAGAGGCCGGCGTGCCTATCCCAGATGAGCCGCGGGAGCAGCTCCAACGTGCGGTCGTGGCCGTCTTCGAGTCGTGGATGAACAAACGTGCGGTTGATTACCGACACGTCGAGGGGATCGCCGACGATCTCTACACGGCAGTGAATGTACAGGTGATGGTATTCGGCAATACCGGCGACGACTCTGGCACCGGCGTCGTGTTCACCCGCGATCCGACGAACGGAGAGCCGGGGCTCTGGGGCGAGTATCTCCAGAACGCACAGGGCGAGGACATCGTTGCTGGGCTCAGAACCCCGCAGCCGATCTCGGTGGTGCACGATCTGCGACCCGATGTCTTCGAGCAGCTCACTGAGGCATCGAAGAGTCTCGAGCGATACCACGGCGATATGCAGGACATCGAGTTCACCGTGGAGAAAGGCAAGCTCTGGATGCTCCAGACGAGATCTGCGAAGAGGGCTGGCCAGTGCGCCGTGCGGTGCGCCGTCGACATGGTCGCCGAAGGGATCATCGACAGAGCGGAAGCGGTCCGGAGAGTGAGCCCTGGCGATGTTGAGGAGTTGCTGCACCCCGTTGTCCGTCCCAAGGAGGGAACGGAGCCTTTCGTACAGGGTCTGGCAGCGTCACCTGGCGGGGCAGCGGGCGTCGTCGTGTTCACGGCGGATGAGGCCGAAGAGCTGGCACGCGACGGGGTCAAGGTGGTCCTCGTACGCATTGAGACCAGCCCCGACGATTTCCATGGCATGGTCGCGGCCGAGGCCATCGTCACGGCAAGGGGTGGAATGACCTCTCACGCCGCTGTGGTGGCCAGAGGCATGGGCAAGACGTGCGTCGCAGGATGCAAGGATCTCATCATCGACGCGGAAGCGGGGATGATCCGCTCGGCGAACGGGACGATCGCTCGTGGAGAGTTGATCACGGTCGACGGAACGACAGGCTCCGTGTATCTCGGTGCGGTGCCGACAGTCGAGCCGCAGCTCGATAGCTACTTCGACACACTCATGGGCTGGGCGGACGATCTCAGGGTTCTCGGGGTGCGTGCGAACGCGGATACGCCTCAGGACGCAACAACAGCTCGTGACTTCGGCGCAGAGGGGATCGGGTTGTGTCGTACGGAGCATATGTTCTTCGAGAGGGAGAGGATCGCGGCGGTGCGGCGAATGATCATGGCCGAGTCCGTTGAGGAACGGGAGGAGGCCCTGAAGGTCTTGGAGCCTCTGCAGGCAAAGGACTTCGAGGACATCTTCACGGCGATGGCCGGGATGCCGGTCACGATCCGCCTACTTGATCCCCCGCTCCATGAGTTCCTTCCTCCGAAAGGGGAGACGCTCGCTGAGATCGCTGACCTTGAGAGTCGGCTCGCAGGAGACATCGAGGCGGATGAACAGGACGAGATCGTTGAGCGTATCGGTGAACTCAAGCGCTACATCGTCCAGATCGGCCGCCTCTCCGAGGTGAACCCGATGCTCGGGCACCGTGGATGCCGACTCGGTATCTCGTATCCGGAGATCACCGCGATGCAGGCGCGGGCGATCTTCACGTCGGCGATTCGATGCGTGCGTGCGGGAATCGAAATCCGGCCGGAGATCATGGTCCCGCTCGTGGCGTTCGCCGCCGAGTACGAGAACCAGAAGGCGATCATCGAGAGAGTCGCTGAGGAGGTGTTCTCATCGGAAGGGATGCGAATCGAATACGAGATCGGTTCGATGATCGAACTGCCGCGTGCCGCGCTGACGGCAGACGAGATCGGGGCATCGGCCGAATTCATCAGCTTCGGAACCAACGATCTTACGCAGACCGCACTTGGACTGAGCAGGGACGACTCCGGGCGATTCCTTCCGGGATATGCCGACATGGGGATCGTGAAGGCGAACCCATTCGAGAGCATCGATGAGTCGGGTGTGGGTGCCCTCGTTGAGATGGGTGTGCTGAGAGCACGGTCCGCAAACCCAACCATCAAGGTCGGCGTGTGCGGTGAGCATGGCGGTGATCCCAACTCCATCGGTTTCTTTGCGAAGCTCGACATGGACTACGTGTCCTGTTCCCCGTACAGGGTGCCGATCGCTCGGCTATCGGCTGCTCACGCGGCACTCGCAAGGGACATATCGGCGACGACCTCGGCGTGAGGATCACCCGCGGTTCGACGGGTGCGGCGTGCGACGCAAATAAGAATCATTCTCATTATCGTCAAGGGTGATGCCCGCCCCGAAACCTTTGATTCACCGATCTCGTCACGCTGCGGTGCTGGTGATCGCCGCTTTGCTCGTGTTGGCATCGTGCAGCGGGGCGACCGACCCATCGGAGGGTCAGGGTCCGTCCGTCGTCGTGACAACAACGATCTGGGGCGATGTCGTGCGTGCGATCGTTGGTGACGATGCCGCGGTGACGGTGCTCATCCCGATCGGCAGTGATCCCCACGAGTACTCCGCTTCGTCGAGCGAAGTCGCGAGCATCCAGGGCGCGGACCTGGTCGTTGCCAACGGTCTGGGGCTTGAGGATCGCCTCATCGATGTTCTCGATGCGGCACAGAGTGATGGTGCGAACGTGTTGACGATCGCAGACAAGGTAGATCCGATCCTTTTCGGGGCCTCGGGTGATTACAGCGGAACCGACTTTGACCCCCATGTGTGGTTCGATCCGACACGCGTGGCAGCCGGGGCGCTGCTGATCGCAGACGCTCTCGCATCCGTGGATGCCTCAGTTGATTGGCATACCCGCGCAGAGGAGTATGGAGATGAACTGCTGCGGGTAGACGCAGAAGTGGGCGCGGAACTCATGAAGGTCCCCGCTGGGATGAGGAAACTCGTGACGAATCACGACTCTCTGGGCTATCTGGCAGAGCGGTACGGCTACGAGGTCATCGGAACAGTGATCCCTGGTGGTGCAACGCTCGCGAGCCCGAGTTCGGCCGACCTCGCCGCACTCGTCTCCATCATCCTGGACGAAGGTGTTCAGGCGATATTCGGAGAGTCAACGGAGCCTGCGGTGCTGGCCGAGGCCGTTGCCGCCGAGGTCGGCCACGAGGTAGCCGTTGTCGAGTTGTTCACGGGTTCGCTCGGCGGCGAGAACTCCGGTGCTGAGACGCTTCTCGAACTGCTGCTCACCGATGCGAAACGGATCGCTGCTGCGCTGACGTGATCAGGCGGCCGTGTTCTTCGCGCGCGAGATCAGATAGCCACCCACGATCGCGATGGCGGCCCCGGCGATCTGCACCGCCGCAACGGTCTCGTCGAGCACGATCACTCCGAGAGCCAGGGCGACGATCGGCACGAGGTAGGCGATGATGGACGCTCTGACCGAACCGAGTCTTCCGATCGCAGCGACCATTAGCGATCGGGCAACGCCGGTACCGAGGACGCCGAGGATCACGAGCGCCACCACCGGAAGCAGTTCGAACGAGGAATCGTCGAGCCCCAATATCCCGAACGGCAGCAACACAACGGACGCGACAGCGAGCGTCCACATGACGACGGCGAGCGTCCCGTAACGCTGTTGGAGGGGTGCATAGATCATCGACGCCGATGAATAGCCGAGGACCGCAAGAAGGACCATCGCCACGCCGGCAACCTCAGCACCTGCGCCACGGAGCGCCGGAAGGCTGAGAAGGCCGATGCCGATGATGCCGATCGAAAGCCCTACGACGCGCGTCCGAGAGGGGAGATGTCTCGTCACCAAGGCAGCGAGAACCGCTGTGACCATGGGGATGGCGCTCATCAGCATGCCGGTAAGGGACGATGAGATCCGCTGCTCAGCCATGGCAAAGAGAATCGCCGGAGCCGCCTGGCCCAGACATCCGGCAATCACTATCCGAGTCCAGTCCTTGCGGTGGGGAAGGACACGAGCTTGCGAAAAGAACAGAAGCACTCCCGCACCGAGGGCGACGCGAGAGAACCCGATCACGCCAGGGGACAGTGAGCGGAGCGCGAGCGCGATCCAGAGGAAGGCCGAGCCGAAGATGACGGCAGTGAGGCCGACGTGTCCCCAGTCCAGGAGCCTGAAACCCTCGCTCTGGGTCCCCTCAACGGCGGCGCTCGATCGCGGGGCAGTGTCCATCGGACAAGCATGGTCGATGCCACGCGGCTACCCGTGCTTCACAAGGCCGGGATCCGAGCCACCGCCCGGTGGGTCTATCGTGGGGTCTCGTGCTGACCCCGAACGATGCCAGGATTCTGCTCCACCACCTCGACATTCCTATGCGCGGTGAATTCCACACTGCACAGGCCCGTGTCGGCTCAAGAAGCGTTGGGCTGGTCGAGTTGGTGCGCGATGGCGTAATCGGATGGGGCGAGACTTCACCATTCCCCGGCCAGGACGAATCCATGGATGACGTTGTCGCCGCGGTCGAAACGGGCGGGATGACGCCCACGCTCCGTGCAGGGATCAACCAGGCCAGAGCGGACTGGGCAGCAAGGAAACAGGGTGTCTCGCTCGCCGATGAAGTTGGAGCCACGCTCGAGTCCGTGCCAGCTTCGATAGCCATCGGGCTGGGCGATGATCCGGTCGCTGCGATGGGCAGGGCCTCGGCAACGGGAATATCACGGTTCAAGATCAAGATCGCACCAGGCCACGTGGACCACGTGGTGCTGATCCGGGCGGCGAATGAGTCATGCGTGCTCGGCGTCGATGCGAACGGTTCCTTTGATGAAGACACCGTCGGGCAGTTGGCGGTGCTCGCCGATCTCGAGATTGCCTACATCGAACAGCCGTGCGACGGCAGTGATATCGCCGCTCTGGCGACGCTGAAGCGTCTGGTCGACGTTCCTGTGTTCGCTGACGAGTCCATCCGCTCGGTGACTGACGGTGAGTCTGTGCTCGGATCGCCGCTCATCGACGGAGCCGTGGTGAAGCCTGGGCGACTGGGTTTCGACGGAGCGCTTGAGATGATCGAACTCGCCGGAAGGTTCGGAAAGCGGTGGCGTGCCTCCGGGTTGCTTGAGACCGGAATCGGCAGGGCATACACAGACATCCTTGCGGCGATCCCTTCCGCGTTCGTTTCTGATGTAGCGTCGGCCGACTGGTTCTTCGAGCAGGATGTCGCGCCTTCACGATTCTCGGAGGGCTCCGTGAGCACGCCAACAGGACCAGGGATCGGAGTGGTGCCCTCGGCCGAAGTTCTGGAGCGCTATCTGGTCGCAACCCATGAGGTGGGTACTAGGTGACGGGGAGGCCGAGGCCTCTGCTGATAACAAGTCGCTGGATCTCCGACGTTCCCTCACCGATCTCAAGGATCTTCGCATCCCGATAGTGGCGTGACACCAGCGTCTCGTCGATGAAGCCGTAGCCGCCGAAGATCTGCGTTGCTTCACGCGTTGCCGTGACTGCAGCTTCCGTCGAGTAGAGCTTCGCTATCGCAGCCTCCTGTTTGAACGGCTGGCCGTTGTCCTTCAGCCATGCCGCCCGGTACACGAGCATGCGGGCTGCGTCGGTCATGACGGCGAGATCCGCGCACTTGAAGGCAACTGCCTGGTTCGCGCCTATCGGCCGTCCGAACGCTTCCCGGTCATTGGCGTAGGCGATCGACTCGTCGAGGCAGGCCTGGAGCACGCCGACGGCCAGCGCACCGATCGCGATGCGACCGTCGTCGAGCGTTGATAGGAACTGGTGGAATCCCTTCCCTCGGTCTCCCAGAAGGTTCTCGGCCGGAACCCTGCAGTCTTCGAACGTGAGACCGTGGGTGTCGGATGCGCGCCAGCCCATCTTGCGATAGCCGGGCTCCACGATGAATCCGGGCGTGCCTGAGGGCACGATGATGGTCGATATCTCTTTGTCGCCGGTTCGGGCGGTGATCGTGACGAGGCTCGTGATCGACGAACCGGAGTTCGTGATGAACGCCTTCGATCCGTTGATCACCCACTCATCGCCGTCGAGTTCTGCTCTCGTCGCGGTGGCGCCGGCATCTGAGCCCGCCCCCGGCTCGGTCAGGCCGAATCCCGCGAGTGCCTTTCCTGATACCAGATCCGGAAGCCATCGTTCCTTCTGTTCGTCGGAACCGAACTCGTGGATCGGATTGATCCCCAGCCCGACGCCTGCCTCAAGCGTGATCGCCATCGACTGGTCGGTCCGTGCGATTTCTTCGATCGCGATGCACAGGCTCGTGAAGTCTGCTCCCGCGCCGCCCCAGCGTTCGTCGGACGTGATGCCGAACAGTCCGAGGTCACCCATCTCGTGAACCACGTCCGTGGGGAAGTGGTGGTCCCTGTCCCATGCCTCGGCGTTCGGGGCGATCTTGCTCGCTGAGAAGTCCCTGACCATCTCGCGGAGAGCCTCGTGCTCTGGGGCGAATGTGAAGTCCATGACGCTCCTTGGTCGGTGAAACGGATTCCCCAATGATACGAGCACGGCGTCGCCGAGAGTGTGGAGCCCCTGGACGATGGCACGAGGACCCGGATACGCTCGCCACATGCGCAGATGGTTCTGGGTTCTCGACACAGCGGTTGTGCTGTCGTTCGTCCTGATCGGCCGCGACAGTCACGGCTTCGTCTCTGATATCGGGGACATCGTCAAGGTGGCTGCCCCGTTTCTCCTCGCGCTCGCACTTGGCATCGTTGCGTTCAAAGCGTGGATCAATCCGGTTGCATGGACGACAGGACTCGCCCTCGCATCGACGACCCTCATCGTCGGGATGGTGTTTCGGAATGTGATCTTCGACGGTGGAACGGCGACGGTATTCGTGCTCGTGACCGGGGCATGGTTCTTCGGTCTGATGATCGGCTGGAGGCTTGCCGTCGTCGCAGTCGTGGCGATCCGAAAGCGCTGACCGTTTCAGTCTTGGGGTCGCTGGGTCGGTCTACGCTCTGACCCATGGACACAGCGGTCTCACTCGTTCAGGCGTATCTCTACGCAAACGGCTACTTCACGGTTACCGAGTACCCGATTCTCGAACAGATCGGAACCGATGCGCCGCGAACGGTGACGGATATCGACATCCTCGCGGTGCGCTTCCCCGGCGCGGGGGCCATCAACGAGTCGGCGAGTACATCGGGCATCACGCTCGAGCCTGATCCAGAACTGGACCTGTCCGAGGAGATGATCGACGTCATCATCGGTGAGGTGAAGGAGGGCGCTGCCGAACTCAACAAGGCGGCGCGTGATCCGGCGGTACTCACCGCCGTCTGTGGCAGGATTGGAAGGATCTCCCCGGAGATCGCTGAGCAGGTTGTCGCCGACCTGATTCGCACGGGGACGGCGATACATCCGGCGGGGATCCGTCTGCGGCAGATGGTTTTCGCCTCACGTCCACCGAGCCGCAAGAACGTCGCCTACACGTGGATCCGGCTTGGGCGCATCACTATCTGGATGCGAGATCGGATTCGGGATCACTGGGATTCGATGAAGGCCATCCAGTCGAAGGATCCGGCGCTGAGTTTCATGCTGTTGCGCGAAAAGGCTGAGCGCGGCGAGGACTGAACATGTTCGACGTCGTCCTGTGGAGGCCAGAGATCCCTCCGAACACCGGCAATCTCATGCGGCTCACCGTGAACACCGGGTGTGCGCTGCATCTGATCGAACCGCTCGGCTTCTCCCTTGAGGATGCTCGCATGCGCCGAGCTGGCCTTGATTACCGCGAGTACGCATCGGTGACGTTGCACGATTCGTTCGACGCATACGTCGGTGCCAGGTCCCCTCGACGTGTTATTGCGTTTACTCAGCACGCCGACACGCTGTACACGGACGTGCACTACGTCGATGGTGACGCGCTTCTCTTCGGGCGAGAGTCCGACGGTCTGCCGGATGAGATCGTCGATGGAGTGCTTGTGTCCGAGCGGGTCCGTATTCCGATCGCTCCGAACGGCAGGTCGCTGAACCTCGCCAACGCAGCGGCAATCGGTGTGTACGAGGCATGGCGCCAACTCGGGTTCGAGTAGCGTGTCCCCGATGATCCACCGCACACCTATCAGCGTCCGATTCTACGAACTCGACCCGTACGGCCACCTCAACCACTCGGTCTACATCCAGTATTTCGAGGTCGGCAGGATCGATCTCTTCAGTTCGTTCGGCTGGACGCTCGGAGGCCTTGCAGACCTCGGGACCCAGGTTGTTGTCTCTTCGATCACGACGAGTTTCCTCTCCCCGGGCGTCGAAGGCGACCAACTCGTTGTCGAGTCATGGGTCGAGGATGTCAAGCGAGTGACGACGACGTTCGGCCAGCGGATCATGCGAGGCCACACCGTGCTCGCAGAACAGACTGTGATCGGTGCCTGCCTCAACACGGAGGGTCGGCCGATGCGGTTCCCTGCCGAGATGACGGAGGCGATGCGTTCAGCCACGTCCGACGAGGCGTGATCTTAGTCGAAGAGCTTGAGCCGGCAGCGTCCGCTACATGGTCTCCCGATGAGCGAACATCGATAGCCGGATGGACGGTCCCGATGGACGGTCGGCATTGCTTGATGCGGGGGCTTGGTTACGTGGAGCGGTATCGGTACCACTATCTGCAACCGCAAGCGGCAACGGCGTGAACCCCTAGCATCTGTCCCCGAGGAGGCCTCATGCGGAAACACAACGTGGCGGACTGGGACGAACTCGGTGCCGGAGGTATCGCCTATGCCCTCGTTTCGGATGTTGATCTCGTTGTGATCCGGTGGCCAGACGGAGAAGGCCACTCTGTGCTCTACGGCCGCTGCGTCCATCGTGGCTCACTCATGGCCGACGGAACGCTTGTGGGGAACGACATCGTCTGCGGGGTTCACAACTGGGACTATCGGTTCGAGACCGGAGTTTCGGCATACGACACGAAAGAGAAGCTTCAGAAGTTCACATCGGGCGTCGAGGACGGGTTCATCTGGGTGGATGTGGACGACGTTGAATCGTGGGACCAGGTGCATCCGCAGTCATACGACCGGGACTCCTATCAGGGCTTGTATCAGGACCACACAGGCGGACCGCATGAACCACACGTCACCTACATCCGTGAACTCGCTAGCAACGGTCTCGCGGGCGTCGGGCACCACGGAGCGATGGGTGCCATGGGCGTGCCGTTCGGCCAACTACCGAAGTGGCACGACATCCAGATCGTCACCGCTCAACTTGCTCGCACGCCGCTGCTCGATGATGCACCTGTTGCTACAGAGCTCGTAATCGGACCGAAGGCGAAGAAGCCACTGGTCCTGGACATCCCGATCTTCGTGAGCGACATGAGCTTCGGTGCCCTCTCGTTCGAGGCGAAGGTTGCCTTGTCACGAGGCGCCGAGATCGCCGGAACCGGGATCTGCTCGGGTGAGGGTGGCATGCTTCCCGAAGAGAAGGCTGAGAACACGAGGTACTTCTACGAGTTGGCTTCTGCCAAGTTCGGCTTCAGCTGGGACAAGGTCGAGAAGGTGCAGGCACTCCACTTCAAGGGGGGTCAGGCCGCCAAGACCGGCACGGGCGGGCACCTGCCAGGCTCGAAGGTCTCAGCGAAGATCGCCGAGGTCAGGGGTGTGCCCGTCGGCATGCCTGCGATCTCCCCGGGGCGCTTCGCTGAGTGGGACAATCCCTCCGACTTCGCAGACTTTGCGAACGAGGTGAGGGAGCGAACAGGTGGGATCCCCATCGGCTTCAAGCTGTCGGCACAGCGCATCGAAGAAGACATGGAGGCGGCTCTCGAGGTTGGCGTGGATTACATCATCCTCGATGGCAGGGGAGGGGGCACGGGTGCGGCACCGTTGGTCTTCCGGAACAACATCTCAGTGCCGACGATCCCGGCTCTCGCCCGTGCGAGGCGGTTCCTCGATGCGAACGATCCTGATGTGACGCTGATCATCACCGGGGGACTACGCACGCCAGCGGATTTCGCAAAGGCCATGGCGCTCGGTGCGGACGGAGTGGCGGTGTCGAACTCGGCACTCCAGGCGATCGGATGCCTCGGCATGCGAGCATGCCACACCAACAACTGTCCCGTAGGCATCACGACACAGCAGGAGCACCTGAGAGAGCGGCTCCCGATCGATGAGGCCGCACACCGCCTCGCTCGATACTTCGGTGCTGCCGTCGAGTTGAGGCAGGTGCTCTCAAGGTCGACGGGCCATGCGTCACTGAGCGAACTCAACGTTCACGACCCCACGACTTTCGATCCAGCCATGGCGCAGCGCTCCGGAGTCGCATTCGGCGGCGTCGGGACACCGGGCACGGTCTGAGCGCAGATGTGCGGCGGCCGCTCGTACAATCCCTGACGCGGGCCCGTAGCTCAGTTGGTTAGAGCAGGCGACTCATAATCGCTTGGCCGTAGGTTCAAGTCCTACCGGGCCCACTCAAGACTTCTTTCTTCAACACCCACCCGGTTAGCGCGGCAGGTGAGGTTCGCGTTTTCACCGTTTGAAGCTGGCGCGGTGTCGCGTCATGCGGATGGTCTATTGCTGTCCCGATGAAAGACTTTAGGTTCAGGTCCTACCGGGCCCACGATGGCACGATCGTGAGTTCGACCGACGACGAGTGGACACTCTTTCGCCTCGTCGAGACACCGGTTCATCCGTTCTAGCGTCCACCAGGCCGACACTCCGGCCTCACGGACGCCAGAACGGTTTGGACGAAACGATCAGTGTCCTTGGCCGAGGGAGCGGTTCACTTCGAGCTGGGCCGTGGTCAGCCCCTCGAGTAGCTCGACGTAGAGCGGGAGACGGTTCGGAGCACAGCATCCAACCTGGAGGCGGCCGACCTGTGCGCCGGCGTCTTCGAGATGTTCGATTGCCGCCGTCGCTGACGCGGGATCCTGGTTCACGCCCGAAACACTGGCCCGAGCCTCGGACAGGGTCTCCCCGAGTCGCTTCATCGAGGGGCTACGACCCGGTTCACAGCAGCGGAGGTCGAGCTTGCGCAGCGCCTCGTCGCAGTCATCGAGCGCTGAGAGCGCTCCTTGGATGGTTCCCGTGTCGCTCATGGCCGAGATGACACGAGTGGGCGGCGGCCGGGTCGGCGCACCGTCCCACAGCGCCGGTACATCTGCGATACTTTCTGGGTTCACGCCGATTCAGCAATGGGAGCAGATCATGAAGAGCACAGCACGCGCAAACTGGCAGGGGGACCTCTTCGGAGGGTCCGGAACCGCAACCCTCAACAGTGGGGCCGCAGGACCGCTGCCCGTGAGTTGGGCGAGCCGGACCGAGGAGGCCGCTGGAAAGACGAGCCCCGAGGAGCTGATCGCGGCAGCGCACGCGGCGTGCTACTCGATGGCGCTGTCGAACATCCTCGCCGGTGCAGGCACGACGGCTGAGAATCTTGACACGAAGGCTGTTGCGACCTTCGAGAAGACCGATGACGGCTTCAGGCTCACCACGATGGCGCTCAGCGTGGTTGGTACCGTGCCGGGTCTCGACGCTGTGGGCTTCGCTGAACACGCTGCTGCGGCGAAGGACGGCTGTCCGGTATCGAACGCTCTCGTGGGAAACGTGGACATCACCCTTGAGGCAACTCTCGCGTAGCAGCGGTTGAGCGGCTCGAATTCGTGGGCCGCTCGTCGGAGAGTTCTCGCGTTTGGGCTGGGGTACTTGGTCGGATCGAACGTGCCTGTACGATGCGCCCGGTCGTGAGGCTCTCGTTACACAATGGCGTCGTACGTACCGTGAGAACGACGGTTCGGCCGTTGGATTCACGAACCCACATACGGGTAGTATCCCGCCAACTGATTCGAGACACGCCCGCCTGGAGGCTACGTGCGCAAATCCTGGATACCGGTCTTCTTGATCTGGTTGCTGTACACGATCCTCGGTGTGCTCCTGGTGCAGTACACGACCGTGCTTCCTGCACAATTCTCCCACGAGGCCGAGGTCATCGACGAGGCCTACGAGCTATTGGAAGTCCTTGCGATACCGGTCATGGCGCTTGTCCTTGCGATCATGACCTGGGGTGCCATTGCATGGCGATCGACGGGCGCCGAGCGTGAAGATGGACCGCCACAGCGCAACAGCACGGTCATCGTCACGGTTTGGCTCGTCGTCACCACCGCCCTTGCTATCGGCATCCTCATCAACCCTGGCTTCAAGGGCCTGACGGACCTTCGGGGAGAGGCGAACCAGGATTACGTGATCGAACTTGAGGCCAGGCAGTTCTCGTGGACGGTCATCTACCCGAACGGCGAGTCGTCAGTGTCTGAGCTTGTCGTGCCACTCGACAAGCGAGTTCGCTACGACGTTACGAGCGTCACTGACAGCGCAGAAAATCCAGCCGTGCTTCACTCATTCTGGGTCCCCGCGTTCCGCACCAAGATCGATGCCGTGCCAGGCCGGACTACGCAGGTTCGGATCACTGCGACCGAAGTCGGCGGGATGGATGATGATGTCAACCTTCGAATCCAGTGTGCAGAGCTTTGTGGCGCAGGCCACGCAACGATGATGCTGCCGGTGAGGGTCGTCACAGACGCGGACTGGAACGATTACGTCGAATCACTGAAAGCGGACGGATAGCCCATGAAGTACTTGTTCAGAGCTATCGCGCTTGGCTTCTTCGGCTACGTCGCCGGCATCTGGCTTGTCGTAGCGGTCCGTGGTGGAAGCCCCACCGACGAAGTTGCGGTCGTGTTCGGTTTCGTATTCGGACTGATCGGCTGGCTCGCAGGCATCGGCGGACTCGAGGCGTTCGGCCGCCAATGGATGGGCAAGACGCCCGAGACATCCACGGATGTTGGATGGCGCCGATACTTCCAGTTCTCTACCGATCACAAGGTGATCGGTATTCAGTACGGTGTGACTCTCATCACCGTACTCCTCATCGGAGGCCTCGGGGCGATGCTCATGCGCATCGAACTTGCATCGGCGGGCGTTGGAATCCTCGACCTCGATGACTTCAACAAGGTCGTGTCGATGCACGGCATCCTGATGGTCGCCGTCGCCGTCGCTGGCATACTCGGCGCATTCGGGAACTACATCATCCCGATCCAGATCGGTGCTGCCGACATGGCATTCCCACGGCTCAACGCGGTCGGCTACTGGCTCATACCGCCCGTTGCGATCGGTCTCCTCGGAGCTCCGTTCCTTGGTTCTTTCAACGCAGGGTGGACGTCGTACGCACCGTTGTCGGTCACGAACGACTCCGGCCAGATCCTCTTCAACATGGCGATCATCGCGTTCGGACTGTCTTCCATCCTTGGTGGCATCAACGTCCTCGTCACCGTGATAACGATGCGGGCACCGGGTATGTCATGGGGCCGGCTTCCGATCTTCGCATGGGCCGGTTTCTCTGCGTCGTTGCTGAGCTTCTGCGTCACCCAGTTCTTCGCAGCGGCCATGGTTCTGGTCACGATGGACCGGGTCGCCGGTACGGCGTTCTTCAGTCCGGAGGTCGGGTCAGGGCTCTTATACGAGCACATATTCTGGTTCTATTCGCATCCGGCGGTCTACATCATGGTTCTGCCCGGCTTCGGCGTGATCCTCGAACTCGTGCCGACGTTCGCACGCAAACCGTTGTTCGCCTACAAGGCAGCGGTGGTGTCGTTGCTGTCGATCGTTGGCTTGTCGGTCGTGGTCTGGGCCCACCACATGTTCACGTCTGGCATGGCCGACTTCCTGCACGGCCCGTTCATGATCCTCACGGAGGCGATCTCAATACCCACCGGAGTCATCTTCCTTGCGATGATCGGCACCTTGTGGCAGGGAAGACTGTGGTTCAGAACGCCGCTCCTCATCGCGTTCGGCTGGCTCTTCAACTTCCTGATCGGCGGGATCACGGGGATCTTCCTTGCTGATGTTGCAACGGACATCCACCTTCACGACACCTACTACGTGGTTGCCCACTTCCATTACACGATCGTCGGTGGTTCCATCTTCGCCCTCCTCGCAGCGATGTTCTATTGGTTCCCGAAGATGACGGGGCGGATGTACAACGAGAGCGGCAGGTAAGATCTTTGCGATCTGGGTCACGGTTGCGTTCAACTTCACATTCATCCCCTCTCTTCTGGGTCGGCATCAACGGCATGAACCGGAGGATCGGGGACTATCCGGAAGCGTTCGAAAGTGCGAACCGGTTCGCATCCATCTCAGCGATGATCCTCGGAGCGAGCTTCTTGCTGTTCATCGGGAACCTCCTGTACTCCGCTGTCTGGGGTCCGAAGGCCGGTCCGAACCCATGGAACTCGAGAACCATCGAGTGGCAGATCTCCTCACCCCCGCCTCCGCACAACTTCTTGTCGCAGCCACGTGTCGTCGGCCATCCGTACGACTACGGCGTCGAGGGATCGGTCCATGTCGTGTTCGACGAACCCGGCGCCCCACACGTTGCCTCAGACGCTGAGGAAGTGCAGGCATGACGACGCAACAGGTCGCGATAGACCAGGAGGCGCTCAAGAAGGCCACCAAGAAGGGTCTGATGGCGGCGCTGCTCCTCGGGGTCCTCACCATCGTCGAGTACTTCGTCGCCATCTCTGTCGAACAGCCGCTCCTCCCCTTGCTGCCGTTCGTGGCTGTCAAAGGATGGATCATCCTTGACGCCTTCATGCACATCAAAGCGGTGTTCCACACAGGGGAGGATCACTGATGACCACTGATGTGAATCCCGACGCCACGGACGTAGACGAGCACTCCGAATTCCATCAGGACATGTCGTTCCAGCCCCGGGCGAATCGCATCGGGCTGTGGCTGTTCATCGTTTCCGAGACGTTCCTCTTCGGTGCGTTCCTCTCGGCGAGGTATTTCACGACGGGGACCAGCAGGCCGGAGGAACTGAACCAGGCTCTCGCACTGGTCCTCACGATCGTGCTCCTCGTATCGTCGATCAGCGCCTACCTGGCGGAGACGTCGATCAAGTACAACCATCGCCGGAACTTCAAGATCTTCACGATCGCGACGATCGGACTGGGACTCATCTTCCTCGGTGGTGTCGGCCTCGAACTCGCAGAAGCTGTGCTGCATTATCCGCCAGGGACGCCATACGGCACGTCCTACTTCATGCTCATCGGCCTGCACGCGTTCCACGTGGTCACGGGCCTGATCGCTCTCGGTATCGTGCTCAGTCTCGGTATCAGGGGCCACTACGGGTCATCTGACTACTGGGGCGTCGAAGGTGTCGTGAAGTACTGGCACTTCGTTGACCTTGCGTGGGTTCTCATCTACCCGACGCTGTATCTTTTCTAGATGTCACCATCGGCGGGTCGGACGAAGCGCATCTCAAGGCGGCGACGGCTGATCGAAGGCGTACTGCTGGTGATCGGTTCGACGATCTTGATCGGGACGCTGTCGTCGATCGCACTTGTCATGTACACCGCAGATTCGAGAGAGCCGACGACCAGGACGATCGTGATCGCCCCAGGGTCCTCCGATCTGATCGCACAAGGAGAGAACCCCCTGGAGATTCCACCGACATGGAGCTTCCTTGCCGATGACACCCTGGTGCTTGACAACAGAGACGACGTTCCCCACACGCTTGGAGCGTGGTACGTGCCGCCGAACACGGTTCGCCGTTTCGATCTTCAACCGGCGTACGGTGGATTCTTCGTGTGCTCACTGCACCCATCCGGTGCCATCACGCTCGACATCCAGCCGAGGGACTACGACTTCGCCCTGATCGCAGCACCAACGTTCGGTTTCGGCTTCTCCGTTGGCGTCATCCTGTTCATCGGCCTGAACGTATCGCGGGCGCTCGGTGCGGGGGACGATGGCTATGCCCTTGACATCGTGCCCGTCAAGCGAGAAGACGAAGACGAAGACGAAGCCTCTGAGGAATTGGAAAGCAGACTGGGAATCTGATCGGCCCTTCGTCGGTTCACATGGTGGACCTACCGAAGGATGCACACATGCAGATGCCACAGATATCACCGTCATGGGAACCGACGAGGGTCGCACTCCAGAGGTACGCTCAGGCACTGGTCGCCGCTCCACGGGCGGAAGCCGATCCGAACGACCGATGGACGCATGTGTCCATGCATCCAGGCGCTGGCGGCCTCTCGACCGTACCGATCACGCTCGGCGACGGCTCGGAACTCGTATCGGCATTGGATGTTGCGAACCACCAGAGCCTCATCGCTGCGGGCTCCGACTCGCTTTCGATAGCGCTGGAACCGGGACCCAGTCCACTGTCAGTCGGTGAGGCAGTCGCGTCGCTTGCCGCCAAGCACGGGACCGATGTGACCGCTGAGGCTTCTCGTTACGAGGATGGGGCCCAGCAGGACTACAACCCCACGGATGCGACATCGTGGCTTGAGAACACGAAGTGGACGGTGGACACGTTTGCGGCGATCAACGCGTCGGTGGCTGGCGAGATCACCGGACCCCACCTGTGGCCCCACGGCTTCGATGTGGCGACAGAGTGGTTCAGCGCAAAGACAGTTGACTCCAACGGCTCAGAGGCGAGTGCACAGATCGCCATCGGTTTCTATCCCGCCGGTGATGGGTACTTCTACGTGAACCCATGGCCGTTCGAGGAGTCGTGGGCTGATGTGGATCTTCCCGGAAGGGCCAGGTGGCACGTCGAGGGCTGGCAGGGTGCGAAACTGATGGCATCGGATCTCGGTAGCGATACGGATCGTGACGTTGTCGTGGCGCTTGCTGCGGCCGTTCACGATCTCGCCACAGACGCCCTCAGCTGATTGGCTTTGTCAGGCTCCCAATGTGAGTAGCGTGTTCCCACGCTGAGACGCGGGGAGCGAATGAGCCGTAGCGACAAGATCATCAAGAAGATCGCGTCGTGGGCGAACGCGCTCCTGTACCGACGTTTCGAGGTCCGGCATGCGCCCGGTTTGACCGAGAGCGGCCCACAACTGGCGAACGGAAGTCACTTCGGCGGGTTCTCTGACGCTCTGGTCCTTGTGCATGCAATGGATCGCGTACCCCGGTTCGTTGGGCGTGACGTCATCTGGAAGAACCCCGTCGCAAAGGTCATGATGAACTGGGTCGGTGCGATACCAGTGCACAAACCCGATGACGGTGGCCCGTCGGCCAACGACCAGATGTTCTCCTCCACCTACAAAGCGCTTGCCGATGGTGAACTCGTCACGATCTTCCCAGAGGGGATCACCGTGGATGATCCATCGATCGCGCACATCAAGACCGGTTCGGCCAGGATCGCCCTTGGGGCCAGAGCAAGTGGTGTGGAAGGCCTGCGCCTTGTCAGCGCTGGAATCCACTACGAGAACAAGGCTGCGCTGCGATCTGACGTCTTCATCGACATCGGATGGGAGATCGATCTTGATGCGGAGATCGGCAACTACGTCCAGGACGGCCAATCTGCGGATGCATCGAACCGGGATGCAGTCAGGGCTCTGACCACTGACATGGAGGAACGGCTTCGCCATGCTGCCCCGGACTTCGAGGACTGGGCGACGGCGCACAGCCTGTCGAAAGCGGCCGGAGTTGCGCTGCGGGATCCCGTTGCCCGCGACGCTGAGGTTGGCCACGCCGACAGGGAGCGACTTGCCAGGCTTCTCGACGACAGCGCCGATGAGGATCAGGCGCGTGTCGAGTCTGCCATGTCCACGTATCAGGACGATCTGGATGCGATGGGTTTCGACGACTCGATGTTCGTGGCCGGTCTCGAAGGCGTGCAACAGTTCACGTGGTACATCTTCCGCATACTCCTGATCGGTTTCCTGCTGCTTCCTTTCGCTGTGGTTGGAGCGGTCATCAACGGATCCCCATGCTCGTCGTGTGGCTCATCGGGCGCTGACAGTCGCCGACGCCACGATGGCGACCATCAAGCCGAGGGTGGCCTGCTTGCGTTCCTGCTCACGTGGGGGGCGTGGTGCTTCTGGGGTGGTCGCGAAGCGGATCGAGGGCTAGCGGCGATCCTGCTGCTGCTCCCCGTGTACTTGTTCGCCCTGATCGCGTGGACGGAGCGAGTCGTGCTCCTCGGCAAGGCGATCCGTGGCTTCACGAAGTCACGGTCGCTCAAGGATGTGTACGGACAGATCGCCGAGCACAGGCGGCCGTTGTCGAGGCTGTCGCTCAGGCGGTGTGAATCTTCCCGAGATCGATGCGCCCGGCGCGTGCTATCTCTGAAGCTCTGAGCCGGCTTCGATTCGCTCCATCTGCCCGTCGTCGACGTCGCTGAAGCCGAACGCGACTCTCACGAATGCAGCGAGATCCGCTCGATAGTCGTGGCCGGTCGAGAAGAATTCGCCCGGCACCACGGTGGCCGCGTTCTTGGTGTCGATCAATCCCTGGAAGAAGGCCACTCCGGCAGCCAACGCTGATTGGGTCCGTGCCGCGGCCCCTGTCTGCTCGGTGAGCCACGCAGGCATGCGATAGGCGTCCTCGGTGCGAAGTGGTCACCGGATCATTGTCGTGATTGAGGAAGAGAATGGGAGGCGCCTCGTTGTCCACGAGGTACGTCATCAGCGCCTTCGGTCGTCGAACACAGGGATACCTTCCCGCGTCGTCAGCCGTTCGAAGAGCGACGATCCGCGCGGCGTCCCGACCCACAGAGCCCTGTCGACGATGAGCGACGTGTCCGTCGACGCCCAGTCGGTCCCGAGCTGGCCGTGGTGGCCCCGAGGCTCTCCCCGTAGGCGCACAGTTCGGCGGAAGAATCTCGGGAGGTGATCTCGAGTCTGATCCGTGTCAGCAGCGCTGCGTAGATGCGGCAGCCTTCTCCACCTTGTTCATCGAGAGCATGGACGGCAGGGCTCCGTACTGGACGGCCACGGTCACGCAGTCGCGCGCGTGACATCAACTCTGCGGCTTCCGCGGCGATGTAGTTGACGTAGCCGGTGCCAGCGGGGAGGCAGCGACGATCGTCGAGCGGTCGAACGCACCCGTTCGGCCAGTTCGTCGATGGCCAGGTCGATGAGCTCATCTTCCGTGGCGGCCGTGTCGAGGCCGATGTACACCCGCACGGTGTCGCACGGCCGGCTCGTGCATGATCTCTTCGATATCGTCGAGGAGACGACCTCGGAGACGAGCCTTCGACCTTGCAGGCCGAGCGTGTCGAAGGCTGCATCGGATCCCGCACCGCCTGTCGACGTTCGATGTCGAGGGAGCATCCGAATACGCGATCTCGGTCGCCCGGTTGCCTGCTGAGATCTTTGCGATGACGCCCGACGCTCCGTACCGGCCGGCGTATCCGAGTGCGGCCGCCACTCCGAGCGCTCCGAGCGCTCCGCCGACGGACCGACCGACCGGACCGGCATTCGAGACCTTGCGGAAGCCATGCGCCGAGCTGATCAGGCCCGCCACGCCACCGAGTGCGAGGTTCGCGCCGGTACCGACCCCAACGCTTGTGGCGAGGTACTTGGCGTCCGCGGCATCGGATCGGGCAGCAAGCGCCTCCCTGGTGTCGACGACGGTCGCCGCGGTGAACGTTGACAGAGCGATCGCTCGCGGTACCCACGAGCCGTCGTCGGTGATCAGACGCGACAGAGCGACGGCTGAGAGCACTCTCAGCGCCCGCCTCGATCCAACCGGCGTGTTCCGGATCGAGTTGCTGCACGGCGACGAGGAGGCACCGAGCATCTGTGCTGTCCGGGCGCCAGCGGCAACATTGCGCCGCGGCCTTGAGCACAGGATTCGTCGCGGCGTTGGGCAGCACGTCGAGCGTGCGCGACACCGCGGCTGCACTGACGAATCCTGCGAGGAAGGAGCGCCGACGATGATCCCCTGGTCGATGGCGGACCGTCGCATGAGGCTCGGCTCGTACGCCTTGGTTGCGAGGCGTATGCCGCGAGCGCACCCGCCAACCCGGCGCGAGAGCGTGGTCTCACCATGTCAGTCGTCCAGATCGATCAGCCAGAAGGTGGGCCCGATCGCGAGAGCGTTCATGGCGATTTTGATGGATTCCGGTGATGCGCCTCATGCGGGCAGACTAGTGCAGCCCGAGATTGCGTCCCCCAAGGGGCTGTCGGCCGGTAGAATCAGTGTTGAGGAGTCTCGATGCCACGATCCGACAAACCGATTTCTACGGAGGAAACCTGACGGATCCGATCGCGTCTGCCAGGAGTCGAACGTGGACGTCGCACGCGAGCCCAGAGGACGCGGACGCAGTTCGAGCCCGATGGCGCGTCGCTCGTCGATCCGCTCACGCAGGAGCCGGTGGCTGCCGTGGTCAACCTGCTGGATCC
>PVMK01117341.1_pt1 | contig 27968 bp, 32 predicted proteins | sample 1853481 | NCBI WGS metagenome assembly PVMK01 (sample SAMN08533507, study PRJNA380276) | Marine sediment metagenome, whole genome shotgun sequencing project. | reverse complement strand
CAAAAGTTATTAATTGCCTATCAGGTTTTGGTAAATGAGATTCTGTTTTACATGGTTGGGTCGCATGAAAATTTTTATCGTAATCTGAAAAAATACGTAAAGGAAGGTGATTAACTATGATCACGGCAGAGAAAGTTTATAAAGAAATTTTAAAAATGCCCGTACCGGAAAGAGAAAAATTATTTGCCACCATCGCTCGAAAAGGATTTGACAAAGATCTCTATGCCCACGATGAAGTATTTGATGACATCAGAAAGTCGCCATTCTCACTTAAGGAAGCCGCTGAATATCTAGAGGTTGCCGAAATTACAGTAAGAAGATGGGCAAAAGCCGGCAAATTGGATTATAAACGGATCGGTAAAAACTTTGTTTTTGATCCTGACGAACTTAAAGACATAAAAAAACAAAACTGAATTAAAAGCCAGTAATTTTCACGTAAATGTAGAAATAGAGGATTTCCTGGATTCAGCAGATCTTTCCCGGTAAGGTTCAGCGTTTGGGGCTTCGCGCTCCGCGCTACGACCCCACAGGCAGGGCTCAGAGGTTCAGGGCTATGGTCCGCAGATTACGCCTCTGGCTCCGCTTCCAGCCCATAGGGCTTACAGGCCGGTGGGTAGACGCCTACGGCGCGGAGAGCAGATTGTCGCAGATTTAGTCAAATATTCAAAGGATTCAACCCGTTTGTTACTATTCAACGATTCGACGATTGAACTAATTACTCCGCCCTGAAAAATAGCCATAACAGGGTTGGGTGTAGTAACTTTGTTTTTTGAAAATTGAAGAAAATATTTAGATGTTGATCCGGGCGGATTAATTAATTTATGCTTACTGTGCCCCTGGTCTCAGACCTCAGCACTCAGTCCTTTTCAACAAACTTCTGGGAGCGGCTTCCAGCCGCGACAGTTGATTTCGCGGCTGGAAGCCGCTCCCACAGAGGGTTTATCTAATGGAACTTGGACTTACCAGATAAGCAGATTCAGGTATTATACCCCTGCGATGTCCCCGAGCGGTTTACCGACACTTTTGAATATACCAGAGCGATTCGATTTGGTTTTCGGAATTTTTGATAAATCCCACCCGGTACCCCCGCCGGAACCGGGACCAGTATGCCTGCGGCATTTTGGGGGTATGAAAGGTTGCCGCACTCGAAAATTGCCACAAGCGATCATCGATCACCACAAGCTCGGCAGTGATGCGCTCAATGCAGCCCTGCCCGGAAAAGCTTTCCGGGTAAAACTCCGGCAGAGTTGTTGAATTTTCCTGGGCGAGGCAGACCGCCGCAGGCACCCCAATGCCGACCAATAATAAAACCAATCCAATCTTTAGCAGAACATACTTTAGGTTTGCAGAGCGCATTTTCGTATCCTCCCTATATTAAGCCGGCGCCCTTTTTCGGGATACCGGGTAAGAATTTATATTGAAAATCAAAAGTGACACGCTGAACTGTGTTGATAGCGAAGCGAAGCAATCTCTTTGGCTTCAACCCGTTAACATCACTGCCATTTCATCAGATTGCTTCGTCGTTTCACTCCTCGCAATGACTCTGGTATGTGAAAAATTATTGTAAATTATTTCTAGTGCACAACACTAGGGCCGATACACTTTCCAAAAGGTAATCCCTAAGTCGGCTGATTTTTCCGTCACGGATTTGATTTCTCCACTGGAAGAACTCATGTGTAATATTTCTTGACCGTTTTCCAGTACGATGATGGCCGGTGGCTGCAATCGCCCAGCATATTCTATGCCCGTTGGCGGGACCATAATTGGATCTTGAGCCGTTCCGATGTTGATCAGGTCCTGGTCATCAATCACACCGTCGCCATTGGTATCAAACTGGGCTTCTTGGAACCTGCCGCCCGAGCAGGCATCCATCGCCATCAGCCAGGAACTGCCGCCGGTGCCGCACATGCTGGCATCAGGCATAAAGCTGACCACAATTAATTTTCCATCCTTGACGAGCACATCACTGACCACGCGCTCACGGCTGGCTGGTAGATTAAGATACCACCCGACATTCCTTAAGGGCTCCGCATGCTGTCCAACGCCATTGAGGTCGCACTTGGTTATACCCAGCGCCTCACCGCAACTGACACCATCGGTAGTGCTCGTCATCCAGTCCGGGTCATTTTCGCTGAGCACCCTGAGGTTGGTATCATTTACAGTTTGCTCATTGACAACCGTCTGCGCTAAAACCGACACAGAGCCCGTAAGGTTGTTGCCGGTCAGTACGCCACTGTTGAAACTTCCCACATACTCGCCGTCGTCGACATCATCACCGTAATCCCATATACCGTATATGGCCTGTTGGCTGGAATTTGACAGGTCATCAATCCCCAGGTATCTTCCGGTGCCGAAGAGCACCATGTAGCCATCTTCTTCACAGTGATACATCACATTCGGCTTTGTGGTGATAGGCTGATTATCCGTCTTAAACAAAGGCCTGGAAACTCCGCCTTGAGAGTAGGCCACATCCCAATTGTTATAGTCACTGTCGGTCAGGTCAAATTTCCATAGATTGCCATCCAGGTCACCCGCATAGACATAATCCACCTTACCGTCATAATCCACATCGGTTGCGATCGGCGTCGACAGCCCGTTGCAGGAACCCGTCAGGGTGTCTATTTTCTTAATGAGTTCGCCGGTTAATGGATTAAGGATAAACAACACAGCATGGCCATTGGGGCTGTTATAGCCATTGCCGAAAATCACGATCGAAGGAGCGTCATCAGTATCATAAGACTCCACAATCGTGGCCTTGCTGAAGGAATAGCCCAGATCAGTTATCTCCTCACTCGGGGTGTTTAGATTCGGATATTCCCACATCGCCATTGCGGCGACTTCATTTTCGCTCGACGGCACACTTCCTTCCAAGGGTTTCATGTTCGATACATCGAGGGCAAAGTAGCCTCTTCCGCCTTTACCTAAACCGCCGACCAACATGGTGGTAACCCCTGATATGTCCACATTTTTAACAGTTGGTGTCAGATCTACATAATACTTGTGGAGATACGCCGGATCGGTCAGGTCCGCGAAATTTTTAAATACCAGATTGGGGACATAGGCAAAGAGTTCCTCGCCGGTGCTCGCCTCAACGGCATGCAGCATCCCGTCGTTGCCCCCCCAATAGAGCATACCATTTTTGTAAACCGGCGAAGAGTGGACAATATCCCCTAATTTGGAAGAGGTGATAATATTTCCATCGTAAGGATGGCCCGGATCGAGAATAGACCAGGTCCGATTGCGGAACGAGCCACCATTGTCCTGTTCATTGGAAGGATCTCCCCGCAGATAATCCACGATATTTTGGGCCAGCGCACCACCATCGGACTGCCAGCCGGGGTCCAACAAAGACTTCTGCTGATCCTCCAGGTCGGTGAACCTGAAAGGCATACCCGCTGAAATCCCGTCAAAGGTGACGATTTTGCGACTGTCTGCCGTCTGACTGCTTAAGCTTTGGGCGGCCGACCAAACTGCCGGCTCTATGATCTCTCCGGTGACATCATTTAGTCTGAAGGCCAGCACATCCCCATGCCAGGCTTCACTGTAATATTTGGATTGAAACATCAGCACGTCGCTGTTAATTTTCATATACAATTCATCTCCGTTTACTGAAACCGCGGAGGCCGAGGCACCCATAAGTTGAATATCCTGTAAAATCGACAGCAAATCATCAATCAGCTCAGTGTAATTTTTGGCTGAAAAGAATCTTCCCCGCCCGTTGACCGTGGCATGCCACAGGTCGTCAATTTTTTCCTGATCGCCACCCGTGGGATTGGGCCAAACCGGATAGACGCCGCTTTCAAAGTCTAGCTGTGACGGGTTCAAGACGCCATCCACCCCGAATCCGATCCCGTAAGTCACCATGTGCTGGTGGGTGGCAGTATCGCGGTCGTTCAAGGGTACCGAATCGCCTAATTCTGAAACCAGATCATTTTCATAGTAATACATGGCGATATCGGCCAGGGTATTGGAGTAGGAATCAGCATAGGGGGTCCCCGTTATCGCCATCGTGGTCTTGTGCCGGATTCCACGGCTCAGCCCCATTGTAGTATCCATCAGTCATGACGATCACAAAGGACTGCTGGCATTCACCGCCATCATCAGCGTCGGCATAGGGCGAAGGACCGATGCCGCCGTCGTCGCTATCATTTTTATGAAAATATTTTCCGATACTCAGCAAGCCGGTGCGCAAGGGGGTCATATCCGCACTGTTGTAATTGGCATAGAGTTCATGCAGCAGGGTGGCGGTTTCATCGACCCCGTCCACCTTGATTTTTTGAACCGTTATATTGATCCGGCCGTGGATGCTGTACAATCCAACCTGCATGCCCTGGGCATAGGTGATAACACTGGCCACGGTGGCGATCGCCGTCAGTTCGCGTCGGCGGTAATAGGAATACCAGTTGGCAAAATTTTGCAGATCATCGCCAAAGGACTTGGGCTTGACGCTGATCGGAACACTGGACGCGGAAATCGGCGTTAATTCATTTCCTTGCACCACATCATCGGCATTCACGTCATCGAACACATACCATTCTCTGGCATTCAGGTTGCCGCCGGGGAAGCTGCCCACAAAGTTTACCAGATACTTCGTTTCGCCGGCGTCCACATCGCCATCCTCGTCAGCATCATACCAGGTATAATAATGGGCCCTGGTCACACTAGTGACCGCCCAGCCATCGATTATTTGGGTGTATTCGGCCCTCAAATCAAACATGGGGATGGCATATTGCGGATGGGATCGCGGGGTGGAAGTATCCGCCGGACCAAATGTATCTAAAGTCGTACTTGGCCATGGCTCGTACGTCGTCTGGGGATTGTAGTATATATTATTATATCCGGACCATTGGCTTTTCCAGTGTTTTCGGCCGGCATCGGATAAAATACCCCCAGACCCATTATCACCGGGATTATCGAAAACATAGCGGCTGTCTCCAAACATTGCCCCGCTGGCGTCGCTGTTCATAAATTCCCAGTCCATGCTGCCGGAATCATCCAACAAAAACATGATGTTGGCCGGGGCTGACCGGAATTGGGCATCCAGGGGCGTATCGGAAATTTCGACACAATCTGTTAGGTCCTCAGATGGCGGGGCTACAGTAAATTGGGCCTTAATGGTGTGATCGGCAGTCACATTACTGAAGGGATAGGAAGTCACGGCACCAATGGGTACATCATCCACCCATACCTCCTCAATTTGCTCGCCGCCATCCGGGATGATGGTAAAGGTCTGGCTGCCGCCTTCGGTTACCGCTACCGGACCGGCAGGCGAAATGCTGCCATTGCCAATCGCGGTGGTATAAATGACCCAATCACCTGGTTGAATAAAACTCGCTGATATGGTGTGATCGGCGTTGACGTTGGTAAATGTGTATGAGCTGACCGCACCCGCAGACAGGCCATCGACCAATACATCCAAAATCTCATAACCCATATCGGTAGTAATGCTAAAGGTTTGGCTTTCACCGTCCGGCACGCTGACCGCACCGGATGGTGAAATGCCACCATTGGCACCGGCAACGGCCGAGATCGTCCATGTGCCCGCGAGGCCTTCCTCAGCGCCGATGGTGTGAAAGGTGGCCGGCGATGACTGATTGTTGTATTCGGTCATAATCCAGTCAGCCGAACGGGCAGTGTTGGAGATGCGGACTTCATCCAGGAGCCCGTCCAGGTCGTAGTCGCCGCTGGCGCCCCAGGGGAATAGAAGATACTCGGTGGTATTCACACTCCCGATAGCGGCGATGTCTGTTCCTGAACCCACTTCAGTCCCGTCTTTGTAAATCCGGATTCGATCAGCGGAGCGGTCCACCACACCCACAATGTGATGCCAGGTATCCACCGTAAGGCCGGCAGCGGGAGATGCCTAATGCCGCTGCCATCACTGATCTGGAACACCATGTTCTGCCCGCTTGAATCGGTTGTGAGACTGTAACCCGGATCAGTACTCCCCCCGGTGGTGACTCTAATCTCAACCAGGCTGCACAACATATTCTCCCCACTGCCGACGACCACAAACTGAGCATCACAGTCCAGATTCGCGACATCATCCCAGCTCCACGTGGCCGGCGCATTCGTGTCATTGGTGATATCCACCCACTCGGACCACACCTTGCCCCCATTATCATTATCACCCATGTCCACCTGATGGTCGTCTCCGTCACTTGTCCCACCAAAAACCGGGCGCAAAATCATGTCATCGTCGTTTGGTGAACCTCCATAGGGCCGCCCCGTGAGCCCTTAGCTCGACCTTGCTGATGATCCCGCCGCCGCTATCTGCTTCTTCTCCTACAGCGGCCTCAAATTCATTCATCCGTAACATCTGGAAACGATCTGCAGAACGAAGATAGATGTATCTGCCGCTCTTCGAGAACTCTGGTGATTCTTGCCAACCGTTATTTTGTGTTACATCCCAATTGGTAAAAACCGGAGTGCCCCAACTCGACGGGTTATCTGAAACGTATGCGGCTATACCAGGCCACCGATCAAAATATTGATCACCTTGTACATACATCCTAAACTTCGTCATGCTCTTGGACTCGCCCATGTCTAGTTTAATCCAGTGGTCGTCGATGTCTTCGCAACCCCAATAAGTATTTGTATTCCCGTCTATGAAGCTAGTTTCTGGGCCATCGTCACCACACGCTTCGCCTACAATACCTGTGGGACTTGTCCAACCGCCTGCACCACCCCCACTCCCCGAGGTATTGTGATCAAGAAGCTGGACGCCTCCAGGATTGGATGTCCAGGCGTGTTGAGCGGTACCTCCGTCAGTCATGTTTTGCGCATTTTCCCAACGCGGCCAACCGTAGTCATCAAAATAGTAAACCTCCTCGGAGGAGGTGCCGCCGCCCCCGTATGCTCCCTTATACAACGCCACCTGGTCCGCGCCGGTGCTCTGGTCTACGTTTAGCCACAAGCTTACGGTGAAATTGCCGGTTCCAAAATCGAGATGGCCGTCATTCGGATCTCCCATATTCACTCTACCATAGCTGCCGAAATCATAGGACCCATCGATTTGACCGTTGGCACCTCGGGTGACGGTCCCTGAGACCGTTCCATCCCGGTCATAGGAAGTTGAATCCTGGGCATCGCCGCCCGTCTCGTACAGATGCCACACCCCCCGCCAGCCATCACTGATATCCCACACCGCCGTGGGTGTATTGGGCGGTGCCGAAATGGAGCTGTCGCCATAATAAATATAAATAACGGTATCCGCACTGACTTTGAGGGACGGCACTTCCACCCAGGCAATCAGCGAGCCGGTGGTGCCGTCATATTGTTCAATCTCATAATCGAGTTGGGTACCCCCGGTATCTTTAAATACGATGTCATAACCCAGGGCGTGTTCCACATGACCGCCATTGGCGGTGGTCATCAAATCACTGTCGTTATTAATGATGACTGCCACCGGAAAATCGGGAAAGTCGGTCCCCACCGCTGACCTGAGAATTATGGACGGTAACTGGCTTGCGATAAGTAAAGCCCGCCTGGGCCGCCGAGACAAAACCCATTACAAAGATAATGGCCATTAGCGCGATAAAGACCCGGCCAACGCAGCCGCTCCGTACGGATTGCAACGGGCGTCTTTGACTGCCCTTAATTTTTTGATCAAACTGGATGTTATTCATAGCAACGCTCCTATTTAGAAAGCTTTTAAATATCCGAGTTGTATTACAGTTGCGCCTCTTTTCGGCGGTGCACAGCGTCCATAAACAGTGTAGCCATGCACTTTGGCACTTCCCATACCCAGAGAAGATCCGGAAACAATTCCTTCCGAAACGACGATAAAATCCGTATCGGCCAGGGTGGAGGGTTCTGGTGTCGCTGAACCCCGCAACGAATTGCCCAGTGTGCGTGCTTCTTCGGCAGTTACCATCATCTAATGCTGTCTCTAACCAGGAAGGGGGCGTGGCTTTGGGATCGAGAATCGCCTCCAGCAGCTCAACGGCTTCGACGCTTGCCCCTTCGGCCCGGTAAAAATTTTGCTGGTATACGACCTCGTGGCCCGCGATTCGCACTTCGGTGTTGCTGATATTGGTTGAAGCGATGCCGATAATCGTCAGCAAAACCAGAATCATTAGGGCCGCAAAGATGACGGAACCCTCTTCATTTTTTAAAATGGATGTTGTTTTCGGCAAAAATCTTATTTTTTTAAGCATCTATCTTGCTCCTTAATCAAAGAAGACCGATATTGCGACACCTGACCCGTGTGGTGTAGGTTCGTTCGACCGTCCCACCCCGGCCGGCCGGCTCCCCGACAGTTATGGAGATCTCCACTGTTCGGATATTCGGCCGATCAGCGTCCCCTAACGGGTCACTGAGTCCGAGATCATTAATTAAATCTAGATTAGCTGCATTGCGGTAAATAAATTGAAAGTCCTCGACGTTGTCGATAAGAGTTTCAGTGCCCGAATGATCAGTTTGCCGGAGTTGGGTGCCGATTAACTCATAGGTGATCTCCTCAAAGTTATCATCGGCATCCCCATCCATGTTTCTGTCTGCCGTAAAGCGAATTTTGGTGGAACCCGCCTCTTTTATTTCCGCATCGGCTGTTCTCTGGGGATCGAGACCGGCCAGCATGATGTCCTCGGCCATAAAATCAATACCGGCACGCACGGCCTGCTGGACATCGGCAGCCACATTCTGGGTCGTATAAGATCGTGTCAGTGAAGCATATACGCTGGAGATTGCAGCCATAACGATTGACGCCACGACCATGGCCACCAGCAGTTCCACCAGAGAGAAGCCTGCTGATCCGGCTCCGGAAAGGTCTGCAGCTTTCTGCCGTTTAGAAAGTATTGAATCTATAACCCTCATATTCCATTTCCTCTAGTAATGGATGTCAGTACCACGCTGCGGTTTTGGCCCCGCCGGCTCCAGCTCACGGTCACCGTTATTTCCCGTGAATTCGTACCTGGGCCAGCGGCAACCGCCCATGTGCTGTTATAAATCCCGCCGGCGTCACCGTCCTCATCAATGGGATTATTCGGATCCTCAAAAGGACCGGCATCCAGGTCGGTTACGTTTGCGACGCTTTTGAGCTCCTCCATCTGGGCCCGGGCCAGTTGCGTGGCCTGGGTCGTGATGTTGCCCGTGGTAGTGTTGCGCACACTCCATATCTGCATGGAGCCCACGGCAAGAATGCCAATGGAAAATATCGCCATGGCAATAAGTGTTTCAATCAAGCTAAAGCCCTTATTATTATCTGATAAAGTGAAGTTCTTTTGATCTGTTTTCATAGCAAAACTCTATATATGGTTATTCATTCTATTGAATGTTTATACGTCCAAGGCGGTTCAGCCCAATATTTCGTTGGTCACCGGTGGAACTGACCATCTCGACGCTTCCAGTTTCATCGGGTAATCCTCTCTCGTTAAAGCGTGTGTAGTCATTGCCATTAAAGTCGGTGCCGGCAAGATCTATCGAAACGCCGGCCGGCAGCTGCCGGTTTCTGAAGATGCGTTCACCGTTATCAAAGGCTCCGAGGGTTGCCCCATTATCAACGAATATCATATATCTTCCAGAAGCTACGCCGTTGCCGTCGGGATCAAAATTTACAACCACAAAGGCGTTCTCTTTAACGGCAATTAATTTGGCCATGTTCAGGTCCCCTTTAAGATTGGCCACTGCGCCCCTGAACTTTGCATCGGCTCGCCAGGCTATCATATTGGGTATGGCAATAGCCGAAATGATGGCAATAATTGCTATGACCACCATCAACTCGTAAAATGAAAATCCTGAATTTTTTAACCGCTTGTTCATTTTGATTTTATCTCCGATCGCCAGCAGATTTTGCAAGGTTTGTGCCATATAGCTTATGCACCTGTTATTTGGGAAAGCATCAGCTGCCATCTGATCTTCAAAAGGTTTAAAACCCAATAAATTGAGACTGTCATCTGTGAGAGTTATCGGCATTTTGAAGAATAAACTTGATTCACATCTCAAAACAGTTAAAGGTGTTTTACGGATTCATGAGACCTCAACCTTAAAAATTGTTTATGAAGTATTAAAAGATTTAACAGTTGGCAGATGGCAGCCGAATGCTGTTTTGCAAATAGCCGCCAATGCCATCGATCACGATTAGGGCGCACTAAAAAAGGGCAGCACCATGATATGGAGCTGCCCTCTAATGTTTAACGTATTTAGTTTTTTTTATTTTGAAATATATTTCAGCAAACAAATTAAGGGACGGGGTTGTTTTATTGCGTTACTTGAATGAGTTAAAATTAGATGGTAGCAAGCCGTGTGATCCCGGGGTACTCATCGAACCCGGCATCAAAGGAAAGGATGGTTTCTATTTGATTTCGTTCCATAATCGCCAGATGCAAAGCGTCTCTGGCAGAAAGCCGTTGTGTGCCGAGCAAAATGTCCTTGGCCCGCTCGACATCACGAAGCTCAACTGCGAATACCTCGTCCACTATCCCCGAGATTGCCTGAAATGCAGGGGATATAGCATCTTTTCGCTTAATAGCTGCATAGCGGTGAAGAATCTCTTGAAAAACCTCAGCATCTGTCACCAACCGTTCATCGTCCGCTATACAACGCTCAAGAAGTCGCTGGGCATCGATCTTGTGAGGATGCTCTGAGCCTACCAGATACATCGGCACATTGGAGTCGATAAATATCATAGGTGATCATCCTGGAGATAGCCACGTTCGATTTCCGCTAACATCTGCTGAATGTCACCCGCCGGGAATTGGTGGCGCACGGCAGCCCGAATTGCTTTCAGCTTTTTCTCAGTTTCCATACGGGGTTCCTGCCGCCGAGCAGCGCGAAGCGCCTGCCGGACCCATTCTGCAACAGTGGTGCGATGCTGCTTTGCGATTTCTTGTATTTCGCGCATCTCCTCTTCATCAAGAATAACTTGCAACCGTTTACTCATGCCATGAGTATAACCTACTCATTTGGTGTAGTCAAGTGACAACTTTAAACTGATAAATCACCTAAAGTGACTTAACATATCGGGGTTGAATTTTTGCGTTACCTTAAAGTTGAACCTTTTCCAGATTCCGTCGCAATTCGCTATCTTTGGGATTGATTTGCAAAGCTTCCGAAAAATACCGGGCGGCCTCTTTATATTTTCCATTTTGGTTTTTCGTATCTTGCGCGCTGCGCCGGGAGGCTTAGGGTTATGTTGATGAAAAAATAAACTATTCTCTTGACTCTTAAATTATTGGTCATTATAGTTTATTTGACCAGTTTAGGAGATTTATTATGAATAAACAGATATCACTTGCGGAAGCTAAAGCAACGCTCTCGGAATGCATCCGGAGGGTTGAAAGCGGCAAAACGTTACTCATCACACGGCATGGAAAACCTGTAGCTGCTTTGGTACGCGCAAAAGATCTCGAAAATTTCGAGCGGCTTAAAAAAGCCGGTCCCGAAGGTGGGCTTGCCAGCCTTGCAGGCGGTTGGAAGGACTCTGAAGAATTCGTCCGCATTCTCGATGAATCTTCTCGTGTTGGGCAGAGAAACGTTGAACGGGTTGACGAATAACATGGCATATTTATTTGATACGGATGCAATCTCAGAATTATTACGACCCCGTCCTCTCCCAGTATATGTTAAATGGCTGAATACCATACCCCGTGAAGAGCAATTCACAAGTGCCGTCGTAATTGGTGAATTCTATAAGGGAGCGTATCGCTCTCAAGCAAAGCAGCGTCATCTCGACAATATCGAGCGCCGCATCTTGCCAGCGGTAACCAGCCTACCTTATGATGTGGCAACGGCAAAAGTATTCGGGCAAATCCGTGCTCAACTGGAGGAGGTAGGGACTATCCTGCCCGATGCGGACTTGCAGATTGCTGCCACTGCCATCTATCATGGCCTGGAATTGGTCAGCGGTAATTTACGTCATTTTTCCCGTATACCCAAACTTAAACTAAACCCGGTTCTGGCCACTGCACGGTCAGATCGCGAGGCGTAATCTGCAAAGCTGATAAATAAAAAGGCGGGGAATAACCCCGCCTATTTGATTAAAGGACGTATTCAGTTTTTATTTATTTAAGGCATTTGTAAAAGAAGGGGACGTTGATGAAATCAGAAAGTCACCATTCTCACTGAAGGAAGCCGCTGAATATTTAGAGGTTGCCGAAATTACAGTTTGGATATGATCGTCTAAAAAACGATATAGGTGTGGCAGCAGCATCTTGCCGCGATTATCGCTCGCGACTGGGAAGCCACCGCCACAAATAGATCTCGTCGCCATCAGAGCCCTAAAATTTCGTTAAGTATTAGGCGATGTCTGTCTGTCACGTATTTCGAGAATACGTCCAGATAACCTCACTGTTCAGCATCCGGCTGAATTTATCACTTCTTTTTTGCATTTCTTTCCATTCCGCTAAGGTATAGACAAGAATATCGGCAGGAACCGGTAGATTGTTTAACTCCCAATTCAGCAATCGACGTTCGAACGGTTCGGAAGTGTCATCGACCACAGCAATCAAATCGAGATCGCTGCCAACCCCCCAATTGCCCCGGGCATAAGAGCCAAAATATCCGAGGCGCTTGATTGCGGGCCGGTGCAACGCTTGTTCAATCGACCAGGATCTTACGGCTTGATCCACGGTCTTTTGGTCAGGCCATTTGAAAACGGGCGAATTCAAGGATCTCACCGGCATATTGGATGGCGTCCTTGCTGTGGATTTTTCCATAATGTTCAAAAGGGGCGCCTTCCGGATGTCCGTTGGCATAGCGGGTCGGAATATAAAATCCATCGAGTACTTTGGCTTTTTCCACAAGGTCTTCCGGAACATCCAAAGGGAGTTCAGCCAAGAGCCGTGCCACTACATGCCCCCATGCTTCCTGTTTCAACGATAAGTGAAGTGCTTTGACCGCTTTCTCCGCGGATTGTTGCGCGGCAAAGCAGGCCCATTCATGGCGACCCTCTTTTTGCGAAGATATGGCATGATCCAAATCTCGTTCAGCCTGGGCAAACCAATCTTTTGAACGATCTACCATTTTATCTTTCCATATGATTCATTATTAAAGCTGCTTATGTTGAGCATAACGTACCATGCATCAGCAAAAATAACAATGAACCTTTAAGGGGGAAATAGAACGTTTACCTATAGCGGACAGGGTATTCAGGCGAAGGCGAATAAAACCTTCCCCCCCTTCGCGAATCTGTTATAGCCGGTCAAACTCCTCCGACTCAACATCAGCAACTTTTGACAGTGCCTTTTCAAATTTTGATCGAGCGCCCAATTTTGCTCTTTCTTTGAGATATGCTTCGGTATCAAGCGCAGATAACTTTTCAGCCAGGGCGGTCGTGATGAGCTGATTGATCGACACTTTCTCCTGTCGAGCTAAAGCTTTGACTCGATTATGAATAGATTCCGGAAGTCTAACGCTTACAGTACTCATTATCCTCTTCATTCAACACTATTTCACCGAGTAGTCTTTTGGCAACGTCTTCATATTCAAGGAGCAGTGGAACTGATAAATTAATATTAAATTTGTTTTGACCAATCAAACCTAACAACTTGAATTATGCTCCCCTTTTGGATTTAAGGGCTGCAACCAATACATTTGTATCAATGACAATCTCAGGTGATTTCATGCTTGGTATTATATGTAATGCCAAAAATTGTGTCAATAATTATGATTGACGGTTTCGCAAAAAGTCCCTTTCGATGTCATTGCGAGCGTAGCGAAGCAATCTCATTTGCGTTAACTGCTTGAAATCATGAGATTGCTTCGTCGCTTGACTCCTCGCAATGACAGTACGAAACATTCGCGGGTCATTGCGAGCGAAGCGAAGCAATCTCAACGCTTCTGTATCGCACCGAGAATTTTTGGCAAACTAAGTTCTCTATCGACAGAAGCTTCATTTATATATATAAAATTTAATAAAAATATATATAAACGGAGACACATATGCGTACGTTGATAGATATACAAGACGACTTGATCGATGATTTATTAAAAGAGTCCGGAACAAGCGTAAAAAAAGATGCCATCATTTTAGCAATAAAAACCTTCCTGGACGTCAGAAGAAGGGAAAAATTGGCTGGATTGATTGGTAATTACGATTTCGGATACTCCTTAAAAGACCTGGAGAAAATGCGGAAAGATGGATAAAGTTATCGTCGACACATCGGCCTGGATTGGCTCCTTACCGCGACAAACATTTTGATATGATCGCTCTAAAAACCCCTTTAAAAATCTTCAAATAAATTAATAGCTGAATTTTGCACCAAAATTCAGCTATTATACCCCTGCGATGTCCCCGAGCGGTTTACCGACACTTTTAAGATGGGGAACGTTGGTGAAATATTGACATTTGATTCTAATTCGAGCGATTTTCAGTAAATTTTGGTAATTTTCAATCAAACAGGGCGTTTCGGTCTCTGTGAGAATCAGACCCAGTCTGTCTAAAAAATTCCGATAATCTTTTGCATCTTTAAAAATGGCTTTGCGCTCGATAAGTCCAGAAAGAAAGGACTATCACCACGGCAGCCAACACACCGATTCCCAGCCATTTTGGCCGCAGGCGTGGGTAGAGCCAGACAACCGCCAGTAAACACCCCAGCATAGACGGCAGATAGGTTCGATGATCAAAGATGATCTCAAGCCCGATGACCTAAGACTCGATGACCAGATTGCCCAAAAACCACAGAACACCGAAAGACACCAGGCGCTGTTTTTTGGCCAGACAGCAGGCCGAAACCAGCAGACCGGCGATTGCCGCCAGGCACAGCAGAGTCGTGAAGGGATCGATCAAGGAATGGGAAAGCGAAAAATAACGATCCAGATTCAGCTTGACGGATGGGGAAATATCAGCAGGCTGATGTAAAAAATCACTGCCCTAAACTCGGTCAGCACGCGTTGCAGCAACGTAAAATCGCGGTGACTGTAATCATTTAATATTCTTTCCAGTGGATGAACGCCCAGGTAGGTGAGCGCTAATACCCCAAAATTAATCGATCTTATTTCCCTAAAAAAATAATAAAAATAGAGGCGCGGATTACGCCGCGCCTTTCTTGGTTATGCATTTGGGCTTAATCTTAACCAATCTCCCGCCAGTATCTCAGATCGACTTCCGGAAAGCCGCTGATAATGGTTTTGTTGTTGTACACACCAGAGCCAAACGATTGAATCTCAGCTGTTTGGGATTTAAAGCTTGTCAGAATAGGTGCCGGGAGTCCCGATTTTGGATCTTGGGATGCTCCCGGCACTGCGGTTATGCGACAATTATCTTATTCGATCGAATCCCGGTTGCTGGTGTCGAACTTATTTTTGGACCATTCGTTGTAGGGGTAGTAATTGTCATCTTCCAGGTCGTTGCTGGCGTTGCCTTCGGCTTTGTTTTTGGTCAAAGTGTTGCCTTTATAGTTAGATAAAACATCGATGCCGTCATCACCGTTGTCGGTGGTTTTGTTGTTGGTGAGCACATTTTCATGACCACGGACTTCAATCCCATCGCCGGCATTGTCGTAGGCTTTGTTGTTGTGCACCACATTGTTCTCACCGTCGATGACGAAACCGTCATCTCTGTCGTTGGTTACTGTATTATTAACGAGCTTGTTTTCACTACCATCGATCTCGATGCCGTCGGTGCGATTGTTGGCCGCATAGTTGTTTACCAGCACAATATTCTTTCCGTCTATTTCGTAGCCTTCGTCGTTGTTGTTCACCGCTGTGTTGTTGACAAGACGGTTTTTGTCCCCGTCCACCTCAAATCCATCGCCAGTGTTACCATCCGCGATATTTCCGACAAACTTATTGTTGTCACTTGCAACAAAAAAGCCGTCTATCCTGTTTTTTCGGGCTGTAATTTTTAACAACTGGTGATATCCTTTACCGCTCACTACCACGCCGTATCGAAACCCTTCAACCGTGCCGTTTAATATCTTTGCCCCCTCACCCGTAACCACCAGGCCGTCGTTATATCGGTTGCCTTTAACGGTATGCCCGTTCATGTTTAATGTGGCCGGGCCGTTAATGGTTAGTGCGGGATAGGTTCTACAATCCAAGTCTTGATCAAGCGTCACATTTGCACCCGCACCTATTATTTCACCACATTGAATGGCATGCGAAGGCACGACTGCAAACCCAAGGGTTATACTGAAGGATGGTATGACGAACATTAAAAGAATCATTAATTTTCTCATTTTTTGTCCCCTTTTTGTTGAATGTAATGATTTTTGTCGATTTTAATTTAAAACAAGTCCTTGTAATTAAATTCTATAGGTATCATAGTGGAAGCAAACTTCATGCCATGGACATATTTATTTAACTATGTAAAATTATTAGATATATTAAAATTAATCGAACTCATTTTCTAGTGATTTTGCCAAATTTAGGAAGATAAAATGACAATATTTGTCATTAAAATTGGAAAATAACGCAAATTTACGGTTGCATTAAAAAAATAATGAAAAGAGGCGCAGATTACGCCGCGCCTCTTTTCATTCTGTATTTTGGCTTCATCTCAATAGATTTCTCGCCAGAACCTTAAGTCGATATCCGGAAAGCCGCTGATGATGGTTTTATTGTTGTACACACCGGAGCCAAACGATTGAATCTCAGCTGTTTGAGATTTAAAGTAAAGATGTTGGTCGATGACCACCGGTGCAATAAACGAATTTCCAACGGTTTTCTCAAATATCTTGGTACCGGACAGGCTGAAGGCGTAGATATTTCCTAATCCATACAGGGCCGTGCTATCCGCACCTTCGCAGGGATCTTCGGTTTCGGCCGTCGATGTGCCGAAGTAGATGTTGCCGGCAGCGGCAAAGGCGGAGGAATAGATCCGATGGCCTTCCGGAAGCTCGATACTGCCCAGTCTAAAGAAATACCGCACTATGATCGCAAGTGCCCTTTGAGGTCTGGTCCCGGTAGGCGAGTGATAGCGGGTCGCCGCCATGTTGATGTCCTCATCATAATAGGGACTGTCGCCGGTGCCGAAGAAAGATCCTGACATCGTAGTCAATCGTTCCCTCAGCCGATACACTGTTTTCGACAACCGCAAGCGGCGAGCCATAAATGGGATGCAGACGTTGATCGACGGGCACTGTCATGGCACTCTCATCGGTAAAGTCGGTGTTGATCACACACGTGCTGATCCCGTATTTGACCGTATCCGGATCATCGGGAATATTGATTTTATAAAGAAGCCCTTTGTCGGTTCCGATATAGAGCCTGTCGATGTATCCGTTGGCATCGGAGTCGATAACGGTGGGCTGCCCGCTGGGCACACCCCCGACACCGTTTGGATCCCCGTGTAAAAAGACCCTCTCGATCACACTGCCGTCGGCAATGTCAATCATATAGATCGACGGATAAAGGGTGGCGTCGTATGTTTTTCCGGACACAAAGAAGGCAACCCATTTGGCAGTTCCATTCTGCAGGATTCGACCGATTTTGGCGACCGACGGGGATGATCGACTCCGGAACAGGTCCGGATCTGAAAATTCCCATAAAAACGTCGGATTGGCAGGATTGGTGACATCCAGACAAAAGATCGTATCGCCGCCAATACCTTCGGCAGAAATCAAAACGGTTTTCCAGGCTCCTCCGATATACACATCGGCTAAGGCCGGTGAGGCATCCACATATGCGCGATCATCCCCTTGCAACACATTATTCTTGAGCCGCGGGATGAGATTAGCCGGAATAAACGCCCACATTTCCTCACCTGTTCCGTAATTGGGGCATTCAGCCGGTGTGCTGCTGCAATAGGTGGGCGTATCCGCTGTGCGATCTTCCCATAGGAAATAGCCTCTGTTTTCGTCAATACCGACCGTTTCCGGATTGTCGTTACGACGGAACTTGCCGGCATCAAAGGCATGCAGCATGCCGTCCAGCGCTCCGGCAAAGATGAGGCTTTGCCGATCAGCATTAGCACTATGAAAGACCATGTAACTGTCCCGCTCCGCTTTGGTTGTCGCCGTTCCATAATACCAGTGGGGTATACCCGGCGCTGTCATCATGGCCGGCGTCGAATGATCGATGGCGCCCAGGAGCCATTCTTTTGGAGTGCTGGCGCCATCTCGGTACCCTCTGACCCAGTTGACCAGCCATTTGGCGTCCTCTTTGGCATCAAAGCTTCCGTTGCCGTCAAAATCATAGGTGTAGCCCTCACCGATGACAAAGGTGTCATCGATGCCCAGCATCTCAGCGGTTATGTGGTGCGCACCTTCCTTAAAATCCTTCAGGTCGCTGGCGGTGATGTAATACTGGTAGTTAGCCATAATCGGCACCCCGTTGTCCGGCGGACTGCTGAATGTGACTGTAAATTCGCCGGTTGAACGATTGATGGTTCCGATACCCCCCAGGCTTCCTTCCAAATCTTTGGTGTGTTTATCTTGGAAGCTTTCGCGCGTATCGGTGATGATCAAGGTGGTCGCCGACACCGGGTGTTGGATCAGCGTGCCGCTGAATGTCGTTTCGGTACCATCACCCGTGGCGATTGTTTCGTCGACCACCGCGGTGACCGTTATATTGGGAAAGTAGATGGTCCGTGCGCCGGGCGTTTTGTTGTTCAGCTCCAGACCGGCATCCCAAAGTTCCAGCGTTGCGGTCTGATCGGGATCGGCCGGGTCATAAATACGCGTTGCAATCAGATGGCCCCGGTTGACCTGGTCGATCCAGGCCGGCGAGGGTATTTGATAACTTCCCGAATAAAGGACATTGGCCTGCATAACCGGTGACGCACGGGAGAAATTGCTGGCCCCGGCCACACTGGCATCTAGAACGATGTCGATGATTTCAGGAACGCATTGGTCTTCATCACTGAGCAAGACCGCCTTCCACGACAGCTCCTGGCCGGAAAGTCCCATTCCGGCAAAATCGATTCGGCGAGAACGATACGTCATTTCGGGGTCTCCAGGGCTCCAGGCGGCAACATCCGCACCAAGCACTTTATTGTCGGAGCCGTCGATTGTAAATTCTTTAATTTCATCCCAGCCGTCCACTTCGACCCAGTTGACACCGTTGTCAATGGAGACATAATAGGTAATGTTGTTTTTGCCCAAACAGGCCCCACCCTCCATCTGATCGTACACTTTGATGGTGACGCCGATATAGTATGAGTCCGCACTGGCCGTTACGATCGCTTCGGTATCCTTCAACTGGACAGTACCGCCGGTCTTGCGCTCCATGCGAACGACGATATCCTCGTGGTCCATATCGGAATCATCCAAGACCCAGTGACGGTCTTCAACTCCAATGATCCATTGATTGGGGTCGCTGGCTGGGGCTCCCACCACGATATGGGAGTACTTCTCGCCCAGGATCACCGGCAGCTCATAGATTCCCGACAGCACAATCCCGTACTCATCAAACATACGGTCGATGGTCAACTGGTCCAGCCAGCCGGCATTCACGAAACAGGTGCCGTTGGGCCCTAGGGCGCCTAAATCGTATGTTTTTATAAATGAAGCAGTGCCCGGGTTGCAGGGATTATCCAAACCGAGGCCGAATCCATAGGTATCGTCAGCGTGATGCCAATCCTTTTTGGAGTAATAGATGGCGCTGTCTCCCCAGCTGGGATCGAGATTGTCCCAATCCTGGGCTTCGACCAGGCCGCCGGGAGACCACCCATCATGATCCAGCTGAGTCATATCGCCACCGCTCAGGCGCCCGGTCACCAGCCAGAAAACAATCTCGGTGCCGCCTTCGATAATCCCTAAAGATTTTTTCATGTCCTTGTTGGACACCTGACCATCCATGTTCGGTACAAATGCAAGTCCGGTTCCATCGTCATAGGTGGCGATAGCGGCCTCGTCGTTGTATGGAAAGCTTCCGTTGCCATACTCTGCATCAAAAATTCCGTTTCCGGGTTCCCAGCGCTGGCTGCCGTCGTCTTTAACATTGGAAAATATGGGATGCAATTTATCGAGCGGGATATTTCCAAACCCGATAAAATTGTCGCTGCCATCCACCGCGTCTTCATATCGCACCCAGCCAAAATCAGCCCACCAGCTGGTTCCCTCATACAGAAAAGTCACCGTGACTTCCTGGGTAAAGGGAATCACGATGTTTTCAGGATCGATGGCCTGGCTGCCGGTCTGGAGCACCAGGTAGTCGTTCTGCACATCAACATTGGCCAAATCAAACAGCAGCGGATCAAACCCCGCGCTGTAGTCTGTGGTGACGTTGGAGGCGCAGCCGGACAGTGGCGGATCATCATCATCATCATCATCATCGTCGTCTCCTCCGGTATCAATCAGCGCAAACGTGACGGAGATGAAATGATCGGCATTGACATTGGGGAAGGTGTATTGGCCACCCGTTAGCGTATCCGGCAGCCCGTCGACCAGCAGCTCGGCGACCTCATAACCCGCATCCGGCGTGACCGTAAATGTTTGGTCATCATTCTTCGCAACCGAAACGCCACCCGCGGGTGAGATACTGCCATTGAGCCCTGCACTGGCCGTGATGGTATAACTCACCGGGTCCCGAGAATCTCCATAAATGCGAACCGTATCGATGGCGCCATCGTTTTTCCAGGCAGTCCCTTTTACGACGGTGCGGAATCTTACTTTTAAATCTGCATTCGTGTAACTTGAAAGGTTAATATTGGCATAGACCCACACGGCAGAACTGGAACCATACCATATGCCTTCAGGCTGCCAAACACTTCCATCGAAAACCTCAAAATGTAATTCTCCGGGTTGATCGTCGAAATTTATACTCAGATAAAAGGAGCTGTTAAGCGCATAGGTGGATGCATCAACCGCCTGGGAAAGTGTCATTGTAAACTCATCGTTTTCTTCAACCGGAGAAGATGTCTCCGTATAAACATAACCGTCACCGGAACCGCCTTGACCATAAGGGGGTCCAACGCCGCTTGCAGGGGTAGCATCGTTACTCCAGCACCAATAGCCCTTGGTATTTTCGTTCTGAAGATTGTTGCCATCCGGGCCGACGTAATCCCACCCTGTCTCACCGGATGCTTTAGAGCCAAATGTATAAACCACATCAAGGTCGGCGGCTTGCAATGGTTTATCCGGTGAAAGCATCAAACCTATGATTACAAGGCCGCACAGCACGATGAAATGTTTTAGGTAGTTTCTCATTTTTTACCTCTACTCTTTTTTAGTTTTAAAGGAGACTTTTTGGCTAGTTTGAAACCAACGACCTATCTCCTCCGTACTGTTTTGACGATCCGCTGAAACCATTCACACGGATAACGGTTTATCGCAGGCTTACATCTGCTGTATATTCAAATCCCCGGCGGTCATCGCATCGGCATCGTTTGAGGAAAACGTTTTTCCCGATCCCGTTCCCTCTTGCGCAATGTAACCGGAAACGGGCCCCCCAATGGCAGTCCCCAGCAAGAGTACTTCTATGCTGCAGCGCTCACCGCGGGGCCCTGCAGCATCTGAACGCACAAAAACCAGTCCATCGGTATCATTGATCTCGCTGCCGCCGTCATCATTATTCCAGATGGTAACGGTATAATTTACGCCATCTAAATTCGCATTCAAAATCCAGGTTACACCATCCGCATAACTGCCTTTGCCATCCATATCCGTGTCGGCTGCGGCAGTCTTGCCATCCAGGCTGCCGTTCAAGGCGAAATTCCAATCACCGGTACCACCGGCCCTGATGATCAAATCATTAAACTCGACAAACCGTAGCTTAAGACTTTCTTTGCTTTGCTCCAGGCCCGCCTCGGCAGTATAAAATGCCCTTTCATACAAAAGTGAATTGGTGGATATACTGCTTTCGGTGGAACTCATATTAATCGCCGCAATGCCGATGATCGTCAACAGCACCAGGATCATGATGGCCGCAACAATCACAGAGCCTTTTTCATTATTTACGTTTGATATGATATGCTGCATGGATTTCATCCTTTCCAAATATCGGCTGTCATCAGCCGAAATGCAAATTCAGGACCCCTGGGCTTTAATCGTGCTAAGCCTAACATCCTTGGCATTTGGGTTTGCGTTGATCACCGTGACAGTGATCGTCTTTGTCGGCAGATCCAACGCTTCGGTAACTTCCCATTGGATGGTATAGCTGCCGAATTGATCCTGGTGCGGATTGTTGCCTTCGTCCAGGTCCGTGTGATCATAGGAAAGCATTTTGAGTCTTTCCAGCCCCTCCACCGCCAGGGCGGTGGCCTCGGTTTGCATGCGGGCCGATGCATTTTGATTGATGGACCGCATTTGCATGCTGGTGACCGCTAAAATGCCGATCGCAAAAATAGCCATGGCGATCATTACTTCGATAAGCGTAAAGCCCTGAGTGGTTATTTGATTTTGGTTTCCGGGCAACATTTTTTTATTCATCGCTGAATCCCTTAAATCGGCACCAATTGCCGTGTTGCGGTTTTGAAATTTCATGCTTCTTAAATTCCCATATTGCGGCAGTAAACGGTTGTGGTCAGCAGCACCCGTCTTTTACGGGCGTCCCAATCGCCATCAGCCGGTCCTCTATGGAGGGGGCCTACCGCATAGGTCTGGTTGTCGATATGGCCCTTGATGGGTTGCCGCGTGCGCGCCAGCAGCCAGATTCTGACCGCTCTGATATTGGCAATGAGGACCTGACCGGTCATGCCCATCCCCGCCTTCAGTGTCATTTGCATCGATGATGCCGTCATCATCGGTATCCAGGAAGTGATCCAATTTATTGTCGCCCAGATTTGAGTCGACGGCCCAGATGATGTTTCCATTGTTGCCCGGCACAAGACCACCAGCAGGATCAGATACGTCCAGGGCGCCGTCGCCGTCATCGTCAAAAGCATAGGCAAACCCCACGGCCTCGATATCATAGGCCACGATTTGCCCGTTGCGCTGCAATTCTGTGCCCACCAGCGTATAGGTGATGTCCTCGTCGCCAACCACAGTCCAGTCATAGTCAAGATCAGCCGAAAACCGCATGATCGGTATCCCGCTGGCCGTGTCGTATTTCGCTTCTATGATTCCGGCCCCGGATGATTCAGCAGCATCATCCACGCCGTTTGCGCTATCGTTATCGACACCGTCGGCGGCGACCGGATCATAGCCCGTCATGCGAATTTCGCGCTTCATCAACGACATGGCCGCCCGGGCATTTTGCTGCATGTGCACCACCAGTTGCTGGGTGACATGCGAGCGCTGGTAGTTTACGTAGGCCGAATTAATAGCGAGCATTACGATCAATCCCGCAGCCATGGCCACTAACATCTCAACTAAGCTGAAACCTTTTGGGTTGTCTGGTATCGCCTTCATATTGGAATCTCGCATCTCCTCTATATTAAATAAGGTCAATAACTGTTGCGTTTTGAATTTGTTTGTTCGTTTTAAAGTGTTTGGCATCATCAAATCCGGTTGTCTGGTTAATAATTGATCCGGGACATTCCGGTGATCGTAACATTAATGGTGCGGTTCTCACCGCGCATGTTTCTCAAGGTGATGTCTCCGCCGGCATCGGCCAGGCCCCTGCTGTTAAACGTCAATCGATGCCCCGGGATGGTCGTGTTGTTCAGATCGATGCCGGGTGACATCCCTTTGTTGCGAATGGTGCGCTCACCGGGGTCCTGGACGCCGTCCTCGTCCGTATCAATAAACGCCAGGTAATTTTCATTTGCGGGATCAAATGTCAGGACAACATCCCTGTTTGCTCTGATCGCAGTCAGTTTGGCCAGATTGATGGCGGCCTGCACGTCTACGGCCGAACTTTGCAGGTGGCGCTTGGGCAGCCATCCAATATAATTCGGTATCGCCACGGCAGCCAAAATCGCAAAAACCGCGATGGTGATCATCAATTCTATTAATGTAAATCCTGACGAATTACGCATGGTTCTTATCCTCCGGCCAGTGATATTAGCAATTTGTGTGCCACACCCGACATAAAGAAAACAAAACGTTACAGATATGAGACTGCGTTTTTATCATAATGATTTTAGATATTTATTGTAACCACCGGGTCTTAACCAACCGGGCAGGCGTCCAGCAAAAAGACAGCTGAATGCCGTTCGTTATAAAATCTTTTGTATGGGTATTAAATTTTTTAATACTTGTACTCAATACTGGTTATCGGCCTAAATCACCCAAACCATAAGCTATTCGGCAAAAGAGGTGCGACAGCCCGCAAACATGATCGTGAATTTGTTGCAAAAGGCGTGAAAATGGGCAGACGGCCGGATCTGACCGGAGGCGGACTGATAAGAACGGCTGACGCCTATGATTTTATGCTTTACTTTATTTGACATCGCTGTTAGCAATAGCGCATGCCGCGAAAAGCCAGAATAGATGCCCCCGGTGCAGTTCAGCATATTATTATTCGGGGAATTGAGCGCAAAAAGATATTTCGCAACGATGCAGATCGCAGCAATTTTTTAGATCGACTGGGCAATATCATTCCCGAAACCCAAACGGACTGCTATGCGTGGGCGCTAATTCCCAATCATGTGCATTTGCTGCTAAGAACCGGAACCACTCCCATTGCCACAGTGATGCGGCGGCTTTTAACCGGTTATGCAGTCTCCTTTAACCGCAAATATGAACGGCACGGGCAGCTGTTTCAAAACCGCTACAAATCAATTTTATGCCAGGAAGACCGTTATTTAAATGAATTGATTCGCTATATTCATTTGAATCCACTGCGAGCCCAGCTGGTATCGGATATGAAGGATTTGGATCAATACCGCTGGTGTGGGCATAGTGCGATCATGGGTAAAGCAGCCTGGGACTGGCAAAATATCGAATACGTATTAAAGCTGTTTGGGAGCAAAATCTTCAGTGCACGCCGAAGCTATCGAGTGTTTGTTTCCAAAGGCATTGCTGAAGGCAGACGCTCCGATCTGACCGGGGGCGGGTTGATTCGCAGTTTGGGAGGCTGGAAGAAGGTGGAAGCGCTGCGCCGAATGGGCATTCGGTTTAAGTGTGATGAGCGTATTTTGGGTGACAGCGATTTTGTCGAGCAGGCACTCAAAGCAGCCCAAGATCGTTTGGAACGGCGCTATGCCCTTGCGTCCCGAGGATACGATTTTGACCGAGTCATTGAGCGGGTGGCGCAAGTATTGAAATTGAATGTTTCTGACGTGTTAAAGCGCAGCAAAGACACGCAAACAGTCAAAGCGCGCAGTTTGCTATGCTTCTGGGCCAATCGGGAATTGGGTATGACAACTGTTGAAATTTCACACCGCCTGAAGATGTCTCAGCCCGGGGTGAGCCGCGCGTCGATGCGCGGTGAAAAACTGGCTTTACAAAATGACTTTCAGCTTTAGGAAAGCTATGGAAATATTACAATAAGATTTGCATAAAATCATAGGCGTTCCCTAGCCCTACTGGGAGAATTTGATGAAAAAAGCAGATGTCGTCATATTTAAACCCTATCCACTGGAGGTGGGTCAAAAGATTTTCATCGATGGCGGACCCGCGCAAAGGGGACTGGGAAGTTATCGGGATCAGCGACCGCAAGGTCAAACTGCGTTGTCCGATTTCGTTAAAGGAGTTTGAATGGAATCGCTTCTGCTATTTTGCGGAAGCGCGTAGAGACGAACAGTGGCCGCATGAGGATTAAGGCGGCACGGTGGCCGCTCCCACATAAATTTTTCTTGTTTGCAGAAACGGTTTTTTAGCCGATAATCGAATGGGAAATCGGTTGAATGGAAAAAAATAAATTAGAGGATAAGCTCAAGGAGTTGGATAATAAAATAGCGGAAGTCAACAAGCGCCTGCCGGCACATTCCGCCAAACCGCCGATTATGATGGAGCTGTTTGCGCTCGAGGATGAACGCGAAGAAGTTTTTAGAAAACTTCAACAAATTAAAGCTGCTGAAACAAGCAAATCCTGAAAAGCACCTAACTCAATAAACCTTACCCGGAGGCCATCGTGGATAAATTTAACTACCGGCCAATCGGAATCATACACTCACCATTTAAGAGCCGTGAGGGCACGCCAATCCAGCCAATCGGAGCAATCGGCGTAAGGGCAAAAGTTGAAATTTTCCCGGAGTATGTGGAAGGACTCCAGGACCTGGAGGGATTTTCACATATTATTCTGCTGTATCATTGTCATCTCTCACAGCCCTACAAGTTGAAGGTAACGCCATTTTTAGACGATGTGCAGCGTGGGCTGTTTGCGACGCGGGCCCCCGCCCGGCCCAATCCAATCGGCATATCGGTGGTGCGCCTGATTCAAATTGAGCGTGCAACCCTTTCCGTTCAGGATATTGATATAATCGACCAGACACCGCTGCTGGATATTAAACCGTTTGTGCCGGATTTTGATGTGCGGCCGGTAGAAAGAATCGGGTGGCTTGAAAATAAATCTAAAAGTGCTGATCGGACAATAGATGATGGCAGGTTTACGGATTGATTTTAGCAATGTTAATTCATCTTACTTTAGGTGTCGGGATTAAGTAGGTTTCGGGTGTCAGGTGTCGGGTGTCAGATTACAGAGGTCAGATGTCAGAGGACAGAAGACAGATGATAAAAACTGGAAGATGACGCACCCTTTCTGACTTCTGTTTTCTGTCCTCCGTCATCTGTTTACTGACACCTGACACCATAGACATCGTGTTGTTTAAAGAACTCAACTGAACTAAAATATACCACCCGACTTTTGTAACATTTTTGTGGGACACAAGACTAGAATGTAAATATAGCGCCAACGGTATTGAGAATGACTTTGTCTTTGAATTGATTATAAAGCGCATGGATGGCGTGAGAGCCCGTACAGTGACCCACAATGATCTTTTCGGGTTGAAACTTTCGCATATGTTGCATGATTTGTTTTAGCCTTTTTTCAGTTGCCTTGACCAGGTGCAGACCGCCCATAATGGCATATATCTTGTCTCTACCCGTTATTTTTTTGACCTGCCTTAATGTGTTGATAACGCCCCGGTGACTGCAGCCCAGCATAACCACAAGCCCCGCTGCCGGTATCCAGAATGAGTGCCATATCATCGGCCAGCATATCGGGGATCTTATGGCCGTCTTTCTCAACAACAAAACCGGATGTCACCGACTCGAAATCGGTTAGCAGCGGTATCTCTCCGGTGGTCATTAATCCAGGGAGGATCTCCAGCGGTTTTGCATCCAGGATTAATTTGACACTTCGCTTTTGACCAGATCATTTTGGTTAAGGGGGATGCCGATTTTGCGGTATTTTCCTTTGCTTTTTTTAAGCTTTCGAGAAAAGACAGCTGGGTGGGCAAACAGGGAAAAATTTGAATTGCAATCCAGCAGATGCTTCAAGCCGCCGGTATGATCGTAATGACCATGGCTTAGGACGACCGAATCAACATTTTTCAGATCAATGCCAAGTACGCGCACATTATTTTCTAAGGCAAGATACTGCCCGGTATCGAATAAGATGTTACGGTCCCGGGGTTTCGATTAAAAATGCGAGACCGTGCTCACCAATGAGTTTCCGGCTTCCGCCGATGGAGACTGTATTTTCGACAAGGGTTGTGATCTTGAAATTCATTGTAGAAGTTTCGACACCGCTTCAGCAACACTTAAAAAAGCTTTGGTGACCGCTGAATCGGTATGGGCCTCCTGATAGCAGGCACCTGAATCACCGCAGGCAACGACATTGGGATCAAACGGTATGCGGCCGAGAAAGCGGATGCCGGTTTCCCTGGCGGTTCTCTCACCGCCACCGGATCCAAAAAGATCAACCATTTCACCACAATGGGGGCAGCTCAAACCGCTCATATTTTCGATAAGCCCGAAAATCTCCATTTTTACGGTCTTGCAAAAATTTATGGATTTGCGCACATCGGCCAATGCCACCTCCTGAGGCGTGGTCACAATGATGGCCTTTGCATCGGAGATAATTTGAGCCACTGTCAGCGGTTCATCGCCGGTACCCGGCGGACTGTCGATGACCAAAAAATCAAGTTCTCCCCAGTCGACATCACCGAGAAATTGCCTGATGGCGGCATATTTCAGGGGCCCCCGCCAGATGATCGCATCGTCTTTGCCGGTGGTAAACGACTCAATTGAAATAGCGCTCAGATTCTCTGAGTATTTTATGGGGCTGAGCTTGTGATTCGAAGTGAGCTCCGGCATGCC
>PVMK01126494.1_pt1 | contig 27975 bp, 32 predicted proteins | sample 1853481 | NCBI WGS metagenome assembly PVMK01 (sample SAMN08533507, study PRJNA380276) | Marine sediment metagenome, whole genome shotgun sequencing project. | reverse complement strand
GCTAACCGGTATTGTGCTTTATGCCACTCTTTAGACGATGGCCAACCACACGGCCTCCTGGCAACAGGCTAGCTCGCTCCTGGCGATGGCCATACTTTATTCTGTCGGCCCTTATCCTCATATTCATACTGGCCTACAGCTGGTTGGCAGTAACACGTCACTCCCGGCTTAATTCCACGGGATTTGATCTGGCGATCAATGAACAGATTTTATGGAATACGTTGAACGGCCGTTTCTTCGCCACTTCCCTCGAAGTCGACAACTCATTTGCCGATCACTTTCGCCCCTTTCTATTGGCCGTCCTGCCTGCCTACGCCCTATTTCAAACCCCGGAGACGCTGCTTGTGCTACAAACCATTGTGCTGGCCTCGGCAGCGATACCTCTTTACCTGCTGGCCCGCTACAAGCTTGAGAATGAAATCATTGCCCTCGCCCTGGCCGCCGCTTATCTACTATATCCGGCCGTGGGTTTCACGGCTCGCTTTGACTTCCACATTGAGGTTTTTGCCATTCCCGCCTTTATTGCCAGCGTCTATGCCATGGAAAGAGGACGCTGGACCATTGCTTCGCTTTTCCTGATTATCCCGCTGCTGTGCAAGGAAAATATGGGGCTGGTAGTTGCAATAGTGGGTCTTTACGCTTTGATCAGGCATCGTCGTTACAAATGGGGAGTTGCCTGGATTTTTATCGGTTTATTTTCTTTCTGGGTCACGTCATTCTGGCTTATTCCGCGCATCCGGGGCGAGGAGCTCGATGCACTGGACCGGTATGCCTGGTTGGGACAATCGCCTGCGGAGATCTTGATCACCCTGTTCACAGATCCGGCGATTGTCTGGCAGCAACTCATAGCGCCTGACCGGCTACGGTATTTGATGCAACTCTTCTTGCCACTGGGATTTGTCAGCCTCTTGGGGCTACCCGCGCTATTATTAGTCGTGCCCGGTCTGGCCATGAACCTGCTTGCCCAGCATTTCTGCCAGCCAACGATCTACTGTCATTACACAGTTCCCGTCACTCCTTTCATATTCATCGCCGCCATTTTTGGCCTGAGTCGCCTGAAGTCGAAGCTGGCCCCAGACGCCGGTTGGCTAGCAGTGGCCATCCTTTTAGTTCTCTTATCGGCGTTTAGCTTTTGGTTAGACAATCCATTCGGAGAAACGCTGGCGTTACCATCCGCGCTAAAGGAGATTGATAACGCCGACGTGGTGGCCATGGCACTGGCCTCTGTGCCCGATGATGCCTCAGTCGTCACCACCAATGATTACGCCCCACATTTGGCCCGCCGTGAAGAGCTATATATCATAGGCGTTCCTTCCCAACGCTCAGCCCCTACCGATCCTGACGTTGTCTTCCTCAATCTGTATGACCAGCAATACATTGTTTGTGATCAGTACCGGGACTATGTGTCACAGCTCGACCTACGGAGTTATGGTCTTACCTTTCGAACAGGCGGACTCGTCGTTGCCCAGAGGGGAGCTGGGTCGAACGAACAGTTCCAAGATTTTGTACTGAACTGGAATAACTGCGCTGGATGAATGTCCTGTCCTGCAGTATACGGAATGTAGCGGCGTTGCGCTTATCGGCCAACCGGCGGCGGCGAGCATCGAAGCGTGAATGCCCGCGACTTGCTCGAGAATACGCAACTAGGATTGGAACCAGTTTCGCAAATCCCTGGCACTATCAAACACGAGGAGGGCGATAATCCAGTTTCGGATTAGTTTAGCTAGCCCGACCATCAAGACAAAAATACAGGTCTGATGCCATTGGCTCCGGCCGCGGGGGGAATGACGGTGCCAAAGCCTGGCAGCACTGTCAGTAGCAGAATCAACGCCCCCCAACGGTCAAATAAGCCCTCCATTTGTTGCCATCGCTCGCCCGGCACATTGGGAAACTTTTTCCGATTCCTTTATCTGTGTAACGACCGTTCCTGCGAACAAGACCCACGGCGCTATGACCAAACGCCGGGCGCCCAATTGTTTAACTCTCTGCACCATAGTGGACAGCGAAGATTTGCTGTTGTTCCCCACAAAAGCGACCTCTACCCAGCCGAAATCGTTGGCTTCATAAAGCAATCGGGCTAGCTTGGATATATCAGAATTGACTTCGGGAGTATCGATCTGTGCGGCCAGGATAACGGCCGTTTCTGGTAACGGAAAATCAGATGAGGCCGGTAAATGGGCTGCATCCACAAGACGCACCCAATCCTCTGAGCGCCGTCGTATAGCTGGGATCCCAACCAGGGGCAACTTCCACCAGCTCCAGGCCAACCACCGGTGTCTCGGCACACAAACGACGAACCTTGGGGAAAATCTCGTGAGTAGTGAAGCCGCCCGGTTCCGGTGTGCCATGCGAAATTTGATGGCTAAAATGGTTGGCGGAAGCGTCGTAATGGCCACCACGTCCTCTTTATTATTACCTCCTGCGAAACGCCATCTAGATAAAGACAGCCGGCGAAACATGAAAACGCTTGGCTAATGCGCGTATCTGACGCACATTCAACTCTCTTTTACCGTTGAGAATTTCAGATACTACGCCTTGTGAACCAATTTCTGGCAATTCTGCTTGGAGTAAACCATGCTCCTCCATCAGATAACGTAAAACCTCTACCCCGCTTACTGACGGCAGCGGATAATTCTCTTCCTCATATGCCTGAATCAGCGTGCCTATTGTGTCCAAAAACTCATACATCGGGTGGTTTTCATTTGTCCCAATGATATCAATTAACTCGTTCATTTGCTTAACGACCCGCTCATAATCTTCTTCATTGCGGATAGAGAGGTATGGACAGATAGCAGTCCAGTATGGTTGGATTTCCTGAATCATAATACTCATTTCTTCCACGCTCCTTTATCATATTCTGGATGCGTTAAGACATGACGAATATAGACCTTATTACGATTAAAGTGAATTGAAACAATGAGCCTATATTTCTTTCCGCCGATGTTAAAAACGATGAACTTTCCCACTTTATCAGCAGAAGGGAATGTGTTTCTCAACACGCTAAAATTGGCAAAATTATTTTTCTGCATAATTTTGAACCATCGAGAAAGTGGATTTTTGCTATCGGGATAGCGTTCCCAAAATTGCTGAAGTGCTTTGCGTGAGATGATATGCACACAACAACTTTATCTCGTTTTGAGATAGAACACAAGATCGACTTTCTAAAACAGGTTGGCTCACCCGAACGCTGGTTCCCCGTAGTCTGATAAACTGGCAACGGCCATGCTTTACTAACCTGAAAAGTTGATTCACACTTTAGTTGTCGAAACTAACCGGCCGGATCGAGCGCTTCTTCTTTTGGGATGTTACCTACTTTTGCCCCAATTTGACCATACAAATGACCTGTAACGAATACGATGTAGATACTCGCTAATAAAGTGAAAATCCAACCAACGATCGGAATGATCCCGGGAAGACTTATCACGAAGCTTAAACCAAACAGAAGAATTATCGTGATTAAAATATCGCCAATATGGTCGCGGGTTATACCTATCACAGTGCCAAACTGGAAACAAGCGGACAATTTACCTTCACGCGCGTATTGAATCGTGATGGCCGGGCCAATAAACGCGTAGGCTATGATGAATAGGATAATGAGGCACGACATAGCTATCACGGCAAAAACCCCGATTCCCAGCAATATGTCGGCGACATCCCCTCCAGTGCTCATTCCAGGAATAAAAAAGACAAAGCTACAACACATCAATAGCCAGATAGGTGCAGTGTAAACAAGCCCGGCGACAAATAAGGCCAGTCCATCCTTGAACAATTTCCCCCAGTCTGTCCATTCTGGCAATGGATTCTTCTCCCCAGCCATCACATTACGGACAATTTGAATCATATATCCGTAAAAAAAGAACATGGGAATGATCAAAAAAGAGAAAAATAGGATGACCGTGCCAATAAGTAATTTACTTATCCAGCGATCGTCATCGGGGACAAAGGTTAATGCTCTATTGATATCCACTGATCACCTCATTAAATTCGTGCTGTGGTTGTCTCTTCGTTAGATGCTACACGTAATCATGGTAAAGGCGAGGTCCTTACGGTCGATGCTTCAGGTTTTGCCCGATGCCCGCGCCGACGACCTCGCCGATAAGGTGCTATCGAGTAGCTAGCCAGGTGAGAATAGCGGTCAGTGATTGTTCGTCAAGGAAACGATCGGCCGCATTGTAGTTCGTGGCGTCGTTCGCCGTCAGTTCCGCGGCGGGCTTCTCTTCGTACTTGAAGACGTGATTGGCGTTATCCGGATAGACAAAGGTCACGGTTTCGCTGCCCTCGGTCGCTTCTTCCAGGCGCCCGCCATCGATTTGCCAATCGATCTGAATGTCCTTCTTGCCGACCAGTACCAGCACCGGCACGTCGATCTCCGTCAGCCAGGCGGCCGGATCGACCACAAAAAGCTCGCGGGTGAAGGGTAAATTAGCCGGCGCTTCCAATCCAAGAAGTAATTGTTGGATGCCAGGCGGTAAATCGGGACTGGGATCTATAGCCTCACCGGCGAGAAAGCGTTCCATAGCTTCGTCGTACAGCGCCAACAGCCCCTCAGAATCGTCCGAATCGGCGAATTGCGGCTCGATTTGGGTACGCAGCACGTCTTTTAAGGCCCGTCCTGGCGGTGCGGCGAGAATGAGGCCGGCGAGCGGGATGTCAGTTGCCTGTCGCTGGTAATTCAGGGCATGGATCGCGCCTTCGCTGTTGGCCAGGGCGAAGATATTGCTGGCCTCGACCGCCTCCTGATCTGCCAGCAAATCCACACCACCTGCCACTTCGTCAAGATGGCTTTGTAGACTTAGCTGGCCCATCAGTTTTTCAATGTTTGCCGCCGCGTTTGGACCCGTGACCCGTTTGTCGTAGCGTAACGTCACATACCCTGCGCGAGTGAGCGCGTCTGCAAAGAGAGCCGCACTTCCGTTAGTGCCGGGCAACAGGGGCGAATTCCAGTCGCGGTCGGTGGGACCGCTACCGGCAACCATGATGATGGCTGGGAAGGGGCCATCCCCTTCAGGTTGGGTCAGCGTGGCAGTGACTGTGGTGTCGTCGATCTCCCACGTGACTTCTTCAACGCTGTAAGGCAGGTCAACGACTTCTTCTAGGGTTTCCTCTTCCAGGCGTTCGGCAGCCGTCATCTCGAATGTGCCGGTGGCTCCGCCCTGGGTGAAGTCGCCGGCGATGCTTTCGGCCGTCACTGTGCCGTCAAAAATCGCCCCTACGCCGGCGATCTCGAAGTGGATCTGGTCGCCATCGAGGGTGATGTTTTCGAGTGACAAACCGGCCGCTCCTTGTTGCGGGATGTCGATGGTCCCGCTCAGGCCATCGTCACCCTCGCTGAAATCGACGTTGATTAAAAGCTCGATGCCACTGGTGGCAATCAGACCTTCCCAATAGCCAATGGGGGAGGCGGATGTGTCGCTTTCGGCCGGTTCTGGCTCGGGCGTCTCTGTTGGCTCAGGGGTATCGGTGGGCGGTAACTCTGAAGGTGTCACAGTTGGCTCAGGCTGGGTCGCGGTTGGTTCCGGCGTCGCCGTCGGTGATTCTGTCGTAGGTGTCGCTTCTTCCTGGCTGTTGCAGGCGACGAACATCAGCAAGGCGATTGGCAGCAAATAAGTTGGTAACCGTTGTAGCATGATCTTCTCCTATGTTATGGTACCGGGCGCTAGTCTCCGCCTCTCCAGAGGGCGGATCCTCGGCGCGGATGCTTGTTTTGCTTATTAATGTGGGAAATTTAGGCATTTTGTTTAAAGATAGTCAGGCGTTTAGGTTGTTCTTCCAGCTCACATAAGAATAAACGTATTTTAGGCATTCGTGAGGGACTTCACAAAAAGCCCCCATTTCCGTTACGAAATGGGGGCTTATGATATTCGATTGTTTCTTATTTGTCAGTACAACTTAGTTAACCGTCGCTACCCAACCACCGTCCACCCGGATATTGGCACCGTGCACATAACTGGCTAAAGGGCTGGCCAAGAAGACGACGACGTTGGCTACTTCGTCTACAGAGCCCATCCTGGGAAAAGGCGCTTCGGAGCCCATCATCTTGTTAAAGGCCTCTTGGACTTCTTCTACCGTTGTGCCCATACCTTGCGCCAAACCCATTTCCACCATGGGCGGGGTGAGGATGGCGCCAGGGCTAACGGTGTTGACAGTCACGCCGTCTTCGCTCATCGCTTGAGCCAATGTTACCGTGAGATTGTTCACGGCCGCCTTGGTCGTGGAATAGACACCCATGCCGGGTGAAGGATTCACGCCTGTAGCACTGGAAATGTTGATAATCCTGCCCCAACCACGTTCTTTCATAGGTGGCAGAAGTTGTTGGATGAGCCGGACCATCGAGAGGACGTTGGCGTTGTAACTGTCCAACCATCCCGCGGCAGGGGTTTCCATATCATTTTGATGCTCACCGCTGGCTGCATTGTTCACCAGGATATCGATGCCACCCATCTCCGACTGGGCCAACTCGACGATGCGAGCAACATCTTCATCTATGGTCACATCGCCGACGGCGACAAGGGCCTGACCACCGGCTTCGCGAATCTCAGAGGCAACTCGTTTGGCCTCTATAGGGCGACGGCCGTTGATGATGACCGTCGCTCCTTCCTGAGCGAAGCGTTTGGCAATGCCTTCGCCGATACCGCCGGTGCTGCCAGTAACTAAAACCCGTTTGTTTTCTAATCCAAAATCCATTGATAATGTTCCTTCGATGTTAAGTGGGATGTATTGTAATGAGTTGCCTGGCACTTCACTCAAAATCGAATTTGATGGCTTATATGGTCAAGTGCCAGGCAACTTGGCTTTATTTCAATGAACTATTAAAAGCCCGATAACCCAGCACCATGCCAAAGGTTAAAAAGATGGCCACGACGAGAAAACAAAGCCACAGGGGAATTGTTTCCACGGTTCCCAATGCGTTGTTGGTGCCAAAAGTCATGATGCGCATCCCGGTGACCACATAGGTAGTGGGGTTAATCCGGGCGGCGATCTCCATCCAGGTAGGCATCGTCTGCAAGGGATAGAGGGCGTTGCTGAGAAATAATAGCGGTAGGTTGAGCATGAAGATCAACATGTGGTAGCCGCCGGGGCTATCGGTCTTGGAGGCCACGGCGATGGCAATGCCGGAAAAGCCCAAGCCATAGCCAGCCACCAAAAGCAACCCGCCTAACCAGCCCAAGGGATTAGAACTGAGCTTCGCGCCGATAATGACGCCGACGATCATGATGATGACCGCTTGCAATAAACTCTTGGTCATTGAGCTAAAGGCATTGCCTAACAAGATGCTCATTCGGGGGATGGGCGCTGCCAGGTACTCCTTGACAATGCCCTGAAGCCGTTCGTTAAGCCATTCGGTACCGCCGCCGATGGCTCCGCCCAGGGCGGTGAGGGCGATGATGCCGGGCAGCATGAAGGTGATGTAAGAATCCTCTCCGCCCGGTGTCGTCGCCCCTAGCAAGCTGCCCATGCCAATGCCAAATAGCACCACCCATAAAATAGGTTGAAGCAACATGCCGATAGTCTCGTCAGGGCTGGACATCGACTTGCGCATATGTTTGTTCCAAAGCGTTAGAGCTGCGCTCATAGTAATCTCTCCTTGAAAATAGATGTTGATTACTGGTGACTGTTTACTGAGCCCCAGTTTTTAGTCTCTAAATTGCCGGCCTGTGTACTTGAGAAAGACGTCACCCAGTCGGGGCTTGGCTACGGAAACATCTTCGATGCGAAAGCCATTATCGCCGGCCGCCGAAATTACCTCGACTAGACGGCGATTACCGGTGTCGACGCCGACTTGAATCAGATCGTTACTGGCCGAAATAGTCTGGGTAAAAGACATCGCTCGTAACGCTTCGATGAAACGCTCGCTTTCACCCTGGCCTTCGATAAGGATCACATCGGCGCCCATCTGTTCGATCAATTCACCCGGCGTGCCCTCGGCAACAATTTTCCCGTGGTCGATGATGCCCACTTTGTCAGACAAGAGCTGTGCTTCATCCATGTAATGAGTGGTTAACAGTAAGGTCAAACCCTGATTTTCCTTGAGATCCAGGATGTAGTCGCCCAAGCGAGCTCGACTTTGAGGGTCCAGTCCTAACGTCGGCTCGTCCAGAAAAAGGACATCCGGTTCGGTCATGAGCCCCCGGATCAATTCCAGGCGCCGTTTCATGCCGCCGGAATAGGTCTTGATCTTACGGTCGGCCGCCTCTTCCAGCTCAACTAAATCCAGCAGTTCTTCGATCTTGGCCTGGCGCTTGGCTTTGCTCTGGCGATAGAGTTTTCCGTGAAAGTCCAAGGCCTGCCGGCCGGTTAGGGCGTCGTCCAAGACCGTCTCCTGGAAGGTCACGCCAATGCGGTTGCGAACTTCATTAGCTTGCTTCACCACGTCCAGACCACAGACTTTGGCCGAGCCGGCCGTTGGTTCAAGCAGCGTGGTCAAAATGGACAGTGTAGTCGTCTTGCCGGCCCCATTAGGTCCCAACAGCGAGTAGATGGTGTTCTCTTCGATAGCCAGATCGATGCCATCCACCGCCAGCACCTCCTCGTTATAGTGTTTTACCAGGCCTTTGGTTTCAATAGCCAGGCCGTTTTGTGCTTTTTTACTCATCACACAATATCTCCCTCTTAATCGTTATTAGCCTATTTGTTAATTGTTTATTGTTTGCTCTACTGCATGGGCCAAGGCTTAAGTCTAGGCTGGCTGCAAGTGCTTGATGACATCGGCGAGCCATTCCAGCTCGGTGTCCAGATGGTGCAGGTTATATGAGAGCATCAACTGAAAGCCGCCTTGATGTGCTTCGTCGGCATGTATTTTTTGCCTAAAACTTTCTACTTCGGCACGCCGCCTACGAAGCAGGGCGGCCGCTTCCTCGCCCGGCAGGGCATCCAGATACACGATACCGATGCTGCTGAGGTAAGAAACTGGGCTGTAATCAGCCAGGTTCTGGCGTAGAAGTTGCTGAAAAGCATCTTCGCCATCAGGCGTGATCGTGTAGACACGCCGGGTTGGATAATTGCCTTGCTGTTCCTCGTGGTAATCGATCCAGCCGTCATCCACCATGATGCCCAGCAACTTATAAACGGTTGGTTTCTTAAGCTCGATACTCGTGCCTAGATGGGCATCGATAAGCTCGTTGATCTGGTAACCGTGCATCTCTTGCCTGCGCAACAAGCCCAATAAAAGCAGTTTTCTTTCCATAGTCAGTCACTCTTTGTTCTGGTAGTCATGATGTACTAGTTATAATAAACTAGTCACAAATAACTATACAATATTATGGAAGAAAGTCAAGCATGATTTGTTAGGTGGCGGCCGGAGCGGGGAAAGGTGTTAGATGCTTTGTTGAATAGTAGAATTTTTCAGTATATCTGATACGCGCAGCGTATTTTCCTGAAGGGACATTAAAACGTTTTCCTATTGAGCCGCAAGAGATAATTATAGGAAATCGTTCGTTGTTTTGACCAAGACCGGGCGTAATCCAATCGTATCCAAACCCACTTGTTCCATTCCTAGCAAAACGCCACCAATAACCGGCGGTGCATTCAGCCGTACTAGCCGGGCGCCTGGAGCGATAGCGTGGATAGTTTGGCCCATCACCTCTCGCAGTATCGGGCTTCCCTTATAAAGGCTGCCTGAAAGCACCACGTCAAATTCCTGCTCTTCCAATTCCAATTGGTGTATGACGCCAACTGCCAGGCTGCCAAGTTCGCAGCCGGCCCAGTGAATGATCTCCTGAGCAACAACATCGCCAAGTTCGGCAACTTCAAACACGATAGGTGCGAAAGATGCTGAAACCTCGTATTGTCCCCGCACCATGCCGGCTAACAAATCAGCGACGTTCACTGCGCCGGCCGAATCGACTAATGCCTGGCTCAAGGCTGTTTCTGGTCCACGCTGGCTCCAGGCTAAAGCAACGGCCTGGACAGCCCTGTTCACAATTTCGCTGGCCCCTCCATACTCCCCGAACCGTGGGCCTTGACCCGTAATCCGGCCTTCCCGGCCGTTCTTGTCCCAGCCACGGCAATTGTTGCTTGTTCCGGCGGATACCACGACTCCCCAGCCGTCCATTGCGCCGGCGACCAGCCCCACCAGGGTGTCATTGCCGAACCTTACAGAGGCGTTGGTCAATTCAAGCGCTGCGATCAGGGTTTCATGATCGCCGCGATCTTCTGGCCAATCGTAGCCGGCAAAGCCAAAGCCCGCGCCCCATATTTGCTCTCTGGTGACTTGCGCCTGATGAAGGACCTGGTTGGTAATGTCACCCAACACTTCCTGCGCGTCTTGCCAACCGACTGCCTCCCAACTACCTGGCCCTGAATGGCCAAAACCTACGGCCTGCCCGTTCTCATCTGCCAAAAGGGCGTGGCTCTTAGTATTACCAATGTCTACTCCCAAAAAATATCTCATAATAATCAACTGCAAATCATTTATCGATGATTGTCTCCAACCTGCTGGACATGGGTTTCAGCCCCGCATCATATCTCTTATCGTCTGCCAGCCGATTACTTTTTTTGGCCTAATCCCAGAAGCGAGGCAAGTAAGTCCGGTGAGTTTCCAATAAATCATCGAGTACCACTTGAACCTGATCGGCCGCCGGGCCAAGAGGGTGGGCCAGCAAAGCTTGATACGCGGCCTGACGATCCCCATGAACGGCCGCTTCTACCGTCAAAAGTTCGAACATCTTCACCGCGCTCAACAGGCCAAAGCATGCTGGTGGTAACGGCTCGGTTGGAATGGGCTCAAAGCCGTTTCGGCCGACTGTGCAGGGCATCTCCAGCACCCAGTCGGCCGGCCAGCCGGGGACCGCTCCCCGGTGTGGTGCGTTGACGATATGCGTCTCGCCCAAATCGTTATAGTGGGCGTTCAGCAGCTGGGTAGCTACGGTAGAGTAATAGGCGCCACCGCGTTGCATCAGGCCTTCCGGCGGTTCGGAGCGATCTATTTCGGCATATTGGGCCAGCAACTCCTCTTCGATGGCCATCACTTCCTCCGCTCGTGACGGGCGGGCCACATCTCCCTGGCCCGCCAGCTTGCGCTCTGTGTAATAATAATATTGTAGATAGTAATTGGGGATCATCCTTAATGTTTCGATGGTTTGTGGATCCCACTCTGGCTCGTCTTCTAATCGCAGTTGCCTCACAACCTGTTCCATAATCCTGGGCCAGATATCTTCGCCGTCAACAGCGAAACCCCGGTGCCACGACAGGTGGTTGAGCCCCAAGGTCTTTAACTCAGTTCGTTCCGGCCCAACGATTAGGCCTGAATGTTCTCGGAGCCCATCCAATAAATCCATTTTGGCCGTTATCGGCACGTTGCAGACGCCAACTGAAGGCACATCCGGCGCATAGCGGGCCAGCGCTTCCGTTACCAACCCGGCCGGATTGGTAAAATTGACCAGCGGTGCGCCAGGCTTGGCCAACTCCTCCATGTCTTGGGCGATCTTAAGGACGACCGGGATGGTGCGCAGAGCCTTGGCCAGACCACCTACACCAGTCGTTTCCTGGCCGATGAGGCCATGGCGCCGGCCCAGGTATTCATCTTCCCGGCGGGCCTGCATCCAACCCACCCGCAGTTGGGTGATCACATAGCTGGCATTCTTCACGGCTTCACGCTGATCGCTGGTCAGGCGCACTTCAAACGGCGCGCCCTTGGCTTCCACCATGCGCTGAGCAAAGCCGCCCACAATGTCTAACCGCTCCGGCAGAATGTCCATTAGCCACAGTTCGGTAACGGGCAAGCTGTCAGCACGTTGCAGAAAGCCGTTGATTAGTTCTGGGGTGTAACTTGAGCCGCCCCCAACTACAGTTATTTTCATCGGTTCCTTCTATTATTAAGGTTGAAGAATCGTTAGCGCCTATTCTCCACCCACTAATTCCCAGGGTGGTGTGCCGCTGCCACCCCCCCCATGGTTACGCCCGTCAAGAGCATATCCTGCCCTCTCTTTGTGGCTCGCTTTAGCCGGCGGTGCACCATTATCGTCGGAGATGGCACCACCAGCTTAAAGCCGTTCTCCAGATCTAACCGGGAGTCGTAAAGAAAGATGTCCTGGGTACCAGTACCGATGTCGGCACAGAGTATTTTCATATAAGTACTTTGGAGGGGTGAACGCTTGTTTGGGCGGCGATGATCTCGTCTTCCCACGTTATTTCATCCGAGTTGGGGATGCTGGTGCTGATCTGCGTAAAACAATCCTCAATGGTGATACATTCACAGTTGAGGCCCATCTGCAAAATTTGTTTCATCGCCTGTGCACGCTGAATCAAGCGCTCAACCTCAGGTAGTTTAGCCTCGGCGATAGATTGCCAGCGCTCCGAGGGTGGACTGTCAAGCGATAATCCATCTAACAATACCCTGATCTCATCCAATGAGAATCCAATCTCTTTGGCCACAGTGATGATTTGTTGGCGCTGAATGACCTCAGGGGTGTAGCGTCGCTGTCCACTGACCCGTTGGACAGGGGGCAGCAGGGCGATACTCTCATAGTAGCGCAGGGTGGACGGCCGCAAACCAACGTGTTGAGCAACTTCCCCGATACTTAATTGATCCATATCGTTATTTCCCTTGACTTAAAGTCAACTTTAAGTTGTATAGTCCTACTATACCACAGAAAGGAGACTTACCAATGACTGAGCAACTGATAATCTGTAACATCGAGGCCATCAATACCGACCAGCGAGAGCGTCATTTTGATCTCGTTACCCAGTGGCAAAGTGGCGTTGAAGAGGTGGTAGAGTTGCCCACCGGATACGCCTTCCGCTTTGCCGCGGAGGCAGTGAATCTAACGGAGTTGGCAGAGTTTGTCAGCCGGGAGCGCTTGTGCTGCCCCTTTTTCCATTTTGAGATTGCCGCAGAAGCGAATGGCGGTCCGATTTCGCTCCGCCTGATGGGAGGCGAGGAGGTAAAGTCCTTCATTAAAGAAAGCCTGCTAAAGGGATGAGTATTACGAATCTGGCGAATGGGCTCAGGAAGTGGCTAACCATCTGTTGCCATGAAGGTTGAAGAATCGTTTGCGCCTATTCTCCATCTGTCAATTCCCAGGGCGGTGTGCCGCTACCACCGCCTCCTTGCAACGAAGCACGAATCGGTTTATCGATTTTGGGCATAACATCGGCCACGGCGGTGAGCAAACCAAAGCAGCCGGTTAACATCATGTCGCCATAAGGCGCGGCAAAATAAGGTCGCAGAATTGAATCGCGCATCATTGCCTGCCGAGGACCAGTGACAACAACGCCGTACTTGCCTTTCTGAATATCTAAGGGCTCTGGGTGAGGGATGGTGGCGCCGTGCCCGTGATCATCGAAGACATCCTGGTGTTTTAGCGTGCCATTGGCCAGAGATAGAAGCAGTCCATCCAGCTTCGGCCGGTCTAACAGCCCAGTATGGTGTTCGAAAACCCCCTCAATACCAGTAGGTCCGAGGCGAAAAGCCAGTGTGTGAAAATTTCCAACATTAGTCACCAGCACCCTATCTCGCTCCCTCACGGCCGGAGCCAATGTCGCTCCCATAATGGCCGCTGGGGCCGTATCCATGACGACCAGGGGAGCATTTACATCCTTTGCGGAATGAACAACCGCCTGCATCCGGGTCATGACGTCGGGCACATCTCCGGCCTTAAAGGCGAACGTGCTGAGATTGCCGTTAGCCGCTATGCGCTCCACGATGTAATCAAAGCGAAATTGCCGGTCCGAGACATCAGGTGGGGCAGCGCCGTGATCGAATACAGCGACCGCTACCGCGGCCAGATCATCCAGGGATACGCCAAATTGAGCGAAGGCGCTGGCGATAGCCGGGAAATCAAAGTCCCGCATTTCTAACCGGGCGACCTCATCGGGTAGGGCGGCCGCTTCCTCCTCTCCAATCACCTTCACGCCCATCTCCTGGATAACCTCAAGATCATCATTAAAGGAGCGAGCAGCCTGGGGCGTGGCGAAAACCTCGAGGCCAGCCTGGATGTGGCTTTCAACCGCCCAATGGCTGGGACCGCCCCCCATGGTTACGCCCGTCAAGACCACATCCTGCTCTCGCTTCGTGGCTAGCTTTAGGCGACGGTGTACCATCATCGTCGGAGACGGCATCACCAGCTTGAAACCATTCTCCAGATCCAGCCGGGAGTCGTAAAGAAAAATGTCCTGGGTGCCGGTACCGATGTCGGCACAGAGTATTTTCATCTCTGATTATCCATCCTTGATATAGCGTAATATTTCACGGACTATTGAAACCTTATCAGTTGTTGGGAATAAGATCAAAAGGGTGGGATCTTCCTGTGAAGATAAGTTTTGACCTTGCATAAAGAACCGCAATGTCCCTAGATAAACTTATTCTGTAGAAGAGGGCAGGGGAACATCAACCTTCTTAAGCGAAGAAACGTCCCGCAAGATCCCTAAGGCTTTTTCGAGCACCTCGTAAATCCTCTCTTGACATTTTTTCTCGTCTATGTTATTTTATATTGAACAAGCGCTCAATCAATAGAAAAAATTATGCCGCGAACAGCAGAACAGAATAAAATAATACGTGAATCGACCCAAGCTGCTATTGTTAACAGTGCGATGACCCTCTTCGCTCAAAATGGCTATGCCCATACGACAACGCGCAAGATCGCCCAGCAGGCAGGCATCTCGACGGGTTTGATGTATCACTATTTCGACAGCAAAGAGAACCTCTTGCACGCTGTCTTTGAAAACTGCATGGCCATTCTCAGCCAAGCCTTCGCCGAGGTACTTGACCAGCATCAACCATCCGAAAGACTGGCTGCCCTGATAGGCGAAATGTTCACCATGCTCGAAAACGATCAGGATTTCTGGGCTTTGTTTTATATGATGCGCAGCCAGCCGGCGATCATGGACATCCTGGGCGATTCATTTCGCCAGTGGACCAGGCGGCTACACGATCTGTTTGTGGCCGATCTAAAAGCGATGGGCAGTGCGGAACCTGAATTAGAGGCCCTCATGCTCTATAGCTTGATTGAAGGCACCATTCAGCAGTATTTATTAGACCCCACGAACTACCCGCTAGATCGAGTGGTCGAGCGAATTAGCCAACAATTTGTCAGCCAATAAAAACAGAACTGGAGATTGTCATGGGTACTTATCAGGCACAAGAATCCGAGATCATAAACGCCCCACCGGAGCATATATACGCCATCATTTCAGATTATCATGAAGGGCATCCGGCCATTTTGCCTTCACGTTATTTTACGGAAATGGTTGTAACGGCCGGAGGGCAGGGGGAAGGAACACTCACTACGATCGCTATGAATGTCCTGGGCACGAAGATTGTCTATCAGATGAGCGTGACCGAACCGGAACCTGGTCGTGTATTGCTCGAAGAGGACAAAACGGCCGGGGTGGTCACCTCCTTTACCGTGGACCCCATCAATGGCGGCGAGCAAGCACGAGTAACCATCACCACCAAGGCCAAAACGGCCGCTGGTTTTAGGGGTTTCATAGAAAAGATAGTGAACCCACCGATCATTCGCCGGATTTATCGCCAAGAATTAGGCCAGCTCGCCGATGTTGTTAAAGAAAGGAACAGGTAGTATTCTCGCCGGAGCAAGGGAAATCTTGCCTTCTCCAGTGATGTCTATAATTACCTGAGATAAGATAGGCAAAGCCGCCTAGAAGGTTTGTGGAAAACAATGCTTGCTGTTGTTACGTTATTCGTGATCGTTTTCATATCGCTGCTCATTACTCGGATTGGATCGGTGGCCCTAAACCTCACCGGCGTTTCTAAGGATCTGGCTTATTTCCAGGCGTTTTCGGCCTTTAGCGGTGTCGGGTTTACGACTCTCGAGTCGGAACAAGTGGTTAACCATCCTGTCCGCCGGCGCATCCTGATGGCCTTGATGTTGGCCGGGAATGTGGGCGTTGTCACCGCTGTCTCTACCTTGATCCTGACTTTCGTGCAACTCGAAACCGGCATTGAATGGTTAAGCCGCATTCTATTGCTGTTAGTTGGGTTGGTTATTTTGTATATCATAGGCTCCAGCAAGTGGGTGAACCAGATCTTATACAAGTTAATCACCTGGGGTTTGAGAAGATGGACCCACCTGGACGTTTATGATTACGACAAGTTATTGCAGTTGTCCGACGGTTATAGCGTGCTGGAGATAAAAGTGAGCGAATATGACTGGTTAGCTGACAAATCCCTGGCCGTATTAGACTTGACTCATGAAGGTGCTCTGGTTCTGGGAATCAGACGGCCGAACGCCTCCTACATTGGCTCGCCTAAAGGCAGCAGCATTGTTCATGCAGGCGACATCTTGATTCTGTACGGCCGTCAGTCTCTTTTGAAGGAGTTAAGCAGTCGAGAAAAAGGCTCAGAGGGGGGCCAGGCTCACAAGCAAGCCCTAGACGAGCAACATCATCTCCTTGAAGAGCAGGCGAAACTGGATGCTCAGCAGGAATCGTGAGCCATTGCACTATTTTTGCCTGGGTCGCAAGGGACACCCTTACCAACATCACTTACCAAAGTTAAATCCAGCTGATAGTGGAATCTTACTATCCCGGTAATGGCCAAATTCGGGTGAATTAAAAGGCCCGTCATTCAAGACGGACCTTCGACATAGTATGCATCCTACTCCGAGATTGGCACGACACAAAATTGGCCGTTCGAAAAGCCCTCGGGTGCCAGGTCGAGCCCGCGACCAATGCGACCACCCATATTCGTGACGGCGATATGGAAGACTATCTCCATTATTTGACTATCGTCGTAGAACCGCCTGAGTGTCTCAAATTCTTCATCCACTGTATCTACCGGCGTCCTCGTCATCGCTTCGGCCAACCGGAGTATGGCTCGCTCTTCCTCCGAGAAGAGGCTCGATGTCTTATACTGAGCCGGACATTGGTTGGTAAACTTTTTCGTGTCCGGCTCAGTAGTGACTTTCGGTTAACTCACCCTGATGATGCTCATAGATACCGAGACAAGTGTGGTTGTACAGTATAGAAAAGAACCCGGTAGTTTGTACTGCCGGGCTATCAACTTTCTGCTATGCGATACTAAATACCTGCTGCTAAACTTCCGCTTCTCCCGGAGTCGGCACGACGCCCAATTGCTGCAACATACCCAACTGGTCAAAGCTCTCCCAGTGTTCCGCAATCTTGCCCCCAACCATACGGTGGATGACGATGCCTGTCACTTTCATTTCCTTACCAGTAGGGGGGATACCCAGTAGCTCTCCAGTGTGTGTGCCACGACCACTCCAACGAAACACGACTTTGTCCCCTTCAACGATCATATCCTCGATGGTAACGTGGGTATCAGGAAAGGCCTCGCGGTAGATCGTGACCTCTTGTTTTAACCCCTCTGCGCCGGGTAAGCGACCCGGAGGGGCAGTGTGGTCGACGTAATTAGGGGTGAACAACTCATCTACTACGCTTAGGTTTCCCTGGTTAAACACCTCCTCAATAAAACGACGGTTTATGGCCTTGTTTTCCTCAGACATTAGAAAATCCTCCTTGCGAATATAGAGTGTGCCTCGCACCGCATTCATACTGATCGTTGATTGTAACGACTTTGAGAACTGGCTTGGCCTTCAAATTAATATAAGCATATATCATTCCCTAATTAGTTTCCATTGCGATTTGAACCAAGATGGCGTATTTGCCCCTTGGATAACATGAACCTTACCAATTTTATCATCAAGGACTGAGCCCTCGGCCCATCGCTGTTAGGTTGTTGGCAATGATGCCCCAACCGACCCAGCATTCGAAACCAACTTGGCCATGATTCCGGCAGCGGTCTAATCCATACTTGCGTTTGATAACGATGATTCGACCCTCAACGCCCGCATGGAAGCGACGGCCACGCCAGAACCATCGTTGTTTTTCGTGTTTTCGGCGGTTTTCCGACTTTCTCCCAGGTTTGGGCAAGATGATTCTTTTCACACCCAGCTTGGCCGCAAAGATTTCATTATCGTTGGAGTAAACACCACGGTCGGCGCTAGCTTGCCAGGGTGGTTGACCAAATTGTTGAACATGACTATCAAGCATGGGTCGCCACTGGGCTTCGTCTGCAGGGTTACCATCCAGCACTCGATACTGAGCGATGAAGCCGCCTTCGACTTCGCCGAGCCAGATCTTATGACCGAACTCGGTTTCCTTGTTGGGCTTACCTCGACGGATGATGTCCGTATGGGATTCAAAGATGCTGACTAGTTTCTCAGCTGCCGGCACTTTCTCGCCAGCGAACACTCGGCGTACAGTTTGCTCGAGAACCTGGCGGGCGCGCGGAATGAAGGTTTGCAACTTCTCGACAAGGTGCTGTCCTTGCTCGGCAGCCTGGGTCTCGATTTCAGCCAACACTTGTTCTGCCTGGCGGATCGTCGCTCGGGTTACTTGGGTCAATCGCTGGTAATGAGGCTTCAGTTGCTCTCGACCACGGCGGCTCAGCCCGGCGATCTTCCGAGCAGCTCGCCTCGCACTGCGATGACGATTGCGGAAGGTCTCTTTGCTCAGTTCCGTCCGAGCACCGAGCAGTATCTTGGCTCGGGTTAAGGTTCGGCCTAGGACGCGGACGCTGTCGGCCAACAAGCGGCTGTCAGTGGGATGATGGATGGTCGTTTCCACAGCCGTGCCATCCATGCGTAACTTGCGTCCACGCGTTAACTTGCTGTCGATGGCCAGGTTCATGACACGCTGGTTGAAGGCTTCTAACGTCTCCGGCTGTATCTGGTTTGCCCAACGGCACAGCGTGCTGTGGTCAGGCGGGACCTGGAAGTAAACCCGGCAGAACTGGCGCAGTACCAGGCTGTCAGCCACTTGCAGTTCGGTCTGTTCGTAGCTCAAATTGTACAGGTGTTTGATGGTTAGCATACGCAAAATGACCTCTACCGGCGTCGACTTCCGGCCAGCAGTCAAGGTCTTTGGATAACGTCGCGCTAGGTCGTTACGAATCATGCTGAATAACTTGTCGTCATCCAGTACCTTGTCAATCGTGGCTAGTTCAGGGTTCATCTTGATGATAAGACCAGGAATTCGTTTGAGAATGTTGTCTGCTTCATGTTTGTCGATTAGCATTGGAGCGGGCCTTCTGTGATTTGGTTTTGCTTGTCAGCTTACCAAACCTACAGTGAGGCCCTTAATCTTGCAATTTCGCAATGGAAACTAATTAACCCCGTGTGCAAGTATTGGGGCTTGAAATGAAATAGAGACCTTCATACGCTTGGAAAGCATCACCAAAATCCAAGGCGAAATGGAGGTCTCCAAATGGATATTAACACGTTCATTGTTACTGTGTTTACGTATGTAGATGACTGGCTTAAGGACCAGAACATGAGATTGAGGCAACGTGGTCCACAACCGACGCTGAATGACAGTGAAGTTCTGACCATTGAGATTGCAGGTGCATTTATGGGCATCAGCACGGACAAAGGCGTGTTTCTGCACTTTCGACGTCATTATAGCGACTACTTTCCGGCGCTGGGCCGTATTCACCGGACGACCTATGTGCGTCAGTCGGCCAATCTCTGGCAGGTCAAAGCTCGTTTGTGGCAGGCGATGTTGCCCCTGATTTCCTTTGACCCAGCTTTTTCCATCGTCGATAGTATGCCGGTTCCTGTATGTCGCTTCGCCAGGGCCAATCGATGTCGTCGTTTGCGCGACATCTCGGCCTTTGGCCACGACGAGGTTGCCCGACAGACCTTTCTGGGTGTGCGGGTTCATTTTCGTATTTGCTGGCCTGGTGTCATTGCTGGTCTGGCCATCGCCCCGGCCAATGTTCACGAAATGCCGGTGGCCGAAGAGTTGTTGGCCAGTGCCTCGGGCTGGATGCTTGCCGACCGTAACTACTGGAGTCCTGAATTGAAACTGCGGCTTGCTGAGCACGGTTTGCATCTTCTAGCTCCTTTCCGAAAAGCAAAGAATGAACCTAAGCCTTGGCCAATTTGGCTTAAGCATAAGCGCTATCGTATTGAAACCGTCATTGGTCAGCTGGTGGAGCGCTTTACGGCCAAGAAAGTCTGGGCCCGAGATGCCTGGCATTTCTGGTCCCGCTGGTTGCGCCGAGTTCTTAGTCATACTTTTGCTATTTATCTTTGCCAGCAAAACGGTCTGTCTTCCCTCCGCTTTGCTGATCTTATTACCGATTGAAACCTGCACATCGGGTTAATTAGATAACAAACAAGCACTATCCCGTCTCAGAGGATAGTGCTCGATGTTTTCGACGATGCCTTTGAATTATGATGACGGGAGACGGAAAGTGCTTTTATCATACAATAAAACAGCCAGCTACACCAAATTCAATACAGCATCTAGGGTGTCCCTTATTTATTCAAGTTATCTGATGTATAGAGACAGCCATAAATAACTAAACTGTATCGTAGAGATGATGGATGAAGGCTATCAACACATCAAGTTTATGTCGAACCCGTTCGAGTGCTTTGCGAATTTCGTAACGCAGTTGCTCAAGGGATTGGCAGCAAACATTGGCTAATTCTGTCTTTTTCAAATAGCTCCACAGAAATTCTACCGGGTTCAAATCCGGTGCATAGGGCGGTAAGTGCAAACACTCCAAGCGCTCTTGGCTCTCAATGAAGTGCTTGACTAAGTTGCTGCTGTGAGCCGACAAGTTATCCCAAACCAGCAGAATGTTCCCTTCAACATGACGCAGAATATGCTTCAAGAACTGCACAATCTGGGGCGAACGAAAGCCTTTTTTCTGAATGCGGGTCAATAAACGCCCCTCATGTGTGATGGCACTGATGACCGATAAGCGCGACCACTTCAAAGGCACCCGCAAAATGGGTGTTTGCCCGCGAGCTGCCCAGGTTCGCACCACCATCGGTAACAAGCGGAAGCCGCATTCATCCAGAAAGAAGATCGTACTGTTCTTCGTCTGGGCTTTTTTTACCTCTGGGATGACCGCTTGCTGAAATTGCTCAATTGCTCTATCGTTGCGCTGTTGAGCTACTTGCATTGGTTTCTGATGACTATAACCAATTTGCTTCAAGATGCGACCCGCATGACGAACACTATATTTGACCCGAAAGTGCTGCTTGATTAACCAAGCCACACGCTCATGGGTCCAGACATCGCCTTGAAAACCATAGGTTTCTGCTCCAGCAGCCAATAATGGCGGTAACTGGGCTTTCTGAGCTTCACTCAAACGTGCTGTTGGACCGGGTGCGGGATGTGCTTTAAGAGCTTCCATGCCTCCTTCACGGGCACGTTTCAGCCATTGGCTCACAGCTCCTTCGGTCGCACCTAGGCTTCAGCAATCTTGCTTTGTTGCCACCCCTTTTGGGACAGTTCCCATGCTGCCCGACGACGATATTCTAGCCATTTGGACTTACTTTGTTTCTCGTTCATCCCATGAGCTTAACCAATCTCTCTTCTTTACGAAACCATGTCTGTCTCTATATTATGGAACCAATCGTACGGTGGTCTGGTCATGGCTTACATCTTTTTCAAACAGGGCGATTATGGCCGCTGCATTAAGGAGATGGAGGTCTCGATACAGCTGGGTGAGAAGGCGGGATTCATGATCCCGACCGTGCTCGGGGGATCTTTACTGGGCATCGTCCACACAGAGCTGGGAACTCTCGAACAGGCAGAAGACTGGGTATCGTTGGCCCAGGCTCAAGCGGATCAGGTGAATCCAAGTTTGCGCCTCAGTCCTTTAGCCACCTCGGCGTACATCAGTTTGCACAGAGGTAGGTTGCCTGATGCTAAGGCGTTGCTTGAGGAGGTGCTGGCCTTTAACGTTGCCCAAATCAATGATTTGGATTTGCGCATTGTGGCCATGACCTCGGGTGAGACCTGGTTAATCCTCGAGGATTACCAACGGGTGGTGAATGATAGCGAGCATTTCTTGTTGTTGTTTGAACAGCGAGATATGCGAGCAGATGCACCAATCCTAAAAAGCCAGAAGGGTCGGGCTTTGTTGGCGATGGGGCGGTATAAGTCGGCCGAAAAGCTTCTTTTTGAGGCCAGAATAACGGCGGAGTCATTGGGCACACGACCTGTTTTATGGCAGATATTGGCCGCCCAAAGTGCATTGGCCAGACTGCAAGGAGATGACCTGGTCGCTGAGAAGCTACGGCAGCAGGCGGTCGGGGTGATTCAGGAAATGGCCCAACTCGTGCCCGATCCTGAGTTGCGGGCCTCGTTTTTGTTGACCCCGGCCGTCGAAGCAATTCTGACAAGACCAAACCGATAACCCAAACAGGTCATATTGACGCCGCTTACCCATTTGATTGGGAGATATGAACGTCCCGCTGAGGATAAGGAATCGTAATCCCCGCTTCGTCGAAACGCAACTTCACCTTTTCGATCATATCGAACCGTACGTTCAAATAATCTTCTGTTTTAACGAAGGGGCGGACGCCAATATTAACGCTGCTATCCCCGAGCTCTAGTACGGCGATCTGAGGTTGGGGGTCGGTGAGAATCCTTTCATCGGCCACAACCAACTCTTCGATCAACTGCTTGGCCTTAGTAAGATCATCATCATAACTAATTCCGAAGAGCATATCGCTTCTTAAGATGCCCGTTTTTGAGAAATTGGCGATCCCCTCGGCCTGGATTTTGGCGTTAGCCAGGGTGACTATCTTCTGGTCGAAGGTAAGTAAAACAGTATTAAAGAGTTGAATTTCTTTCACTGTGCCCCGGACGCCGCCTGTTTCGATCAGATCACCCACTTCGAAAGGTTTAAAAAGCAGGAAAATGATAGTCGCCGCGAAATTGCCCAGTGATTGTTGCAAGGCAATGCCAGACTTTCTGGATGGCTGGGAGCTGATTGAAGTTTCCATAGCAGCCACCACGCGCTTGTCTCCCTGGTAGCCGATTTATCGAAAAAACGATTATAGGGACGTCAGAAATTCTGTGGATTGGGGGCTATAGAACAACCGCACACGGAATCCGGCGGTCGAGTGAAGCCAAACACTCACACTTTTGTAACATTTATCGCCTTAATATGGCCTATAATCTGTTAACGTCTAATTTGGCGGCACAGCATTTTATATGCAGGAAGATTCAAAAAACAACCCAGCAGCAGAATCAAGGAGGGAGTCAGATCGGCTTCAGAACTTGCGCAGCCAGGTGAAGCGCGCCTGGCCCTTTGCGTTTGGAATCGTCGCCGCCTTTCTGGGCGTACTGCTCTACGGTTTGCTTTTCCCACCACCAACGCCGCTGAGCCAAGATCAGGTCGATGAAAGCGTCGTCCAGGCGATGGCCTCGGCCACGCCACCACCAGCTTATTCAGCCCAGGTCTATCAGGCGATTCTTCCGTCCCTTGTTCTCATCCAGACCAAAAGCGAAAACCAGGAAGAGGAAGATGGGGTGGGGGTCGGCAGTGGCGTGGTCATCAATGAAAGTAGTGATATTCTGACCGCCCATCATGTCGTATCTGAGGCCACCGAGATTGAGATTATCTTTGCCGATGGCACGAGGGCCAGCGCCGAAATTATTGCCGCCCAGCCGGAAAATGATATCGCCGTGTTACACCCCAGCCAGCCGGCCGAAGTGACGGTGCCAGCCATCCTGGGCAATCCGAATGCCATGCGCATCGGAGATGAAACCTTTGCGGTTGGCAATCCGTTGGGATTGGCCGGCTCGCTTAGCGCCGGAGTGATCTCAGGTTTTGATCGCTCGCTGCCTCTCAACGACAACGGCGAGCGGCTGGAAGGGCTGATCCAGTTTGACGCGGCCGTCAATCCCGGCAATTCCGGCGGTCCGCTGCTTAACCGGAATGGGCAGGTTGTGGGCATCGTGACCGCCCTGGCCAATCCGGCCCAGCAAGATTTTTTTACCGGTATCGGTTTTGCTGTTCCTATTAGCACGGCCGTCGGTGTGGCCGGCGGACCGGATTATTGATCAGGCTTTCTAGCTAAAACAAATCGTTAGTTTCAGAAGGATATTGATATGGACCAAACTGTGCCTCATAACAATGACAAACCCATGGAGCGGGTACTGTACGAGGTCAAAAAGGTTATTGTCGGGCAGGATAATCTGCTGGAGCGCATGATAGTGGCCTTATTGGCCCGAGGCCATATCTTGGTTGAAGGGGTGCCGGGACTGGCCAAAACGATGGCCATCAAAACGCTGGCCGCCTCGATTGGCGGGGAGTTTCAACGCATCCAATTTACCCCAGATCTCGTCCCGGCCGACCTGATCGGCACCCGTATCTACAATCAAAAGACCGGTGAATTTAACACCGCCCTCGGCCCGGTCTTCACCAACCTTTTGCTGGCCGACGAGATCAATCGGGCTCCGCCTAAGGTGCAGAGTGCCTTGCTCGAAGTGATGCAGGAGCGGCAGGTGACCATCGGCCGGGAAACGTTTGGCGTGCCCGACCCGTTTCTGGTTTTGGCCACTCAAAACCCGATTGAATCGGAAGGAACTTATCCCTTACCGGAAGCCCAGATCGATCGCTTTATGCTTAAAGTATTGGTTGGTTATCCCAGCTCAACCGAAGAATTTGTCATTGTCGAGCGTATGACCGGCGCGGTTCAGGCGATTCACAAGGCGATCGATAGTGAACAACTATTGTTATTGCAGCAGGAGGCGGACAAGGTCTATGTAGATCCGGCTCTGATCGAATATGCGGTTAAACTTGTCACGGCCACGCGCAAGCCTGAACTGGTTGGGCTAAACGAGTTAGTCCCCTTTCTTACCTACGGGGCTAGCCCACGGGCCTCGATTAATCTCATTCTCGCTGCCCGGGCGCTGGCCTTTGTGCGCGGCCGGGCCTATGCCTTGCCCCAAGAGGTGCGCGACATCGCTCTCGATGTGATCCGCCATCGACTGGTATTATCCTATGAAGCGCTGGCCGACAATGTGAGTGCTGATGATTTGCTCAACCGCATTCTCGAGGCTGTTCCTTTGCCAGAAGTCCCATTACATGAACCCAATCGAGTAAGCAATGTCAACCCCAGTTTCAGTCGTACAAACGCCTGAGCGTATCCTTCATCGACTCGACTGGCGGGTGATTCGCCGCCTCGACGGTCTGTTGCAAGGAGATTATCGCACCCTCTTTTATGGGTCCGGGATCGATTTTACCGATCTGCGGGAATACCAGCTGCAAGATGATATTCGCCATATCGATTGGAACGTGACCGCCCGCATGGACACCCCTTATGTGCGCCAGTTTGTCGAGGATCGGGAAATCACGGCCTGGTTCCTGCTCGACGTCAGCCGGTCGATGGGCTTTGGTCCTAGCGAACGATCCAAACAGAGGGTGCTGATCGATTTTGTAGCCACCTTGGCCCGGCTTTTGACCCGCAATGGGAATCGGGTTGGGGCAATCCTTTACAGTAGCCAGATTGATCGAACGATTCCCCCACGCGGCGGCCGGATCCAGGTACTGCGCCTGATTCAAGAACTGCTCAAAGAATCCGAAATAGCGATTGGGGCCACAACCGACCTAAATGAGTTGATCCTTGCCGGTTTGAACATACTGAAAAGACGCTCGCTGGTCTTTTTGGTTTCCGACTTCTTCAGCGAACCGGGCTGGGAACGGCCGCTGGCTTTACTCACCCAACGGCACGAATTGATCGCTGTGCGAATGTGGGATCCCCGGGAGGTTGAACTGCCGAACGCTGGTTTTATCGTGGTTGAAGATGCTGAAACAGGCGAACAACTCACTGTGGATACCAGTAACCTGACCTTTCGCCGCCGCTTTCAGGAGGCGGCCGAACGTCGTGAAACGACCCTGCAAGAGAACTTAAAGCGAGCCAGCGTCGATCTATTTTCGCTCTCTACAGAAGAGGACCTGGTCAGCGCGATTGTGCGTATGGCTGCCCTGCGCAAAAGACGGAGGCGCTAACGGACCTTATGTTTGAATTTCGAATAAACCATTTCCACCGAACGGCCGGGCCTTAGATAGATGTCTTTCATCTGGCCCTGGATGCTCTTAAGTCTGCTGTTAGTCCCTTTGTTAATCGGGCTTTATTTTCGGCTGCTCAGAAGGCGGGAACAAGCCGCGGCCGATTTGGGACCGTTGGGGATGGTGCAGAACAGGTCGGGTCGCGAGGTTGGTAAACGCCGTCACGTCCCACCCTTGCTCTTTTTGTTGGGCATTATCTTTCTTTTGATTGGCCTGGCCCGGCCGGAGATGACAATCAGTCTGCCCCGCATTGAAGGCACCGTGATCCTGGCCTTCGATGTTTCCAACAGCATGACCGCCGATGATTTGGAGCCACCCGCATCGAGGCCGCCAAAGCGGCCGCGCGCACCTTTATCGAAAACCAACCCCGGACCATCAAGATCGGGGTCGTAGCCTTCAGCAACGGGGGATTGGTGGTGCAGCCACCGACCGATGAGCAGGCGGCCGTGCTGGCGGCCATCGAGCGCCTGAGCCCCCAGGGCGGCACCTCGCTGGGGCAGGGAATCTTTACTTCGCTCAATGCCATCGCCGGCAAGGCCATCACCATCGACGAAGCGACTGCTGGAAGATAATGCCCAGCCGGTTCAAATAGAAGATTATTCTTCGGCCGTGACCGTTATGCTGACTGACGGTGAAAACACAGCTCCGCCAGATCCGCTGGAAATCGCCCAATTGGCCGCCGAAGCCGGGGTACGTATTTACCCGGTGGGCATCGGAAGCGAAGAAGGAGCTGTATTGGAGATCGAGGGTTTCAACATTCTGTCCCAACTCGACGAAGCGACCTTACAAGAGATAGCCAGCGTCACCAATGGATTTTACTATCACGCTGAGGATGAAGAGACGCTGCAGGAAATATACGAAAACATCGATCTACAATTGACCATTAAAGGAGAAAAGACAGAAGTCACCTCCATTGTGGCCGGTATTAGTCTGCTGTTCTTTTTGGCCGGCGGCGCGTTGTCACTGCTCTGGTTTGGCAGAGTGCCCTGATGGATGTCCTGATAGGGATCGGTAATTGATTATGAATTTTCTTTGGCCCTGGTTTTTACTATTGCTTCTGCTCATCCCGCTACTGATAGCGGTCTATATTTGGATCTTGCGGCGCAAACGTAAATATGCCGTACGTTATTCCAGCCTCTCGCTCATCCGCGAGGCGCTGCCCAAACGGGCCCGCTGGCGCCAGCATTTGCCCTTTGCCCTCTTTTTGTTTGGCTTAGCCGGTTTGACTGTAGCCATGGCCCGGCCGGTGGCCGAGGTGGAAGTGCCTTTGAGCCGGACAACGATTATTCTGGCTCTTGATATATCCCGCAGTATGTGCGCGACTGATGTCTCCCCGAACCGGCTGACGGTGGCCCAAGAGGCAGCGCTGGCCTTCATCGAAGATCAAGCGGAAGGCGCCCAGATTGGCATCGTCGCTTTTGCCGGGCTTGCGGAGATAGTGGTGCCGCCGACAAATGATAAAGAGGTTCTGCAAGAAGCGGTCAGAAATCTCACAACCTCGTTTGGCACGGCCATTGGCAGCGCCACGCTCAAGTCGATCGACGCCATCGCCGAGATTAACCCGGCCGTAGCCCCTAGTGGCTTAAATCTGAGAAGCGAAGAGACAGAAACAGAGCCATTACAGGTAGATTACCAGCCAGACATCATCGTTTTGTTAACGGATGGGGCCAATAGCCGGGGGCCATACCCCGTAGATGCAGCCCAACAGGCGGCCGACCGCCAGGTGCGCGTCTACACAATTGGCTTCGGTACCAGAGAACTCAGTGATATGGTGTGTACCCGGCAACAGCTGGGCGGTGACACTTTTAGTGGTAATTTTGGCCGGGGCTTTGGCAGCGGTTTCGGCGGTGGATTTGGCGGCGGCGGGAATGACTTCCGGCGCTTTCTACTCATCGATGAGCCGACCTTGCAAGCGGTAGCCGATAGCACCGGTGGGGAATATTTCCGGGCCGAAAATGCGGATCAATTAAATGAGGTCTTTCACGATCTGCCGACCCAAATCATTTTGCAAAAAGAAACGCTGGAGATCAGCGTCGCCTTCCTGGCTCTGGGAGCTATCTTCGCCATAGCGGCCGTTGGGCTATCGTTAATGTGGAATAGGTTTCCTTAGGGAAAGTGCGAGTCAGTCCGCTTTGTGCCGCTGAATTCCTTTCTTACAAGCGCAATCAATTCCA
>PVMK01159139.1_pt1 | contig 27996 bp, 27 predicted proteins | sample 1853481 | NCBI WGS metagenome assembly PVMK01 (sample SAMN08533507, study PRJNA380276) | Marine sediment metagenome, whole genome shotgun sequencing project. | reverse complement strand
ACGATTCGGCCAACGGAGTATAGGTATCACATCCGGTGTTTTGAAGATCGGTAATCAGGGAGACCATATTGGTACCGATGGTGGATTGAACCGTACCACCGCTTTGGTTACTGCCTGTACCGTAATTGAAGAAAATGTTCCCCCAGCGGGCCTTGTCTCCCACCTTTTGGAGCACACCCGCCAGATTTTCTCCGCTGTCATAATTATGAAAATCGGCGGGATCGTACTGAACGTTTTTCTGGATGGCCAGGGTATTCCTTACAACATAACCTGTAAACGGATCACTGTCGGCGTCCACATGGATATACCCGAACCCCATCCCGTACCAGTGGTCTCCGTCGTAAGGAGAAACAGCCGATCCGATGGAAGAATCAAAATGTCTGATAAAGGTTCTTTCGGACTGGGTAGGTGTTTCAGCATAATTGACCTGATTTCCGCCGCCGGTGCGCGCCGTCGCCAGACCGCCCATCAAAACCTTTCTCAGCGCATCAATTCTGCGCATGCTCACCCAATTCAGCCAGTTGCCGTCCCAGAGCTGATTGCTTACAATATCCGAATCGCTCAAGGTTGCGGAAGTACCGCTTAAATTCTGAACACTCCAGCTTCCTCCTGAATAGGATTTTTTTTTGTATTTGTGAACAAATTTATTGCTGTCATAGTAATAAAAATAGTCGGGATTAAAATACCCGTAGTATTTAATAGCTCCAGTAGTAGCTTCAGGGAGCTGAAACTCTATGTGCAGCATGGGACTGTGGGCAGAGCCTGCGGGGTCATATGATTTGGCGTCCCGTTTTCCGGTTCCGGTGATCCGAAATGCCATAGCGTTTGCCTCTGACCATTGGCTTCGGTCAACAATCTCCTGAACAATGGTTTTAAGTTCCGGAGTCTGGTATCGGGTGTCGACAGTCCAGTCAGGAATCAACTTCCACGTTACGGATGCCGTAGTTGGGGGCCGACTTGAAATATTATGGGTGCTGATTTCAAACACGGCTGCATTGTCACTGTTTTCTCCCACAATGGTAATCGATGTGTCAGCAGGCAAAGTCGTGCTGTCTACATACGCTTCAAACTCGATATAGGCGCTGACGATCGTCGAACCTATCGGAATGGCAATATCCTGAAAACGAATCCCGACAACCGCATCGTCGCTGTCATTCTCGAATCCACCCAGATCCAGGTCACCACTACCGGTGGTCCAGACTGAATCCCCTACGGCGGTGTTTTCCTCAGCATCATCCTCAGAGGCGGATACGCTCCGTTCTATTGTTCGGATGACTTGATGCTGATGATACGGTTCACCGACAAACAGTGCATCCGTTACTTCTTGACCGTTTCCGGGCCATGAACCGTAGGCATTAAAATTCATACTGCTGGAGTTGTCGAGAATAATCATTATATTCGGTTTCACCGCCTGGACCATAAAAATCGGATAGGCGGTATAATCCGCCATATTTGGTTCAGTAGCCACGGCCGGCTGCATAAATGAAATAGAAACCCATAAGGAAACGATTAAATTTAGGACCAATATTTTTTTCATAATTACAAACCTCCTGGCACACCGACCACTTTTCGGTATTCAGCCATTAAATTGGATGCGCTGTTGCGCGGACCTGTACCGTTAGCATTCATACCGTAAAATATGGCAACGCCACCTACAGAACCTGATCCTATCCCTTCCGAACCACTTGCAAACTCAGTCCCGCTGCCGACCAAGTTTTGTTGTCGGCGTCGTTCCACATCCACTTCCACGGAGATGCCCCCGAGTGCAAAACTAATATCATTAGTCCCTCCGTCATAGGTATCAAAGCCTAAAACCTGACGGTAGAATGTATTGGCTGTGTATGAGCCGTCATTGGGCAGATACTCGATTCCCGGAGCAATTGAATCGGTATCAGTGCCCACAGGCGGTTCCAACATGGTATTGATTGCACTCGAAATCAGTTTGGGGGTTCCGTAGATACCGGAGTCGGCATTATAAAACGCGATTTTTTGCAACTGATCGTTTGATGCGATCTGAAGCTCTACCAGGGTGTTGCTGGTGGCGGAAATGCCAATGAGCGTCAATATGACCAGAACAAAAAGAACGACAACAATAACCAATCCTTCCTCGTTTTGGAGGGGACGAAAAAATCTTTTGATATATTTCCCTGTCATTTTAAATTATCTCCGGAATGACTTGTGTTAGGGTCACGGTTTTCAACCCCCCCGGACCTGTCCGGGTCACAGTAATTTGAATGGTTTTGGTTCGGTTCATCGGCATATCATCGGTTACGGTCCACTGCATGGAAATATTGCCCGTCTCTCCTGCTTCATCAATCTCGCCGTCGCTGTCATTGTCAATACCATCACTGTCCGTTGATAAATTACCTGCGGTCACTGAATGATCTCCTGCATTTAAGGCAGCATGGGTATAGGGTAGCGCCATTAATTCCTCTACGCGGTCAAAAGCCCAGGTGATATTCGAAGTGACTCGACCGGCGGAACTGTTGCCGTTTGTGGCGGATATCTGCATGGCGGCAACACCTAAAATGCCGATGGAAAAAATCGCCAGCGCAATCAATACCTCCATAATTGTGAACCCTTGACTCCAGGTTGAGTCCACCGCTTTTTCCAAGTGTTTGTTCCTCATAATTCACCCATCCTTGATTTAAAGGCCCAAATTACGGCATTTCACTTCAGCCGTTAACAACTGGCGCCGAAAATTATCCGGGGCTGCGGACATATCCAGAATGATGGTTCCCTGCTGATTCCGATAGATCCGATCATCGGTTTGCCGGTAAAAAAACCCCGGTATATTTTGGCCGGATCTGGCCACAATAGTAATTTGTACGGATCGAATTTCAGATCGATCGGCCACCGGTGTGGCCAGAACGTTTGGAGGATCAGCGCCGTCAAGATATACAAAATTGATTGCATCAATATTTTCCGCCAGAGGGGTCAACGGACCATTCCAGAGCTGCCGGCCCAGAGCACCGCCACCTGTCATTGCATACCGTATCTGTTCCATGAGATCATTGCCGCCGCCATCTATAAAATCACCATCTCCATTATCATCGATTTGAAACTGGAGTTGCGCATCATCTGCAACCAGAATACCGGCGTCGGTAAGGCCTGTTGGGTCATGTCCCGCCATCCTGATTTCTCTTTGCATAAGGTACATGGCGCCTCGAATATTCTGCTGCATATCGACCACCATCTGCTGAGTGACATGGGTTCGAATCTGTGAGCTATACGCTGCAACGACACTTGCAAGAAGAATACTTGATATTGCCATGGCAATAAGAAGTTCGACCAGGGTAAAGCCTCTAATTTTATTCGGATGGGGCATCATTTTTATTCGCTCTCCGATTGTTTTCATTTAAAATCCTCATACGTGTTAAACGAAATGTTCTTTCGCCTGCTTATTGCCTTATCCGTAAACTATGGGATGACGATTGTTGAATTACCCGTCTGATTAACTACAATTTGTCGATTAATATTCTGAGAATTCAATATTGAGACAGCACCGTTTAAAGCAGGGATAGGCAGCCCCCTGTTACTAAAGCAGACACTGTCATCGCCAAAAGTCGTACTATTCAAATCGATACCGGCCGGGATCGCCCCGCTTTTAAAGATCTTTTCAGTACCGTTTTGCAGACCGTCTCCGGAAGTTCCGCCGCCTTCGCCGTTATCCCAAAATACAGTGTAGTTTTCATTCCCTGTATCAAATTGGACGGTGACAAATGTATTCTCTTTAACGGCTCTCAGTCTTGCCTGTTGCAGAACTGATAGAATAGCTCTGGACGCGGTTCCCAATCGATGTGAAGGTAGCCAACCAATAATATTCGGTATAGCAATTGACGCAGTAATGGCAATGATTGCGATGGCAACCATCAGCTCCATAAGTGAGAACCCTGTATTTTTGTGCATTATTTTTATCTCCCGTGCTTTAGGTTTACTACAAAGAAGCAAATTTTATGCCGTAACGGTCTTTTAAATCTAATTACATCCTCCAGCGACCAGAAACGACCGCCTTATAGCAGATAAGATACCTGTTTTTATTATAAATAAGTTTTTTAGTGCCAGCCGGCACCTTCGCAGGGTGTGTCAAAAATTGGGCAAGAATTATGGTGGGAAGATTAACTTTTTATCTGGAACTATAAAAAGTTTTAATAGTACTCTTAAAAAATGTTATGGTTTAAGGCTAAAGATGGCAAGGTACAGGCTGTGCTGTTTCAACGACTTTCGCAGCATTGAATAACCTGAAATCACTCGATACAAATTGCCACCCGTCCCAGCCGGGCCGGTATTACCTGTATGTTGCACCGGATAAAACTATGATCAATGTTTCTCCTGCAATATCCCACACACATATCCCTGAACTGGGGTTACCCCGATGAGCATATTTAGCATGTGAATCAAACCAAATGCTCGGCTGTTCTAAGACACCAGAACTACGCAAATCGTTACCCACTCAAGATCCCCTCAATATTGCCGATATACCGATAGGAAACCATATTTTTACCTTAAGGGTGATAATTGGGAAATCGGAGCATCATTACCATCTCATATGAGGGCTGATTTGGGAGAATCTGTGACTATTGAATTGGACACCGATAAACCTTATGTCCACAATGCAGATCATATAAAAAAGTATTCTCCTAAAAAATCCAAGGGTAACAAGCAGAAGAAGTGGGCTAAGAAGAAATAGTCTGTAGAGTTCCTGTAAAGGTATATAAATTATGACCGTATTTGCAACAATTTCATAATCAACTTTAGTCGGGATAGCTGTTTTATAAACACTTAAAATCCACTTTCCGTTGGAGAAGAAATTTTGATGGATACCCAGTTAGATAGCTATAATAAGTCAAAATTAGGATCAAAGGAATAGTGGCTCATGCTAATCGTTTGGGAATTGGCATAAAATTTAAAGAAATTATTACTATATTACATTCTGAAGATGGTGAGTATTTGTTTGAATCAAGCCTGAAGGTGGGTGATGTGGTGCTCTACCATGTAAATTTCAGGCTTGAAATTGTGCTTCTTACGGTAATAAAGGAGAAATGACACCAACAATCAGAGAGGTCCTTGAAGCGGAACAGCCTTTCTCTTCCCAGGTACGGGGAAGGGAAAGGCTGTCTATCGTATTCCCTGCTGCCGTCCTTTTTATGTGTTGGCCGATCCTGCAGTAAACACCTTAGGTATCGTGACCAAAGTAACACATTAATTGCCGTATTTTCATATACAGATATCGTTGATTGGTTGATTAGTTGATTGGTTAAGTGGTTGTAAATATGGATTTATCCCATATTTGCAAAATAATTGGACACTTCATTTTCCAATAATCGTAACATTCTTAAATTATGACTATAATTTACCTAATCAACCATTCAACCAGTAAACTATTCAACGAGGTCTGTGCGGCCTAAATGTCTTTTTTTGATTAAAGGTTATATACATGACTGTTGATCTGAACAACCCGTTTGCAGAAAAGCAAATTTGCCAGATACTTTTAAAAAACAATCTTATTTCTCAAAATCAGGTAAAATGGATTTTAAAGAACACGGCGAAAGTTGAAAGAAAACTGGCAAAACGTCGCAATGGTCATAAAATTTCCTTTACTTCCGGGGCCAAAAGCACCGTTTCCATAACCATCGTCGATATCATAGATTACTTAAAGCCTTCCCGGGCAGACGGTAAAGCCGGAATCGTCGATGAGGATACGATTTACCAGGCTCTGGCAAAAGAATGGAAAATTCCTTATAAAAAAATTGATCCCCTGAAGTTGGACCTTAATCTGGTGACGACAACTCTGCACCGTAACTTTGCCATGAAAAACCTGGTGCTTCCCATTGACATAAAGGATGGATGCCTGACCGTTGCAGCTCCGCACCCCTTGAACCTTGAGGTCATGGACGATTTGGTCAAAGCCACCAATTTAAAGCTAAAAACCATCGTCAGTTCCAAGAGCGATATAGTCAAGCTGCTGAACGAGTTTTTTTGTTTCAAGTCCTCCATCGCAGCCGCAGAAGACATGTTTACCGGGTCGTCGGTGGACCTGGGCAATCTGGAGCAGTATGTGCAGATAAAATCATCGGATGAAAACGCCCCCACCGACCAGCATATCGTTAACGCCGTTAACCACATCATGTTGTATGCTTTTGATCAACGAGCCAGTGATATCCATATTGAACCCAAGCGGGATGACGTGCTGGTGAGAATGCGGATAGACGGCATGCTCCACACGGTCTACAACCTGCCCAAAAAAGTCCACAATGCCCTTGTCAGTCGTATAAAAACGCTGTCCCGGCTGAATATCGGCGAGAAACGACGACCCCAGGACGGCAGGATCAAGATGGACAAGGACGGAGTGGAAGTCGAAATTCGAATTTCAACCGTCCCGGTTGCCTTTGGTGAAAAAGTGGTCATGCGTGTAATGGATCCTGAGGTTCTTTTACAGGATCTGTCAGGTCTGGGTTTTACCCCCACGGACTTGACTCGCTACAAGCAGATTATACACATGCCCCACGGCATCGTGCTCGTCTGCGGTCCAACGGGCAGCGGTAAATCGACAACCCTTTACTCCACTTTGCGGCGGCTTTCGAAGCCGGATAACAACGTGATCACCGTCGAAGACCCCATCGAAATGATTCACGAAGATTTTAACCAAATCGGCGTCCAGCCCGCCATCGATGTGACCTACGGCAACATCCTTAGAACGATACTGCGCCAGGGCCCCGACATCATCATGATCGGTGAAATGCGCGACCTGGAAACAGCCAGAAATGCTGTCCAGGCAGCATTAACCGGACACCTGGTGCTTTCCACCCTCCATACCAATGACGCGCCGTCCTCCATTACCCGCCTGCTTGATCTCGGGGTGAAATCTTTTTTAATTCAGGCCACCCTGGTCGGTATCCTGGGTCAGCGGCTTGTACGTAAAATATGCCCGTATTGTAAGGAATCTTGCCAAATAGACGGGATCGAACTGTCCAGAATGGGGATCGATGTAGCAAAGAAAAGCAGCCTGACACTGCACCGCGGGAAGGGCTGTATTAAATGCCGCAATACCGGTTACAGAGGCCGTTCCGCTATTTTCGAGGTGATGCCTTACACGGAATCACAGAAAAAGCTGACCACCCCCGAAACGGATGTGGAAAAATTAAGAACCCGGGCAAGAGAAGAGGGAATGTTTACGCTGCGTGAGAGCGCCGTTAAAACGATGCTGGAAGGGGTGACCACGTATGACGAAGTGCTCAGGGTTACCTGGGAAACCTACTAGAGTTCGTGAAATCCCCAAAAGGGGTATTCCAGCCGGTAGGCGGCGATTTTACCCGGATTGTTCTCGCGGCTGGCCACCAGCCAGAGCGAACTCTCTCTTTTTTTTGAGGAAATCGGGTCCACCGGGTCCCAGTCCGGAAGCAGGATCATGGCGTTGTCGGCACTGTATTCGATATCCCCCGATTCCTTGAATGATCCAAGATCGGGTTTTTTATCGTAACTTCCGCCTGCACCGCGCGAAAGTTCCGAAATGACGAAAAATGACACATTTTGCTCATCTCGTATCGCCTCCATGTGCCGCAGCCAGGAATCGATCCCGGTTCTGCGGTCCGACAGGTTTTTAAAGGGCAGTTTATGCAGACTGTCGATAACCACAACGGTGTTATCCTTCCTTGTTTCATGCTGTAAAAAATCGATCTGACGCCGCATGATGTCCGGATTGAGCTTGCGGTCTGTGACCACCCGAAAATATTGCAGCATCTCCTGAAACTCCAGCGAAGCTTTTTCAAGGCGTTGGACGACCTTTTCATCGGTGTGCTTTTTTCTGATATCCGCATCTGAAAGCCGGCTTAACCGTGACAGGGTTCGGGAAAATATATTCTGACGTCCGTTTTCAAAGTCATAATAGATGACCGGTGTCTTCCGCCTGGCTATTTCGGTCGATACCTGCATATAAAAGCAGGATTTGCCGGCTTTGGGCGGCCCCCCCATGATGTTGATGCCGCGAATTCCGCTAAGCGCCTTATCCAGTTTTTCGAAACCGGATCTGAGTTCGATCCGATCTTTCCCCATGCTCTGCTCCACGAATTGAAAAAATTTCCGGTGCTCTTTTTCGGGGTCCGTAAAAGGGGAAAAAGATTTGGATGACCGGATCATTGCCGCAACAGCGCTGCGGAATTTGCTGCCCTCCTCTTTGGCGAAATCGCACAGTTCATAGCCGCGCTTCAGGTGTGAGGGCCATTTTATTATTCTGGCCTTAAATCCCAGCCGGGTGGCTGTTTCCCGGGCCACAAGATATGCTTCAGGAGTATTGTTGACGACGATAAAAACATGGGTGATATAGGCTAGGCGCTCAACACTTACAAACTCCAGATCGGCGGCGGTCGGCACGGCAATGCCGGGGTAGCCGAGTTCCTTCAGCGTCAGAAGATTGTTCTCTCCCGCCACAATAAAAAGCGCACCATTTTCACACCGGTCGATTTCAGGCATATCGAAAATTTGAAACTCGCCGGCAAAAAATTTTTCATTCCCATACCAAAAATTATCCTCCGGATGCCCGGGCAAAATGCAGCGGGCCGCATATGAATTGCCATCCTCCATATAATACGGGTACACCAGATACCGGCCGTTATACCCGATTTTCATCTCGTCCACCACAGCCTCCGAAACCCCGAACTCCTGAAAATGGGCATGCTCGTTTTTGCTTATCATGGAGGTAAATTTTGTGATGTCCGGTTTTAAATTTTTGATCGGATAGAGCACATCCCGAACATAAGGCTCCCGATCCGGTTCGTGCTCCGGAACCTTTTGCGCATCGATTCCCATCAGGCGGCTAAAATGCAATGGAAATCCGCCGGGCCGGCATCTGTTCAGGCATCTAAAATAACCGGCAAAAAAACTGTCGGGATTCAGATAAACCGCCAGCACGCCCGCTGTCTGTTTTTCGGAATCTTTACAGAAAGGACACGGGGCTTTGATGAAGTAATTCTCCTGGCGGGCCCCGGAAAGGTTCTCAAGATAAAACTGTTTTATTTGTTCGACAGCGTCCATCAGTAAAACTCCTGCTTTTTAATCCCAACCCGGATAAACCGGAAAGAACAGCCGCAAAGGCACCGTAATCGTTCACCAACTTCTTTTGTTGATCAATACCCTGTTATCAAGTATAATCGGTTGCGCTCAGTTTATCAATTTATATCCATTCTTCACCCCCTACACAGGCCGGCAGCTATGTCTCAAGTCCGCAACCAAACCATTCAGGGATTAACCGTCGGTGAGACGTTCACGGTATCACGAAAGTTCACGGAACAGGACATGATCACCTTCGCCGATATCACCCGGGATTACAACCCCATCCATTTTGACGAACGCTTTGCGGAGGCAAAAAATTTAAAAGGCCGGATTTGCCATGGTCTGCTGGTGGCAAGTCTGCTTACAGAAATCGGGGGACAAATTGGCTGGTTGGCCTCGGAGATGAACTTTCGTTTTAAAAAGCCGGTTTATTTTGGAGATACGATTGAATGTTTGCTGACCATCACAAAAATCGACGGACAAAATCGGGCCAGAGCCGGGGTGATTTATCGCAACCAGGACGGAACCGTCGTACTGGAAGCCGAATTGGCGGGTATTCTTCCAAGTGACCGGGAACGGAAGGTCCTCGATGCCTGAATCCCCAAACCCGGTCAAACGTAGCCGGTCTCCGCGTAGCGGAGATCCCGCTTTATCGGGGAATTGACTATTGATTATAGACCTCGTTGAATGGTTGACTATATAAATTATAGTCATAATTTAAGAATTTTACGGTTGTTTAGAAACTTGTCCTTTCTTTTGAAACCTGACGTGTCCAATTATTTTGCAAATATGGGATAAATCCATATTTATAACCACTTAACCAATCAACTAATCAACCAGTCAACGATCCCTGAAATAAGTGCTTTATTTCGGATCAATCTTGGCATCGGATTGGGCCGAAGTCTTTGCACCAGCGCCGGGCCCGGGGGGCGAAACAGTGGATCTGAGCATACTTGAACGGCCTTCAAAAAGCGCACCCTCTCTGATATCAATGGATTTCGCTTTGCAGTCTCCCAGCAATTGACCGGAAGATTGGATCTCGAGCTGGTTGCGGGCCAGAACATTACCGGTGATCTTCCCCTGGATAACAATGTTGTCGGCCTCAACGTCGGCTTCCACGACACCACTTTGACCTACAAAAATATCACCGACGACCTTGATGGTGCCTTTAAAATGACCTTCCACACGCAGATCTTCGTCTCCCTGAATATCACCTTCGATTTTTACTTTTCTGCTCAACACTGAAGTTGTGCCGGTCGTTTTTACTATTTCCATCTACCCATCTCCTTCATACTTTCATTTTTTTCCGGCGGCAGCAGATACGGTTGGGGTTTGCGGGGGCTCGCCGGCAGCGGGTTTTGATGTCTGGGCCGATCTTTTGCCCATTTGCATTTCCCCGTCAAAAACAGCACCGTCCAGAATGGAAACTTTAGGGGTCACAATTCGACCATTGATTCTGGCGCTATTGTCCATATGAATTTTTTCAGTCGCCGTTAGATTCCCCTCTACGTTACCGTTAACGGCAATGCTGGTGGCGTTGAAGTTCCCCTTAATCCTGGCTCCCTGAGCAACTTTCAATTGACCTTTTAGATTAAATTCTCCTTCAAAAGAGCCCAGAATGATCATATTACCCTCGCCGGAAACGTTTCCGGTGATTTTAAGATTTTTCCCGAAGAAGGTTGTAGAATCCTCAGTCCTGTCTTGCGAGGAATTTTTTGGGGTGCTCTGGAAAGTACTCTTGGGGTCGGTCGGAACATCGGCGACAGACGCTTCTTCCTCTTTTTCCTTTTTCCCGAATAATGTCATACCTAAACTCCTTTTGAAACAAGGTGGTTGAATAAATGCATGCAATCAATATTTTTTCACGCGCCTTATCTAATAATATACAGTAAAACAGCTAAAATGTAAAAAGATTTTGTGATGAAATCATCTCTTTTTTGTGTTATACATCCACAGATCACCTCTTATCACAAGGAGCACCGCCATGAAAAAGACCCTCCTCTTTTTGTGTGTCCTGAGTTTAATTCCTTATGCGTCAATTGCCGGTGTGATTCCGGACAATCCCGCGTTTAAAGCGGCCAGAGAGAACCTGGTCAAAAATTATATCGCCGGCCACGGAATAGCCGATCCGCAAGTCCTGGCGGCGATGCGCTCTGTGCCCCGGCACTGTTTTGTTCCCAAACGACTTGTTTCAAAGGCTTACGCAGACACCGCCTTGCCCATCGGAGCAAGCCAGACCATATCGCAACCCTATGTGGTCGCGCTTATGACGGAAAGTCTAAAACTCACCGGCAATCATCGGGTGCTTGAAATCGGGACAGGCTCGGGCTACCAGGCGGCGGTGCTGGCTAAAATAGTCAAGCAGGTTTATTCCATCGAAATCAAAGAAAAACTTCATCACAAGTCGACCCGGCTGCTTAAAGCCCTGGGGTTTACCAACGTGAAGACCCGCCACGGCGACGGATACTTCGGCTGGGAAGAAGCCGCCCCTTTCGATGCCATCATGATCACCGCGGCAGTCAACCATGTTCCGCCTCCGCTGCTAAAGCAACTCGCTGAGGGCGGCAGGCTCATTTTACCCCTCGGCAATCCGTTTTCGTACCAGAATCTCACTCTGATCACAAAAACCAGGGGCGACTATGTAACGCGACAGATAACCGGTGTGCTGTTTGTGCCGATGACGGGGCAGGCTTTAGAAAAATAGGTGACGATGCCTTTACCTGATTAAACCAGGAAGAAGCAACAATTTCAGATGGAAGAATTAAATCCAAAATACGAATCTCGAAAGACGGACAAATCCGAAATTCTAATCCCGAAACTCGAAACAAATTCCAATGGCCAAAACATTAAACCCAAATTCCAGAGCATTTTTGTTTTGAATTTTGAATTTCGGTCATTGTGATTTGTTTGATATTTGTGATTTGGTATTTGTTATTTTTTAATTGCTGAAACCTGACACCCGACACCTGAAACCTTAACTTACAACATGTTGTCAGATAAAGCCCGATAAGGGCCTAACCCCATGCCGACAATGCTTCTTAGCGCCATCTTCTTTGTATCCCTTTCCACTCTGGCTTTTGAGGTCCTGCTCACCCGGGTGTTTTCCATCGGGCAGTGGAACCATCTGTCATTTATGGTGATCAGCATTGCTCTTTTTGGATTCGGCGCCAGTGGCACGTTTTTGAGCATAGTCGATATTCATAAAAACCGCCGGCAGATGGTTCCGGTGTCCAGGATTTCGCTGGCCGTCCTTCTTTGCTTATACACTGCTGCCGCAATTATATCCTTTTTATCCTTAAACAACATGCCGCTGGATTATTTCAGGCTCCCGGTGGAGCCGGTTCAAAGCCTGTACCTGCTGGCAGCCTATTTGCTCTTAGCGCTGCCGTTTTTTTTTCGGGATTGATCATCGCCCTCGGCTACACCACTGTACCGGAAAAAGTCGGCCTGGTTTATTTTGCATCCATGGCAGGTTCTGCTCTGGGCGCAGTTGCACCGGTCCCATTGCTTCCCCTGCTGGGTGAAGGGAAACTTATTATCATTTCAGCCCTGATACCTCTAATTCCAGCGGCATTCGCAACTTTGAAACTATCGCCTGAAAAAGACTCGAAACTCCAGTACCCGTGGTTTTTGCGTACTGTTGTGGCATCAAGCGGTTTTGGACTCTTTTGTTTTTCAATATTTTTGTTAACCCCGGCGGGTAACTCTTTGATTCAAGTAAAGCCCTCCCCTTTCAAAACGCTTTCCCAGGTCCTTCAATTTCCCAAAACCCGGATCGTCGAAACAAAAACCGGCATCCGGGGTAGAATTGAACGCGTCAAGACGCCTTATATCCGCTTTGCACCCGGTTTGAGTCTCAAGTATACTGAAACATTGCCCGAGCAGGATGCCGTTTACACGGATGGCGACAACCAGTTTGTGCTCTACGATCTTAAAGAGAAAAATGACGGTCGTTTTGCAGCCGCCATGCTTTCCTATTCAGGCTATTTTCTGGCGCAACAGCCTGAGAATGTGTTGCTGATCGAATCCGGCGGAGGTTCGGCCATCGCCTGTGCCTTTGCCTCCGGTGCGGGGCACATCGCAATCATCGAACAAAACCCCGGTCTGGCAGATATTTTACGTCGTCAGTACCGGCTGCCGGTCATCATCGAAAACCCCCGGGTCTTTCTGGCACAAAATGATGACCGCTACGATATCATTCAGGTGGAAAACTGGGGATCCTCCATGCCGGGTGCCGCCGCCCTGAATCAGGATCACCTGTTCACCCTGGAAGCATTTGGCGAATACTGGGATCATCTGACGGCATCCGGTTTTGTCATCATTTCCCGTAAACTTCTATTGCCGCGGTCTGATTCCCTGCGTCTCTGGAGTACGGCTTACGAGGCACTTAAAAAGGACGCTGTCGAAAGGCCGGCAGAGCACCTGGCCCTTCTTCGCAATTTCGACACTTTCACACTGCTTGTATCAAAATCTCAAGTGAATATTCAGCGTGTAATTGAATTTTGCGGACGGAATAACTTCGATCCGGTATTCCTGGAAGGGATGCAGCCGGATATGGCCAATAGATTTAATATATTCGATGAACCTTATCACTTTCAAAAAATCAACCAGCTGGCGACGGCTTACCAATCCGGCCGGCAAGACGATTTTTTCCGGATGTATCTGCTTGATATTGCGCCACAGTCGGACCGACGGCCCTTTCCCGGCAGATTTTTAAAGTGGCCGAAGGTAATATCCCTATACAAAAGCCTGGGGAGTCGCTTTTACGTCCTGCTCATGTCCGGCGAAATTGTGATTTTGCTGGTCTTTGTCGAAGCCTTCATCGTTGCGATTTGCCTGCTGATCATGCCCCTGATTCTGATCACACGCCGGATTCAAAAACCGACCGTTTCCCAGGTTGTCTATTTTTTGGGTGTGGGCGCCGGTTTTATGTTTGTTGAGCTTTATTTTATCAAATCTTTCATTCTCCTGGTGGGTGATCCGGTTATCAGCTTTACCATGGTGCTTGCAGCAATTTTAATTTTTACAAGCCTGGGCGGTTTATGGGTGCAGAACAAAAGCGGACAGGATATCAGATCCGCACTGGCGGCCCTCATCGGTATGCTGATCCTGACGGTTGTAAGCTTTGAACTGCTGGCCGCTCATATCCTACGGGTTTCAATGGCCCTGCGATACCTGATTGCCATTCTTTTTTTATTTCCGATCGGCTTTTTGATGGGACTGCCCTTCCCGCTGGCGATGCGCCACATCCTGAACAGCCCGGTTCAAAGAGCTTATGCCTGGTCGGTAAACGGGTGTGCCGCGGTGTTGAGCTCTGTTATTGCCGCACAAGTTGCCGTCAGCTTCGGCATTCCGTTCATCGCTGCCGGTGCGGTTTTAGCTTATTTCCTGGCCTTTGTGGTGATCGATAGAAGAGCTGAATAAGCTGAAAGCAGAGCCTTCGGCTGTTGGCGGTTTGAGGTTGGAGGCAAAAAAAGCGGAAAGCTCAAAGATATCGTTTAAACTATTCAACGAGGTCTGTATTCTAACCTTTCCATAAGAGAGGACAGAGCGAAGGAATTCCAGGGCTTGGTTCTAACATCGGCCACGGCTTAATCGTAGGTTGGGTTGAGCATCTCGATATCTTTTGTTGGGTTTCGTTCCTCAACCCAACCTGCTTGCCAGCTATTTTTGTGCGATCAGCGAAACCCAACAAAATTGCCGAAGATAAAACCATTCCACTATTCGTCATTCGTCATTCGTCCTTCGTCATTCGCTTCTCTCTTCCTCCTCCTCCCTTTCCCACACCTTGCGGCGCATAGTCCGCCTGATAAATCCCAAAATCGTCAAAATAGCAGCCGCAAAAAAAAGGATGCCGTAAAGATTGTGGGCAAGATAGACCAGCCAGCGAGGTGTGCTTTCAAGGTGGCTGAGCCATTCTTTTTCCAGTTCGTCGGTGGAAATGCCAAGACTTTTCATGCCGGCGTCTTCCATGGACTCACCATTTTTCAGATGGCTTAACAAATCCAGAATGGCAGCTTTTCCGTACTGTCTATCGATATAATTGACCACACTCTTGCTTTGTTCATAGGCCAGCATCAGTGATGGTTTATCCCGGGGGAAATTCTTTGTCAGTCGTCTGAAATGCAGCACACGACCGGCCATAATAGCCGCATCAAGTCCGGACCAGCTTTTGTCTAAAAATATTTCCCCAATTCCATCACTGGCCCACTGGCAAATACCCTCTTCAAACCATCTGGGAAGGCGGCGATTGCTGATGTGGCGATGCAGCAAAAGATGACACAATTCATGCTTAAAGGTTATGCGCAGGGAAAAGGGGTGCCGGTTCATCCGGGAATAATCAATGACGATTAAATTTTTTTCAGGAACTGCAAACGCAACAAAGAGTCTCGTTGCGCGATAATTTCTGGAAGGTCCGGCTGTTTTTAACCAGAACCACCTGGGGCCTGATATCCAAACTCCAGGCGAAAATTTTTTCCAACTCCTGCTTGAGATCCGGATAAAGACGAAGAACTTCACCGGCAGCACCTTCCAGGGACGGCTCATAGACAACAATCATATCATCATTTTGCAATACCAATGGTTGCGCCATTGCGGGATATTGCAAAAAGAAAATTGCAGTCAGGCCGGCGAGGAAACCTGAATATCTTATTAGTACAGACCTCATAATTTACTACGAAAACAGCTCATTTTTATTTTGGACATTATCGGGCGTGGTGAAGCCTTTTCGGAGAATAGGTTTCAGGTGTCAGGTTTCAGGCTGGCTTTCACTTTTTTACTACTGACACCTGAAACCTGACACCCTAAACCCGTGAACGGGTACGGTTTTTTTGACACAAATCGGACTCTATTACACTTGGCACTTGAATTCAAAGGCTTATTTTTGTTATAAATGCCAATTAAAAAAAGATAGGCGTTCACGGGTTCAAAGGTTCAGGGGTTCAAGCCAGCCTTGGCGCGACTGCTTTGGATCGCTCCTGGGTGACGTTACACCGCCGCGAGAGTGGGTTAAAAGCACTCACATCTGATCCAGGTCTGGGCCAGGGGTTCCATTCTCGTCCCTGGACTGCATTTGGGATACGTATTTGCGAAAAAAGCATCGGATTCGTCAGGCCTAATCCAAAATTTGGAGCCAAATTGGAAATTATTATGGAAAACGAGCAGTTTTAACGAGGACTTCGGGTCTTTAATGCCTTCTGTGTCCTTAACCCTGAACGTTGAACCCCCTGGCCCAGACCTGAATTTATGTTGCTCAATTATTTAGATTCATATTTGGGAACCTGACACGGGCTGTAATATGATCTCATAAGTCGCACCAGGGCGGGCTGAACCTGTGAACGGTTACAAAAAAATTTATCATATCTGCCAATTACAACGGACAGTGGTCGGAGGCCTTTCATGCGAATTCAGGTTGATTGCTACGCCGGATACCGCGGCGAAGAAACCCCCCGCCGTATCCGGATGGCCACCTATAACATCGAGGTAAAAAAAGTGCTGGATCGGTGGCTGGCCCCGGATCATCGCTATTTTAAGGTTATTGGCGATGATGATGCTACGTATATTATTCGCCACGATACAGTGAAATGGGAGTGGGAATTGGTGTTCTACCGGGCAGTAGAAGTATTCACCGGAAATAACAGCGAATTCGGAGAAAGTTGATGATGTTGACATCAGACTCTTTTCGACCCGCCCGTTATTTGCGAAACAGTCATGTTCAGACCATTCTGGCCAGCAGCCATTTGCGAGCCAGGGGCCGCAATCCCATGTATCATGACGCCCGGGAAATGACCCTTAAAACCTCGGATGGTGTACGGCTCCGTGGATTTTATTCGACCCTGCAAGCCGGACAGTCCAGGGGACTTGTCATTTTGTTACATGGCTGGGAGGGCAGCGTCGATTCCACTTATATATTGTGCACCGGTAAGGCCCTGTATCAGCGGGGATATGACATTTTCAGACTGAACTTCAGGGACCACGGCAACACCTACCATTTGAATAGCGGTATTTTTTATGCCGTGCTTCTCGATGAAGTGTTTGAGGCTGTCTACCAGGTATCCCGCATGGTTGCAGAAAAACCGGTCTTTCTGGTCGGATTCTCCCTCGGCGGTAATTTCGCACTGCGGATTGCCCGGAAAATGCGCCATACTTCCATCGAAAACCTGCGCCATGTAGTGGGGATCAGTCCGGTACTGGATCCCGCCAAAGCAACCGCCAAAACAGATCAAAATCCTTTGATTCGAAAATATTTTCTGAAAAAATGGCGCCGATCGATGAGAAAAAAACAGGAGCTGTTTCCCGAATCATACGATTTTAAAGATGTGATGCAGATGAATACCATTCAAGCGGTTACCGATCGGCTGCTTGAAAAATATACCGATTTCAAATCCGCCCGGGACTATTTCAAAATGTATTCTATTTTGTTAGATGACATCAAAAACATACCGGTTGCCGCCACCATCATTACCGCAATGGATGATCCGATCATACCCGTTGAAGATTTCTATGAACTCGAATTAAATGATCGCACCAATCTGGTCATCCATCCCTATGGAGGCCACAATGGATTTATTGATGGTTTATTTTTGAAAAGCTGGTATGAAAAGGAGCTGGCAGATTTATTCGATGATATTGTACGGTCATCCTGATTAATAATTAAGATCAATTACAATAAATAATGGGTTTATGGAGGGAAATCATGAACGAGGATAAAACGATCGAAATTTTAAAAAGTGCCATTTTGCTGGAAAAAAGGGGACAAGCGTTCTACTCAAAAATTGCTCAACAGACATCCGGCAACGCCGTTAAAGCGTTTTTTGAAATGATGGCAGATGAAGAGGTCAAGCATGTCGAAATTCTGACGGAACAATTCAAGGCCTACCGGCAAAACCAAAAATTTATTGCGGGGAACTACCAGGAAGATCACAGTGGCAGCATCTCTTCCAAAGTGCTGACAAAAGATTTAAAAAAAGAAATATCTGCCGCCGATTATGAGGCAGCGGCGATTTCAGCGGCCATGGCGATGGAAAAAAACGCGATACAGCTTTATTCGGACAGAGCATCGGAAGCAACGGACCCAAATGAAAAAGCGCTTTACAAATGGCTGGCCGAATGGGAGATGCAACATCTGAATTTTCTTGCTGAAATTGATAAAGAGCTGACCGAACAGGTCTGGCATGATAACAATTTCTGGCCATTTTAGTTGGCCCCATCCAACCCATAGATGTGCGACATCTCCGTAAAAACATTGGGTGAATTCCCCGTCAGCGGTAATGGAGTATCAGAGTACTGAAGCAATGTAAAAGGAATCGGTTGGGATCAAATAAAACGGTTAATATGATAAAGCATACAACACCCGCATCGAGATTGCTGCTTCTTTTTTGCATGTTTTTCACCACTTCTCAAACCGATTTATTTGCTCAGGAACAATGGGCCTTGGTGCAGGATGAGGAGGGCGTGACGATCTATTCCCGCAAGATTGCCGACCATGCAGAATCTGAATTCAAGGGAATCAGTACGATTAATCAACCCGTTGAGGTAGTTGGTGCGGTGCTGGCGGACATACCTGCTTATACACAATTGTTCTATAATTGCCGGTACGCCAGGAAACTGCAGCATAAAATGTCATCAGACCATAATTTCCTGCTATATATGGTCATCGAAACACCCTGGCCGCTCTGGGACCGCGATATCATTTATTTTGCCAGGACAACGATCGATATCGGATCAGAAAGAATATTGATTCAAAGCAAGGCGCTGGGAGAACCTATCGTTCCCATCCGAAAAGACCATGTCCGAATCACAGATTCCGAGCTTCAATGGATTCTGGAACGATTTGATTCAATTCGGACAAAGGTGACGTTTACGAAACGAACCAATGCAGGGGGTTCTCTTGGGGGCTATTTGTCTGATGTGGGCTGCCGGAAGACCATATTCCATTCTCTGATCAACCTGCACAGAATCGCTGCAGACCCGAAATACGCTGCTCTTGGTGAGAGATTAAAAGAAAAGTATGGAAAAAGGTAAGCGTTCACCTGATTCAATCCCGCAGCGGCACCAGCATCACCGGACAAGGTGCATTTTCAAGAATGGTCATCCCCACATAATCGATCCGGCCCATACACATTTTTGACTTGTGCGAATGACACCCCAAAACCAGGAGGTCCGCGGGGATATCACGAGCCAGCTTGCATGCTTCCAACGCGGGATCGGCCGGCCGGCACTTAAACGATATATTTTTCAGGTCTCCCAATAACGGCTCAATTTCTGTTTTGTAGCGGCGCTCCGTTTCTTTCCTGATTTCAACCAGTTTCGGATCATTTTCGTCGGTTTCCTGCAACAAATAATCCAGGGCGTGGAAGATGTGGAGCTCGGCGTCGTTTTGCCGTGCCAACTCCAAACTTTTTTTAAGTGCAAACATGCTGGCGGGACCGAACTTCAATGCTAAAAGGATTCGTTTGAACATTTCGCACCTCCCCCTATTTTTGTCTATTAGTCAGCTTTTCCGGCAGGAAGCTATTTCGGCACGGTAAGGTCTTGAAACTAAGGGCTGCTGTGAGGATTTTGACCGGCGTCAAAGGCCTCTGAAATGACCCGGATGACTTCATCATCTATTCTGAATGCAAAGTGGAGTTGTCTTATCCCGCCATCTCATATAGGGTGCCGGCAGATTTACCGCAACTATACCTTTTGCGAGCAACCATAGTCAAATGATATTTCATGTAAGGAGCTAATATGCAAAGCCCTTTTCCGTTCGAATCCATGCTCGTATTCGGCTGTTTGGCCATCATGCTTTTAACCGGTGTTCTTCTCAGGGCTAAGATAGCTTTTTTTCAGCGTTTTCTTATACCAAGTTGTCTCATTGGAGGCATACTGGGGCTTATACTGCTAAATACAGGTGTCACGCGCCTGTCGGTGGCGAATCTGGAAACTTTTGCCTATCATTTATTTAATGTTTCCTTTATTTCACTGGGGCTGACTCGAAACGAAGCCTCCAAAACGACTTCAAAATCCAGAATTCACATTTTCAAGGCCCCCTTATGGATGGCCCTGACCCAATCCGTTATTTTTCCGCTCCAGGCCATCACCGGGGGTGTGGTTGTTGCTTTGTTCGGTTTTTTCGGCATAAAGCTTTTTCCAACCTTCGGATTTCTTGCACCGCTGGGATTCGAAGAGGGGCCTGGTCAGGCCCTCTCGATTGGGAAGGTCTGGCAGGGATTTGGTTTTGAACATGCCACAACGATCGGGCTTACCTTTGCGGCCATGGGTTTTTTCTTTTCTTTCTTTGTCGGTGTTCCGCTGGTGAACTGGGGTATTCGAAAAGGCTTGTCCGCCCAAGGGACCAAGGCTTTGCCCCAAGATTTTTTAACCGGAATCATATCTAAAAATCAAAAGAGAAAATCGGCCGGTGAACTCCCGTTTCATTCCGGTAATTTGGATTCCCTTGCCTTCCACACCGCCCTGGTGGGACTTGTCTATGTCTTGACCCATGGATTTATAAAGTATCTTGGACTCATTGTATCCGCTGATGTGGCATCCATTTTGTGGGGATTTTTCTTTATTTTTGGCTTGGGCTTCGCGCTGGGCATCCGATGGATGATGGAAAGGCTCGGAATCGAGCATTTACTCGATCCGGGAATTCAACGAAGGATCACCGGATGGTCAGTGGATTTCTTGATTGTATCAACGGTAATGGCGATAAAATTGACGATCGTGTGGCAATACATTTTGCCTATATCGGCAATTTCCCTTGTCAGCGGCGCATTAACGACCTTCATGGTGGTTTATCTGGGAAAAAGAATCTGGTCATACAATTTTGAGCGAACCATTGCGATTTACGGTGCCGTCACGGGGACGGTCTCGTCGGGGCTGCTGCTGCTTCGGATCGCAGATCCGGATTTCAAGACGCCGGTTGCCGTCGAAATCGCCTTGATGAATGTGTTTTCCATTCCATCAATCGGTCTTTACCTCGTTTTGGTCAATGGACCCCTGTGGTGGGGCTGGAGTATCGGTACGACCCTGCTGGTTTTTTTCGGACTCATGATTCTTGCTCTCGGACTTATCCGGGTTTTAAAATTCTGGGGAAAACCGAAGTTTTAGGGACTCCATGCGGCATCAACTAAATACATTCAATGTCTGCGGCATTGGTTAATTGCCGCCATCCCCCATAAACGCTAAATTATTTTGTAAACATTAACAGGTTACATTTATGCCAAACAAGATTGTTTTGAAAGATGAACGTCGAACATCGAACGTCCAACGTTTATTTTTTTTCGCTAAACCCTCCACAATCCCCTGGGGTAAAAATAACTTATCGCTTATACCGACATCCCCTGGATCAATGCCATCACGTTGTCCCCCAACACTTGATGGTTATAGCCGCCTTCCAGTATGGCGAAATATCCACCGCCATTATTTAGTGCCGCTTTGCGCACCAGTTTGCCGATGTCATGATAGTCTTCGGTTCTGAGCAAGCCGCCCCAGTCATCCCGGTGATTGTCAAAGCCCGCTGAAATACCGATAATATCCGCACGGCAGAGTGACAGTTGGGTTGAGATATCATTCAGGTATGCATCGCGATGGGTTGATTCCGGGTTGTGGATGGTGACGTAATCCCTGTTTTGAAAAATATTCACCGTGCCGTCGCCGAAATGAAGGTCAAAATCCAGTACGTATGCTGTTTTGATTTTGCCTTCACGTTTTAAAACCTCCAGAGCAACCGCCATGTTGTTAAAATAACAAAATCCCCAGCACGATCCGGAAGAAGCATGATGCCCCGGCGGACGAATAAGACCGAAACAGGGTGCCGACAGTCCCAGGGTAGCCGCCTGAACGGCGCCGCCGGCTGCAAGGGCGGCTATGGGGTAAGTACCCGCCTGCCGCACGTACTCAATGTGAGCGCTTTCATGAACAAATGCGATTTGATTTTCAGGTGCAGGCTGAGCCTCAATAAAATCCACATGGGATGTGATCACTTCGACGATGGACTCCATGCGGCCGTCGGATGCCGCAGGGTCCGAGGTATAAACCCGGTAAAAATCATCGTGAAAAATTACTTTCATCTCAACCTCATTCTCTTTTGGTGAGTCTCGCTACCGCCTCCACATGATATGTATGGGGAAACATATCCACCGGCTGCACCTCCTCTATCCGGTAACTTTCCTGCATTATCTGAAGATCCCTGGCCAAGGTGGCCGGGTTGCAGGAAACATAAACCATGCGGCCGGCGCTCAATTCAAGCACCTGCTTGACGACATCTTTGTGCATGCCGGCCCTGGGCGGATCGATAATCAACACATCCGGTCGTTGGGTAATTTGCGACAGGCATTTGCGAATATCACCCTTGATGAAGCGGCAGTTTGATATCCCATTCTTGCTGCAATTTTTTTCGGCATCCGCCACGGCACTTTCGATAATCTCGATGCCGGTAACAGCTTTGCTGTGTTCGGACAGCAGAATCGGAATGGTTCCCGTGCCGCTGTAAAGATCCAGAACCGTTTCGATACCGCTGAGTTCGGCATATTTTTCGACGGTTTTGAAAAGCAGCCCAGCCCCCCGGGTATTGGTCTGGAAAAAAGAATTGGCCGATATTTCAAACTCAAACCCGGCAATTTTATCCGAGATGATATCGGACCCTGCGAGGGTGTGCTCAAATTCACCAACGGCCACCCCGGCTTTGCGGGATGTGATACTATTTATGACCGACACCACTTTGGGATATCGTTCCGTTAAACGATCAGCCCATGGCTGGACAGTCCGGCGGTCGTCTTCGGCCGTCACAATGTTAACCATCCATTGGTCATGGGCCACGGAATGTCTTAACACCAAAAAACGCCAGAATCCGGTGTGGCTGTGCAATCCATAAACCGGCTTGTCGGATGATCGAATAAATGTTCTGGTTTCGTCCATCAATTGATTTCCCAGGTCCGGCTGCAGCAGGCATTGCCGGGTATCAATAACTTTGTAGAACGTCCCGGGTGCATGAAGTCCGAGGGCAAACCCCTTATCGACATCAGTTTGCCCCAGTTCATGGGGCAAAAGCCAGCGTCTGTCTGAACAGGAAAATTCCATTTTGTTGCGATAACCAAAAATAAGCTTGGACGGGATGGTATCATGGACCATCACGTCTTTAATGCCCCCGATATGCTCAAGGGAATCCAGAACATGCTGCCTTTTGTAAATAAGCTGCTGTTCGTACTTTAAAAATTGCCACTTGCAGCCCCCGCATAAACCACTGTATTCACAGGGTGCGACAATTCTGAAGGGAGATGATTGGATTAGATCAATCACCCGGGCTTCGGCGTAATTTTTTTTCTTCCTGAAAATGCGGATGATGACACGGTCTCCGGGGACTGTTTGATCGACGAAAACGGCCATGCCATCCAAACGAACCAACCCCCTGCCGCCGAAAGCAACATCCGTAATTTCGACCTCCGCCTGCAGTCCTTTTTTAATTTTCATAATACACCAGTGTATTAGGCTTTTATTCCGTTTTTTCTGACAACATGTTGTAAGTTAAGGTTTCAGGTGTCGGATGTCAGGTTTCAGCAATTAAAAAATCACAAATAACAAAACACAAATACCAACTTAAATTTCCCGATAAAGCGGGATTTACGCTTCGCTACAACCCCGCATGCGGGATCACCGCTACGCGGAGACCGGCTAAGCTTTGCCGGGTTGGGTATTGCTTTCCAAACGCTTTTATAACATAACGCAAGAATGATATATTCGCAACAAGCTGAAGCCATCCAGTAGGTTGTGGTAGGGTTCAGGGGTTCAGATGAACGCATACAAATCAAGGAAGGAAAACGAGGATGTCTACCGAAAAATCAATTATTAAGGATATCAGCTTCTTTTCCGATGGTTTTAAATTGAGGGGTTCGTTGCATCTACCCTCGGTCAATCGCCCCCCTGTTGTAATCGGCTGCCACGGATTATACAGCAGCAGCAGTTCCCCAAAACAAATTGCACTGGCCGACCAATGCAATCGGTTCGGTATCGCCTATTTCCGCTTCGATCACCGCGGTTGCGGCCGCAGCGAGGGTAAATTTGAGGCGGTGACTTCAATTGAGGCCCGCTGCAAAGACCTTGCCGACGCGGTGGCCGTCATCACCGGCACAACCGATACCAGTGACCGCTTCGGTCTATTCGGCAGCAGCATGGGCGGTACGGTTTGCCTGAGCGTAGCAGGCGAACTTGGTGCCCATACGCTGGTTACATTTGCCGCTCCCATTCGCAGTCGAATCCTGGGCACCGGACTGCCCAATGTCCGAAAGGATGCGGATACCCGCGGGAATTTTTTTAGACGCTCAAAAACGCCGATTCGACATCACCGACCGGCTACCGGAAATTTGCAATATCCTTATCTTTCACGGTGAGGCGGATGATGTCGTTCCGGTTTCCCACGCCGAAGAAATTTATAACTTGGTGAAGCAGCCCAAAAAATTGATTAAACAAGACCAGGGCGACCACCCGATGAGCAATGAAGCCCACCAGAAGACGTTTGTCAGGGAAGCGGTGTTGTGGTTTCAATCGGGCTTAAAGGGAAATTAGCGCCGGAAGATTTTATAAATGGCAAAATTCGACTTTTTATGAAACCATCTATTAAATGATTATGACCACATTGTATTATCGATTTTAGGTATTATATTGCTGATTAATGTCCATTTTTGACTCAAGTCAAGGAGATAGCCGTCATTGTCGGGCATTATACTGCTTAAGCCCTTAGGGGGGTCTGACAACATGTTGTCAGAAACTGACGGTGTTGGGTGTCAGGTTTCCGCAATTAATAAATAAAAACAAATTTCAAATCACAAATACCAAACAAATCACAAAAAACGAAATTCAAAATCACAAACAATTGCCGTTTGATCTTAATTATGAAACTTCCAATGAGTAATTCAACAGATAACTTGATCGACCTTAACAGGATGGACAGCCGTTTTGGCGCCGAAGTTAAACGGCGATCCGGCGTGGATTTTTATGCGTGCTGGCATTGTAAAAGCTGCGTCAACGGATGTCCTTTCTCCCAGGCCATGGATTATGCGCCCAACGGGATCATCCGGCTTGTGCAGCTGGGACAAAAACAGCAGGCATTGCAAAGTTCAACCATATGGATCTGTGTCGGCTGTAACACCTGTTCCATCCAATGCCCCAATGCCATTGATATTCCTGGAGTAAATGACACCCTGCGTGAAATCGCCATCGAAGAAGGGGTCGCGGTGGCAGAACCGGATATTTATAACCTGCACAAAGAAGTTTTACACTCTATTGAACGTTACGGCAGAACTCACAAGCTGGAAATTATGATGCGCTACAAGCTGCGCAAAAAGGATTGGTTTTCCGATTTTGCCGTCGGCTTGAAAATGCTGGCCAAAAGAAAGCTTGATTTGCTGCCGTCAAAAATCAGTGACATTGGAAAAATCAAACGACTGTTTAAGGTCAACACTCGCGATATAATCCCGTGGGAAAGCAAATCATGACGGAATTGTCCTATTATCCGGGATGCTCACTGGCTTCCACCGCCCGTGAAAACAATGAGTCCCTTATTTATCTGTTCAAGCATCTCGGTTTTGAATTAATTGAGCTGGAAGATTGGAACTGTTGCGGCAGCTCTTCAGCCCACAGCGTCAATACCAATATTGCTTTTGATCTGGCCAGTCGCAACCTTTCCCTGGCACCGCCGGGTAGACCGCTGCTGGTTGCATGTCCCAGTTGCCTGTTACGACTGCGGCACGCCTACCTCAAATTAAAAACGGATCCGGCTGCCCGTGGACATTATCAAAGAACATGGGGTCGCGCTTTTGACGAAAATCTTGAAATTGTCCATTTTTTTGAGATCTTGGATCGATTAAACCTGTTAGATTTCGCAAAAGATCAGACCGGGCGCCTGAATGGTCTGCGGTTCGTGTCCTATTACGGCTGTATGCTGGCCCGCCCCCCTGCCCTGCGCCATGAAAAAAATTATCACGGTCTGATTGAAAAAATTATGTCATCGCTGGGGGCCACACCGGTCAAATGGGCCTATTCCTCCCGCTGCTGCGGCACGTTCCTTACGGTAGCCCGTCCGGACATCGTCACACCCATGGTTAACGAAATCATTGAAGGTGCCGGCCAGGTCGATGCCGATTGCATCGTAACGGCTTGTGCCATGTGTCATATGAACCTGGAAGTACGCTGTTCACTGAAAGAAAAAGTCCCGGTTCTGCATTTTTCAGAAGTTCTTTCGCTGGCCCTGGGGTTGGCTGAAAAAAAACAAAAAGGATGGTTTTCAAGGCATCTGGTAGATCCCCGGCCGCTGCTTGAAAGAATGCAACTTTTGAGCTAATGACCTGAACTTTTTCCGAAACTACGCTCGGAAAAAGTGGCCCCTGCCGGGCAGCGGTTTCAGAGTGCAGAAGACAGATGACAGAGGTCAGATGAGCCGTCTTAGCTCTTTGAGCAACGGCGCGGCAGTTACCTCCTTCGTCGCCGTCCTCGTGCTCGTTCCCTATAATAATTCTGATTTACGAGAACATTGATATCATCGCTGTGGGAGCGGCTTTCCAGCCGCGATTAAACGATCATGGCGTTAAAGTAACCTATTTTCGTGGCTGGAAAGCCACTCCCACGAAAAATTGGGGTTAAGTTAATGACATTGACCCGATACCATCCGCTTCTGACAACATGTTGTTAGATAAAGCCCGATAAGGGCCTATATGGCAGAGAACAGGCTACAGAAAACAGAAGTGTCGGATCACCATCCTTCAACTATTCGTTTTGAGCTTTCCACTTTTTCTTGCCTCCAACCTCGTAACCGTTCACAGGTTCAGGGTTCAACGTTCAGGGTTAAAAACAAGAAGGCATTAAAGATCCGAAGTCCTCGTTTACCCCAATGTTAGTTTACAATGTTCATTTTCCCAAATAATTGTCAATTTGGCTCCAATTTTTGGATTAGGCCTAACGAAGCCGACCTCTTTCTCTTAAATACGCACCCAAAATGCAGTCCGGGGACGGGAATGCAACCTTGAACCCCTGAACCTTTGAACCCGTGAACGCCTATCATTTTTTTGCCTCCAACCTCAAACCTCCAACAGCCGGAGGCTCTGCTTTCAGCTTTGAGCCTTGGCTTTGAGCTTCTATGTATTGATCCAAAAACATTTTCACCGCTGTTTTATAACCCGGCGTGTGACTGGAATCGCTGTGCCCCACGCCGGGCGCAACGTAAAGCTCGGCCTGTCCTGCCGGGAAGCTGTTTTTCAGCTTCCAGGCAAATTGCAGCGGAAAGCGCCGGTCTTTTTCACCATGAATCATCATCACCTGCATTTTTAACGACGGTGCCAAACGTGCCGGACTCACGGCGGCCAGTCTATTTCTGTAAAACAGGTTCATCCAGAATAGTATCATCGGCCCGAAAATCATGCCGAAAAAAGGATTCACCCACCGATACAGGCTCAACAGCGCCTCTTTGGTATCCGCATAGCATGCTTCCAGAAAAAGAAGTTTAATTCTATCCGGATTTCTTTCGGCGGCTATGATGGCTGCAGCTGCACCGGCTGAATGTCCGTACAGAATAACCGGACCGTTGACCCAGGTCAGCACTGCTTCAATATCCTCGCAAAACTTCATCGCATTCATAAACCTGCGGGGGCTGGATTGTCCGTGGTCCCTGGCACTGTGAATGACCGTCGTAAACCCCCAGCGACCAAAATACCTGGCCCGGAAGACCATACGATCCCGGTTGCGACCCCATCCATGCGCAAAAATCACCGTACCCCGTGATCGGCCGTCAGGTTCTATTCGCCATACTTCCAGCAATCCGCCGTCGCCGGAGGGTATTTTAGTATCTAGGATTTTGCCCCAATCCGGGGTGTCTTGCACGGAATTGCGCGGAATTTGTTGGACAAGATAGGTTAAAAACAAGGTGAAAAGCAAATACAGCAGCAGGATACCGCCCGCAATATACAAAATCAT
>PVMK01189484.1_pt1 | contig 27999 bp, 25 predicted proteins | sample 1853481 | NCBI WGS metagenome assembly PVMK01 (sample SAMN08533507, study PRJNA380276) | Marine sediment metagenome, whole genome shotgun sequencing project. | reverse complement strand
ACGCGAATGCCACGCTCCCAGCGTTTCACCTCGGGTATCACATCCCGCCGAGCCGGACGCCCGATCACTACGCGCTCGAGATGCTCGCGATGGTGCTGGGCGACGGCGACTCGAGCCGCCTCTACCAGACCCTCGTGAAGCGCAAAGAGATCTGCCAGGACGTCGCCGTCGGCACCGATGATCGCCGTGGGCCGGATCTGTTCTCCGCATGGGTGGTCATGGCCAGTGGCCACCCCCCGCGCGAAGCGCAGGCCATCGTCTTTGCCGAGCTCGAATCGATCGCCAAGAAGGGCGCGACCGAGCGCGAGCTCCAAAAGGCCAAAAATCGTATCCGCGCATCGTTTGTGTTCGGGCTTCAGTCGAACATGGCGCGCTCACAGCATCTCGCAGAGTTCGAGCTCTACTGGGGGGACGCGAACCTGCTGAAACTAGAGCTCGATCACTATCTCGCGGTGTCCATGGAGGATATCAAACGCGTGGCGGGCACCTACTTTGACGCGACCAATCGCACCGTACTCGAAGTCATGCCCGGCACCGACCCGGCCTCGGAGGAGAAATGAAGATGTGGCTTCGCGTACTCACACTGTCGCTGTTGGTGGCATGTGGCGGTTCCAAGGGAAGCACGGGCGCCGAGTCCGAGACCGCCAAGGATGCGCAACACAAGGCCCAAGCCGAGCGCGAGGCCCCGCCCGCGCCCGGCGAAGCGAAGGACATGGCCCTGCCGCCTGTGCACGTCGCCGACCTCGACAATGGGCTGCAAGTCAACACCATCGTCACCGACCAGCTTCCGGTCGTCTACGCGACGCTCGTGATCCGCAGCGGTGGCGAGTTGGATCCAGCAAAGCTCCCCGGCCTTAGCGGCCTTGTCGCTCAAATGCTGAAGGAGGGCACAGCAAAGTACTCGAGCGCCGAGATCGCCGAAGAGATCGAGTTCCTCGGCGCCGATCTTTGGGCCAGCTCCGATGAGGAGAACACCTACGTGGGCGTTCGGGCGCTCTCCGAACAGTTCGAGGTGGTCATGGCGATCCTCGCCGAAGTCGCCGGCGCCCCTACCTTCACCAACAAGGAGCTCGAAAAGCTCAAGCGCCGCGAGCTCGATCGCCTTGCGCTTTCCGAGCGGGAGCCTCGGTACATCGCTCGGCGTACCTTCTATCGCCAACTCTACGGCCAGCATCCCTACGGCACGGTCGACACCACGCCGCAAGCGGTGAAGAGGGTCCGCCGCCAAGATTTGGTGCGCTGGCACCGTGAGCACTTCGTCGGCAGGAACGCATTCCTCGTCGTCGCTGGAGACGTGGATCCGGCCCGCGTCGCCGAGACGGCAGAGAAGACGCTGGGCGCCTGGAAAGCCGGCACACGCTCCGTCCCCACGTACCGCGAGCCGCCGAAGCCGACCGACCGCAACATTCTTGTCGTCGATCGACCCGGCTCGGTGCAGTCGGTCATCTACATCGGCAACCTGGCGATCGCGCGAGCCAACCGCGAGTGGATCCCCCTCATGGTCTCGAATCAAGTGTTGGGCGGTTCTGCGGCGTCCCGGCTCTTCATGGACCTTCGCGAGAGGAGGAGCCTCACCTACGGCGCATACAGCTCCATCGGTGAGCGCGTGGATATCGGCCCGTTCGTCGCTTATGCCTCGGTCCGAACCGAGGTCACGACCGAAGCGATAGGCGCGTTCTTCGAGCACCTTCAACGCATCCACCAGGAGCCGGCTGAACCCGAGGAGCTGGTCAACGCGAAGCGCTACCTCGCCGATTCGTTTCCGCTCAAGGTCGACACGCCGGGCAAGCTCTCCGATCTCGTCGTCGAGCTACGCACCTTCGAACTGCCGGACGATTATTGGGACCGATACCGTCAGGCGATCCGCAAGACCAGCGCGTCCGAGGCGCAGTACGTCGCGCGGAACTACATCCGGCCGAACGACTCATTGGTTGTGATTGTCGGTCAGGCAGCGGATTTTGCGCAATCGCTTCAGCAGTTCGGACCGGTGACCGTCGTCTCCCCGGACGGCGAGGTCAAAGCAAAGTTCGATGACAAGCGACCGAACGCCGATGCCACTGGTGCGCGGCGCGGTCCTATCGACTAGAGTCAGAGAATGTGCGGAATCGTTGGTCACGTCGGTGACAGCCAGGCGACGCCTATCCTGCTCGACGGGCTTCGGCGGCTCGAATACCGCGGCTACGATTCGGCCGGCCTCGCCGTTCATGCGAACGACGGCATCGAGATTGTCCGCGCGGTCGGCAAGCTCCGCAACCTCGAGGAAGCGCTCTCGCAAAAGGGCCTCCCGGGCACGGTTGGAATCGGGCACACCCGGTGGGCCACGCACGGCCGCCCTTCGGAGGTCAACGCACACCCTCACGTTGCCGGCCCCATCGCGGTCGTGCACAACGGCATCATCGAAAACCACTTGGAGCTGCGGAGCGAGCTCGAGGCGAGCGGCTTCCCCATCGTCAGCGACACAGACACCGAAATCATCGCCCACTTGATCCATCGCGAAACGCAATCGGGGCACGACATGGTCACGGCGATACGCCGTTCGCTCGCGCAGGTGGAGGGCGCCTACGCAATCGCGGTCCTGTCCGAGCAAGAGCCGGGCCGCATCGTGGTGGCCAAGAGCTCATCCCCGCTCGTGATCGGCGTCTCAAAGGGCGCGACCTACTGCGCAAGCGACATTCCGGCGCTGCTTCCCTACACCAACGAGATGGTGTTCGTCGAAGACGGGGAGATCGCGGTGCTCGAAGCCGGGGGCTTCACCCTGACGACGCTCGACGGTACTCCCGTGAGCCGCCGCTCCAGAAAGATCTCCTGGTCGCCGGTCATGGCCGAGAAGGACGGATACAAGCACTTCATGCTGAAGGAGATCTTCGAACAGCCGCGCGCGCTCGAAGACACCCTGCGCGGCCGGCTCGACCGCGAGAACGCCGACATCTTTTCGGCCGAGATCGGCCTGAGCGACGACGATGCCAAGCGCATCCAACGCGTGATCCTCCTCGCCTGCGGGACGAGCCATCACGCGACCATCGCAGGCCGCTATTGGCTGGAAGAGCTTGCCAAGGTGCCGGCCACCACCGAGCTCGCAAGCGAGTTCCGTGGCAGGGACGCCGTCGTCGGCGAAGGGGATTTGGTGATCGCGGTGAGTCAGTCGGGGGAGACCATCGACACGCTCATGGCCGCCAAAGAGGCGAAAGAACGCGGGGCCCAAGTCCTTTCGATCGCCAACGTCAATGGCAGCGCGATCCCACGCATGGCGGACGCGAGCTTCTACACGCACGCCGGCCCCGAAATCGGCGTCGCCTCCACGAAATGTTTCATGACGCAACTCGCCAATCTGTTGATGTTCAGCATCTGGCTAGGGCGGCGTCGAGGGACCATCGATGACGCACAGGCTACCGAGCTCGTCGAGGGGCTGGCGCGGATCCCGCACGTGATCGCGGAGCGCCTGCGGGCGACGCACTTGGCGGTCGCTGATATCGTGCGCGATTTTTCCGGCGCTCGAGATGTGCTCTTCCTCGGCCGCGGCCTCAGCTTCCCGATGGCGCTCGAAGGCGCACTCAAGCTGAAAGAGATCTCCTATGTGCACGCGGAGGGCTACGCAGCAGGCGAGATGAAGCACGGGCCGATCGCGTTGTTGGACGCGCGCATGCCGGTCATCGTGGTCATGCCCCAAGACCGGCACTACGACCGCGTGTCGAGCAACATGCAAGAAGCCCGGGCGCGCGAAGCGAAGATCATCGGCGTGACGACCACGGGCGACACAAAGGGGCAGGCCCTATGCGATCGTTTCGTCGAGGTCGCCGCCACGCATGAGGCACTCAGTCCATTCGTCACCGTCGTGCCGTTGCAGGGGTACGAGTCCAGCGGCCCCGGCCGCAAGGGCACAGCCGTCGGCCAGCCGCGCCACCGCGCAGAGGCCGTCACGGTGGAGTGAGTCGCCCAGGCCATGAAGATCGGCCTCCTCACGACGGGCTTTCCGCGCTTCGATGGTGACTGTGCTGGCTCGTTCCTCCTCACGTTGGCGCGCGGGGTCGTCGAACACGGTCATACGATTCAGGTGTTGGCGCCAGAGCCGCAGCACCCATGCCCGGTCCCGCAGTGGCCCGGGATCGAGGTGAGCTGGGTGCCGTACGCGCGACCACGCGCGTTGCAGCAGACATTCTACGGCGGCGGCGCACCGGACAACCTGCGGTTGCAGCCGGCGAGGTGGGTAGGCGCTGCGAGTTTCACAGCCGCGCTCTACCGCGCTTCGGCACGACAGCTCGCCGACTGTGACGCGTTGATCAGCTCATGGTGCGTTCCATGCGGGTGGGTCGCCTCGAAGACCGCGGCGGGGCGCACACACCTTTGCATTTGCCACGCCACCGACGTTCGTTGGCTTTCCAAGGCACCCGGCGGCGGGACCTTCGCACGCGAGATCGCGGAGGGAGCCACCTCGATGTGGTTTCTGAGCGACCCGCTACGCGAACGCTTCTTTCAAACGGCCAGTGTCCCTCCATCCATCGTGACCGCGCACGTTGGCCCCATGCCGATCGAACCTCCCCAAGCGTTGCCCGAGACTCGCTCCGAGCTGCGTCGCCGGCTCGGCATCCACAGCTTCACGGTGCTCTGCTTGGGGCGCCTCGTGCCGGTCAAAGGCCTCGACCGGCTCCTCCATGCCGTCGCGGCACTGCCGCAGCCGATCGGCGTCCGTATCGCGGGAGACGGCCCCGAGCTCGGGAAGCTCCGTGCCCTCGCGCAACGCCTTCAGATCGACGCGACCTTCGAAGGCTGGGTCGCTGGCGAACGAAAAGAGGCACTTCTGCGAGCATGCGACGCCATCGTAGTGCCTTCAGGCCCGCTCGACGGCCTCCCGACCGTGCTCTTCGAAGCCAAGGCACGCGCTCTTCCGATCATCACGACCGAAGCAGGCGCGATCCCGGACCACTTGCACGGTCACGCGGACACCCTCCTCGTTCCCCCGAATGACCGTGCGGCTCTCACTGATGCGATCGACCGACTTCGAGCGCGGTGTGCATCCGAGCCGGCGGTCAGGGCGTGACCCTCTCGGTCCCCTTCGGCGGTCGATAACTGAAGCGCTTGTCCGGCACGTCGCGATTGAACTTGATGTTGGCGAAATCCAATCGGTTGCGATTGCCCGCCGCGTCGATGATCAGAACGCGTTGGACGATGCCGGCACGCTTGCCCCCGTGAGTCAGTGTGCGTACGTAGAAGACGAGCTGTTCATAGTTGGGAGTCGGCCTTCGCGGGATGAGCTGCAGGACATAGCCATCTTGGAACTTCTCGTTGTCGTGCTCGAGCAGCCGGACTTCAAAATCGTTGGCGAGATTGCCGCTGCCGATTAGAAACGAAAACGCGGACGGGAGTTGATCCTCGTCTACGGCGCGCTCGATGAGCTGCCCTCTCTTTTCGCCTGGTTCCGGTGGCTGGTAGATGAACAGCTTCTTGCCATTGCTGACGAACACCTGCCCGTTGGGTTGGGCATAGTCCCAGCGCATCATCCCAGGCTTCTTGAAGACGACCTTCCCCTTGGCGCGATCGTAGCGATCGTACAGCCGGGTGTAGCGAGTCTGCTCAAATTCCGCCTGTAGCGTCGTGGTTTGATCGTAAAACGATTGCACCAAGCCGATCACCACCGCCGGATCGAGCGGCTTGCTCTCCTGAGCGGCACCGCTGCCGACGAGCGTAAGCAGTGCAAAACCCAAACCTATCGCCCCAAATCTCGAGGTCATCAACGTGTTGAACGCTCCCAAGGGGTTAGTATTCACGGTGAAGGTCGGTACACAAGGCAACCCACAAATCCCCCCAAAGTGGGATTGATCATTACCGCGCAGATCCTTAGGATGTGGATACGAGCACGTTGCCCTGCCTGGAACTAGCTTGGTTAGCTTGCGAACCCCGTCAGGACCCGGAGGTGACATGTCCAAACACCGGGCTCGAATCATCCCCGCGGGGCGACGAAGGTCGCACCTCGAAAAGACGCGCGCCCAGCTTGCGGAACGCATCGACGCTCTCGATGGCCGTCTGAGTCTCACCCCGGGTGAGGAGCTAGAGCTCCAGCAACTCAAGAAACGGAAGCTTTGGGCCAAGGATGCCCTACAGGACGTTGGCTAAAGACCTTTGCGACCGGTGACAGACGGCCTGCCTCTCTGGGTGGGCCGTTTTTTCTTGTAATTTCGACCTTAAAAGCAAATGGGCCACCAATCGGTGACCCATTTCAAACGAAAGAATCGATGCTACAGTGAAAAGGCTAGGTTAAGTAAGTTAAGCTGAAATTTCCTGAGTGGCTGAGTAAAAGGACGACCCATCGCCGCGCGGATGCCGGGCAAGCTGGAAAGTGCACGGCGAGGGGTCTTAAGCAAGCGACTGGGTACATTGCAAACGCGATGCCAACTTGTCAGGGCCGTAAAATCAGCGCTTTCTTCGCCGTTGGCGCCATCGGTAGGACATTTCTGTCATAGACCTGCACACGATTGTCGTGGTTGGCGCAACGCCAGGCGGCCAGTGCCGATGTGCATACATCTCCCTACCGCGCCGGTTGAAGTGCGTGGTCCATCGTGCGTATGATCTGAGCAACCGGACAGGCCGGAACCCGATGCCCAAGTGCAATAGTTGCAACGGTAACGTGCTCAGAACGGATGCTTTCTGTGGCACATGTGGTGAGCCGGTCCCCGGCGGGAAGCCCGTGGTGCCCATCGCGCGCGAGTCGAAGCTGACAGGCGTGCAGACTCCGCACGATCGAATCAGCGGGACGTTCGCGCCGTCGCGCAACACGGGGACGTCGGCCCACGCCGTCGCGGTCGTTGCGCTCTCGGACCCGGAGCTCACGGAGCCTCCGGATACCGGTCTCAGCCGCACCACGATTCGCGAACGGGAGCCACAAAGCGAGCCGGCACCGGTCCTGCCGCTTCACCGGAAGAAGAACGGCACCAAGAGCGAGCGTCGAGAGGAAGCTGCGGTCCTGGAGCTCCAGATGGACGAAGCACGTGCCTCTACTGCAGATCGGGACACGAGCCTGCCGCACGTGCTGATTCCGCCGGGGCCGCCGATCCTCGCCTCGGACCTGCTCCGCGAACAAATGCGTCCGTCGAGCCCGGGCGAAAAAGCGCTACGCCGCACGACGGTGGCGCTGGCGGGGTTGGGTGCGTTCGGCGCGCTGCTCGTGGGCGGCGTACATCCGTTGACGTTTGTCGCCCTGGCATTGCTGATCACGATGGGGACCTTGGCGCTCACGCCGATGTCGTACCGGGGCCGCGCCGTCGGGCTGTTCGCGGTCGGCTCGATCGCCACCGGCGTCGCGCTCTGGCAGCAGACGCTCACAGGTGGCGCGCCTGAAGGAAGCATCCTCGCCAGTGCGACGATCCTTCTCAGCGGGAGCTTGCTCTTTCGCGCGTACTATCGGGGCGCGCGCCTGGCCCGGGTGGTGGTGACGCTTGGCGTTCTCGCCTTGGGCGCGTGGTTTTTCGCATCGGGGGGGCACGAAAGCCTCGTCACGCTCAAAGGCGATTGGCAATCTTGGGCACCCGCCACGACGCACGTGGCCTTCGGCCTGCTCGCCCTACTCTCGCTCATGGCATTCATGGACAACAGCACCCGCGGTGGCGCCCACGTTTGGGGCGTCGCGTTGCTCGTCCTTTACGTGGGGCACATCGGAGTGCTCGTAGGGAGCGACGTGTGGCCGGTTGATGGCGCCGAGGTGAGCATCCAGGGCCCCACCATCGCCGCCATCCTCGTGGGCGTCGTGGGAACGGTAGTCGCCGGGATGGCGCTCGCGCAGGTTCTGGTGGTCGCATACCAGGCGGCCTCGAAGCGCACCAAAGAGCGCATCTCCGTCGCGGCTTGAGCTCAGGGCACCTTGCGTGGCCACGACGCCAACAGGATCACCGCACAGGTGCGCCCCTTTTCGTCTTTAGCCTTGCCGTAGCCGGCGTCGGTGAATCTCGGGTCCGTGACGGTCATTCGATGGCTTGGGCTATCCTCGATCGCATGGAGCGCGTCCCGCATCGTGGCTGCGCGCGCGACGGCCTCACCGACGACGCGCGCTTCGATGCCACGCTTGAGTAGCCGGGCTTCGGGGTCCCCGTCCGGATCCAGCTCGTGGCCGAACTTCCCCGACTCGCAGACCGTTTGCGCGTGATTCGTCGCCTCTTGACTCAGCAGACGGTTCGAACGCAACGAACGCGCGCCGGACGCGCGCCGGAGTTGCATCAGCCACGCTTCCGGGGATCGTGACCCGCGGTGTGTCGATGCGCCTGCCGGCATCTTGCCCACCCAGCGCTCCGCAACCGGGCGCGGCCCGTTCGGCCCCGTCGCGACCAGTTGGACGAAGAGCGGCCGGCCCCACTCGGGTGGGAGCGACATCGTCGCTCCGTATTCTCCGCCGTCGATCGAAATGCGGCGCGAAGAACCCTTGGTGTCTCGCACCACCAAGTACGGATCTCGGAAGTCCTCGATGACCTCCGCATGAAGGCGGTTCTTGCCGACGAGCTCGAGCGAGCCGGCGCGGACGGCCGCCACCAACACGATCCGCTCTCCGTAACGAGCGCGTCCGCAAATCAAGGGAGCATCGGCGGTCTCGTTCAAGTTCTCGAGCCAAATCTTGAAACTATCGAACTCCCCGGTGACACCGAATTTGGCGTACACCGGATTCGCGTCGACGCCTGCCTCGCGCGCCTTGCGGATGAGCTCCGGAGACGGCGGGATGTGTTGAAGTTCCGCCAGTTGGCCAGCCACTTGCTCCAGCTTCTCGCTCCTGATGCACAGTCGTTCTGGCTTTGCAGGCTCGGCAGATGGTTCGCCCTCGGCGGGAGTGTTGTCTTTGTCAGCGCCGGCTGTCGCGTGGATCGCGAGCAGCATGGCACAAAGGAGAATCGATTTGCGCAGCATAGGTTTGAATCACGTCCGGTAGTCAGCGTTGATCCGAACGTACTCGTGTCCGAGGTCGCAGGTCCAATAATGACCAAGGCCGCGCCCAGCTCCGACCGTGACCGTGATCAGGTACTCCCGACGCTTCATCGTCACAGCCGCCTTGGCCTCGTTTTTTGGGGTCATCACGGGGGTCCCACGCTCGAAGATCGGAACGCTGCCCATCTTCACCGAAACGTGATCAGGATTGAAACGTGCCCCCGACCGGCCTGCCGCCGCGAGAATGCGACCCCAGTTCGGATCACAGCCATGAAGCGCCGTCTTGACGAGTTGAGAACCTGCGATCGTGCGCGCGATCTGGACGGCATCTGTGTTCGTCCGGGCTCCGAGAACCTCGATCCGAACCAAGTGCTCGGCGCCCTCACCGTCCGCCACGATTTGCTTCGCGAGCGATTCGAGCACCTCGGTGAGGGCCCCGGCGAATCGTCGCCCTGCTGCGCTCTTCTCATCGACCACCCGACTCGTGCCTGCTCCGGATGCAAGCACGTAGATCGAGTCGTTGGTACTGGTGTCACCGTCGACCGTCGCGCGGTTGAAGGTGACCTCAGTCGACTGGCGTAGGAGCTTCGAAAGCGTGGCTCGCCTCAGGGGCACGTCGGTCGCCACGAACGCGAGCGTCGTCGCCATGTTCGGATGAATCATCCCTGCGCCCTTGGCCATGCCGAGCACGTGGCACGTCGTGCGCCCAATCTTAACCTCGGCCTGTGCGAGCTTCGGGCCGCGATCGGTGGTCATGATGGCGCGTGCGAACCGTGTCGCACCGGATTCGGAAAGGTCCGCGACGAGCGACGGGATCGCCTCTCGGATCTTGTCCTGAGCAAGCTGCACCCCAATGACACCCGTCGAGGCGGGGACCACCAGCGCGGTCGGAACGCAGAGTGAGGCCGCAGCGACGCGCGTCAACGCCAGCGCGGCTTGGTGCCCCTGCTTTCCGGTGCACGCGTTCGCGTTGCCGCTGTTGACCAGAATCGCCTGACAAAGCCCGCTCTTCAGGCGGCGCTCACTGACCACCACCGGTGCCGCTCGGACACGGTTCTTCGTGAAGACCGCTGAGGCCACCGCAGGCTCATCCGCAAACACCAACCCCAAGTCCAACGCGTCATCCGTTTTGACTCCGCTGTGCACGCCAGCGAAGCGAAACCCCTTCACCCGTCCGCTCATGGCGTGCCTATTACCAGATGGGCGCTACTGCGGCGAGGCTGCAGCCTGGTCTTCGCGGTAGTGGCAGTTCTTGCACTTCTTGCCACTGCCGCAATAGCACGGGTCGTTGCGACCGAGCTTCGGATGATCGCGTTTGACGGTGGCTTGCTGCGCCGCGGCGGGCTGCGGCGGAGCGCCCGCGACCGGCGCCGCCCGCACGCCGGCCTCGCCTTGCGGCTGCCCGGCGCGCCTGCCGACTGAGCCCTTGCTGCTGCTGACCGCCACCCGCGGCCCCTCGCCCTGATGGCTGGCGCGGATGTGCCGCTGCCGCTTTTCGGTCGCCTGACGGCGTTGCTCCTCGAGCCGCTGCAACTCTTCTTCGCCCGCCCGCTCGACGGTGAACATCCCGAGAGTGACCGACGACTTCACGCTCTGCACCATCTCCAGGTACATGTCGAAGCCCTCACGCTGATACTCCTTCTTGGGATCGCGCTGACCGTAACCGCGTAGGCCGATGCCGTCGCGGAGGTGGTCCATCCCCTGCAGGTGGTCCATCCACTGTTTGTCGATCTCTTGGAGGTACAGGTCGCGGAACAATCGAAGGAAGTTCTCGGTTCCGAACTCGCGCTCTTTGCGCTCCTGGACGGCAGCCGCGTCCGCGTAGAGCTTGCGAAGGAGCTCCTCGCGGTCGCTGATCTCGTGGACACCGGTCGCATCGATCGCGAACTGCTCTTTGTAGGCACGCTCGAGCCCCTCGAGGTCCCAGTCTTCGTAGTGTTTGCCGGGCGGGCACGCGTGGTCGGTCATCGTGACGACGATCTCGTCGACCAAATCGAGCAAGCGCTCTTTCTGCTCGCTCAGCGACATACCGACCGCCTGCTCGAGGTGCCTGTAGGCGCCTTGGGGTCGTTGCGGAACTCTTCGAGCGGCACGGCGCAACCGAACCAGACGTAGATGTCCTTTTCGAGCAATTGAACCCGCACGTCGGTCAGGGTCGACAGGTCGGCCGCGAGGACTTTTTACGATGCGCAGGCACGTCATCTTGGGTGAGACCCGCGTCCGGCAACGGATACGAATGGAACTTCACCATGTTCTCGAGCACCTTGGTCACCCGGGACAGCAGCTCGACGTCGAGCCCATCGACGAGAGGCACGGGCTCCACACCCGCCTTGCGCTCGTCGTCTGTGGGCACCGTTCGGTACTCTCCGCGCAAGACCTGCTTGCGCAGCGCGTACATGCTCTTGCGCTGCTGATTCATCACGTCGTCGTACTCGAGCAGGTGCTTTCGAACGTCGAAGTTGCGCTCTTCGACCTTCACCTGAGCGTTCTCGACGGCACGCGTCACCCAGCGATGCTCGATCGGAACGTCTTCTTCCATCCCGAGCCGGTCCATCATGGCCTGGACACGCTCGCCCGCGAAAATCCGCATGAGGTCGTCTTCGAGCGAGAGGTAAAAACGCGAAGAGCCCGCATCCCCCTGGCGGCCCGATCGCCCACGAAGCTGATTGTCGATGCGCCGTGATTCATGCCGTTCAGTGCCGATGATCTGAAGGCCGCCCGCGTCTTTGACGCGCTGGGCGTCTGCTTTGCACTGGGTGATGCGTTGCTCGGTGGCCTTGGCGATCGCGGCCTCACGCCGCTCGGGGTCGGACAGCACCTCCTCCGAAGCGCTCTCGAGCACCTCGATCTTGGCGAGCATTTCGGGATTGCCGCCCAGCACGATGTCAGTGCCTCGACCGGCCATGTTGGTGGCCACCGTCACGGCGCCCGGCGTACCCGCCTGCGCGACCACGTACGCCTCCCGCTCGTGCTGTTTGGCGTTGAGCACGTTGTGCGGGACACCCTGGCGGTCGAGGAAGTGCGCCACCGCATCCGATTTTTCGACGCTCGTCGTGCCGACCAGAACGGGCTGCCCTCGCTTGTGCGACGCTTCGATCTCCAGGCAAAGCGCCCGGAACTTCTCGCGCTCGGTCTTATAGATGAGATCCTCTTCATCGGCGCGAATGGTCGGCTCGTTGGTCGGAATGACGATCACATCGAGCTCGTAGATGTTGTGGAACTCGGTCGCCTCGGTGTCGGCGGTGCCGGTCATCCCAGATAGCTTCTTATAGAGACGGAAGAGGTTCTGGAACGAAATCGTGGCCAGTGTGAGGTTCTCGCTCTGAATGAGAACTCGCTCTTTCGCCTCGACTGCCTGGTGAAGGCCGTCCGACCAACGCCGGCCGGGAAGCACACGGCCGGTGAACTCGTCGATGATCATCACCTTGCCGTCTTCCGTGACCATGTAGTGCTGGTCGCGGTGATACAAGGCATGCGCGCGGAGGCACTGTTGCAGGATGTGAAGGGCCTCGAGGTTGGCCGGGTCGTAGAGGTTGGCGCCGTCACCTGCGAGCAATCCACGGCCAGCCAACAGTTCCTGCGCGCTCTCCATGCCGTTCTCGGTGAGGGTCACGCTGCGATTCTTTTCGTCGAGGTCGTAGTGCTCATCCTTGCGTAACCGCGGGATGATCTCGTTGATCATCTCGTAGTTGTCGCTGGCGGTCTCGCCGGGCCCGCTGATGATCAGCGGCGTACGCGCCTCGTCGATCAGGATGGAGTCGACCTCGTCGACGATCGCGTAGTTCAGATCGCGCTGCACATAGTCGTAGATGCTGAACTTCATGTTGTCGCGCATGTAGTCGAAGCCGAACTCGTTGTTCTGCCCGTACGTGATGTCGCAGTTGTACGCGCGCTTCTTGACCTGGTTGCTCTGGCCCGGAACGACGACGCCGGTGCTCAGCCCGAGGAACCCATAGAGCTTGCCCATCCACTCCGAGTCGCGAGTCGCGAGGTAGTCGTTGACGGTCACGACGTGGACGCCCTTGCCTTCGAGGCCGTTCAAGTAGCAGGGGAGCGTGGCGACCAGGGTCTTGCCTTCGCCGGTCTTCATCTCCGCGATTTTGCCTTGGTGAAGTACGATGCCGCCGACGAGCTGGACGTCGTAGTGCCTCATTCCAAGAACGCGCTTGCCCGCCTCGCGGGCCACGGCATACGCGGGGACCAACAAGTCATCGATTGGGGCGCCGTTGTCGATTTGCTGACGGAACTCCGCGGTCTTCCCGCGTAGCTCTGCGTCGGAGAGCTTCTTGATATCGTCTTCGAGCGCCGAGATCGCAGCGACCATGGGCTGCGTGCGCTTCACTTCGCGTTGATGCTTGGTGCCAAGCACCTTTTTTAGGACTGAGCTGAACACGCACGCAATCTAGGTCGGCCGGAGGGGGGGCGCAAATGAGTGTCAAAACCAACCTTTAGAGAGCGCGAGCACCGCCATCAGCACGAAGACCAGGAGCACAAACGCCCACAGGCCGCGGCCTGGGGAGGCGGTTCGCCGAGGGGTTGCCGCCTCGTCTCCGAGCTCGTCGAGCAACTGGCGTGCGCGCGCCTGAGCCACGAGCTCGACGCGAAGCAACACCATGCTCACCATCAGACCGATGAGCAGGATCGCGGCGGCCGCCTGCCAGCGCCGGAGCTCCTGCTCGCCGTCGAGCGCTTCGTCCGTTCCGACTCGGGCGCTCGTCCCCGCTCCGACGGCGACGACGTCGAAGCTCGGCACGGCGAACAACGCACGGAGCAGATCCTCGGTGCCTGGCCGAGGGGCATCACCATCGATGATGGCCACCGCCAGGGGATCCAGGCCTTCGCGATCCGCCTCGGCGAGGACCGCCGTCGCCGCGTGCCGCGCCGGGCCTGGGCCATCCGGATCGGCGACGACCACATGCGCCACGCCGGCTGTATTGTCCGAAAACAGGTCCGCGCGAACTTGAAGCCGCCAGACGCCTGGGCCGAGCACCGGAAAGTGAGGCGCGTCTGGAGACAGGGACAAGGCGTGCATCCACCGCCGCCCCTCGAAGACGTCGACCAGCACGGGGTCGCGTCCGCCGAGCTGTTCCCACTCGAGCTCGATTGCCCCGTCGGTCACCGACGCCCGAGCCACGATGCCGCCGGGCACGACAGGAAGCCGTACCTCCCGGGCGGCGACTACGACACCGTCCGGGCCGAGCGCCTCGACCTCGACCCGCCCTTCATTGCCTGCCACGACCAATGGAAACCGCGCGAATCCGTTCGAAGGTTCAACGGAGCGCGAACCCGTCCGAACGCCGGCGAGTGGACGGACCCGGACAGCAACCGCTTCGGCGCCGACCCAGACCGACAGCCAGCAGCGGAGCTCGGGGACGCAAGCGCCTTCCTCGACGCGCGGATCGAGCACTCCCACTGCGCGACGCGAATGCCCGGCGCGAATCGGCCCGAGCTCATATCCCTGAAATGCGTTGACCGCGCGGCCCTTGGGCAAACGCGACTCGATCGATTCCCGCACGTAGAGGGCTCGCTCGACGGAAACCGAACGGCCATCGATTTCGGCGAGAGCAACCAACGAGAGCACTCCGTCGAGTCCGCCGCGAACCTGCACGTGCCCCTCGACGCCTTGCACCAGCGACTCCGTCAGGTCGGTTTTCGCAAGTACCATGCCTGCCGCGTTGCGAAGCTCGACCGCGACCGCTGGCGCAAGGACGACCGTGTACCCGTCCGTGTCTTGATCGACTTGCCATGCGCGAACCCCGATCGTCGTTCCCGGTCGCGCGACCAGCGGCGCGCTCAAACGAAGATCAGGAATCACCGGCGGAGCGCCCGCCATCCAGAGTGCGGCGAGAATGGCCGCGACGATCAACGGCGACATTCGGATCGCCCAGGCGAAACCGCCGAATTGCTGGTCCTTCGTGCTCATGGGGATGGACAAATTCGGCATGTTACCTTAGGAACGGTTGGGGTATAGAGCGCGAATGGGAGCCACCGCCGAACATGACGTCGAGCAACTTCGTGCTCGTCTGAACGACTACATGGCCAAGCATGGCCTACGGTCGACCGAGCAACGGCGCCTCGTCACCGAGATGTTTTTCGCGACCACCGACCACCTTTCCATCGAGGATTTGCTCGATCGGGTGCGCATCGAAGAGCCCAAAATCGGGTACGCCACCGTGTACCGCACCCTCAAGCTTCTGAAAGAGTGCGGGCTCGCCTTCGAGCGCCACTTCGGCGACGGCGTATCCCGCTACGAGGTCGCGTGGGCAGACGAGCACCACGACCACCTGATCTGTATCGAATGCGAGAAGATCATCGAGTTCGAAGACGACGCCATCGAAGAACTGCAGCACAACGTGGCTTCGGAGCTCGGCTTCAAGCTCGTGCGCCACAAGCTCGAGCTCTACGGCGTCTGCGCCGACTGCCAGGCCAAAGCACAGACCTGACCGACGGGTGCAAGCCTGGGTTAGATGGTCGCGAACGCTTCGTCTGGGATCTCGACCGGGATCGTATCGATCGCGCTCAAGCGCAGCGTCCGGCTGGGCAAGGTGCTGAGCACGTTGTTGGCGAAGTACTGGGCGGAAAACTTCTTGCCTGTGTAGAACGCGTAGTCCGGATGGGTCTCAGACGTGTCGGGCAGCTTCTTCAGCGCGATTGCAGCCTGGTCGAGCAGCAACCACCCAAGCGCCAGATCACTCATGATGTTGAGGAAGTCCTCGGCAGCGAGCGGGATATGCTCGAGCTTGCCGCCCTTGAACCAACCGATGAACTGCATCACCGACGCGGCAACCGCTTCGTGCGCAGCCTGAAGGTGACCGATCCCATCCACGAGCTCCGACGTGTCCTTGTTGTCGGTGATGAAGGTTTGGATGTCCATCAGGAACGCTTGGGTGTTGGCACCGCCGCCTTGGCCGAGCTTGCGGCTGACCAAGTCCATCGACTGGATGAAATTGGTGCCCTCGTAGATCTGGAAGATCTTCGCGTCCCGGCAGTACTGCTCGACAGGATGGTCCTTGAGGTAGCCGTGGCCGCCGTACACCTGAATCGCCCGGCTCGACACCTCGAACGCGGCGTCGGTGCCATGCGCCTTCACGAGCGGAGTCAGAAGATCGATCTGGCCCTTGTGGTACGCCTCCGACTCGTCGTCCTTGCCCTGGATCACCGCCAGGCGATCGCCGTGGCTCGAAAGCTTCATGACGAGGGCGCGAATGCCCTCGACCCTTGCCTTCATCGCCAGCAGGTCACGGCGAATGTTCGGGTGCTCGATGATGGGAACACGGGGCGCGTTCGCGTCCTTGAACTGCTTGATGCTGGCGCCCTGTTTGCGCTCGCGCGCGTACTCGAGCGCGCTGAGATACGCGGCAGAAGCCACGGAAAGACCCTGGATGCCAACGCCGATGCGGGCGGCGTTCATCATGTGGAACATCTGGCGAATGCCCTGGTGCTCGACGTCACCAACGACCTCGCCGATGCTGCCGTCTTCGTCGCCAAACTGCATCACGCAGGTGGCCGAAGCGTTGATGCCCATCTTGTGTTCGATCGAGGGAACCGTCACGTCGTTGAGCTCGCCGAGCGAGCCGTCCTCCTCGATGCGCACCCTGGGGACCAGGAAGAGCGACAGACCCTTGGTGCCGGGCTCTGCGCCTTCGATGCGCGCGAGGACCAGATGCACCACGTTGGTGCCGAGGTCGTTGTCGCCGGCGCTGATGAAGATCTTGGTGCCGCGGATGTTGTAGGTGCCGTCGTCGTTACGCGTCGCGCTGGTCGTCGCGGCGCCGACATCGGAGCCGGCCTGCGGCTCGGTGAGACACATCGTGCCGGTCCACTCGCCGCTCATCATCTTGGGCACGTACTTCTTCTTCTGCTCCTCGGTGCCGAACTCCATGATGAGCTCGGCCGCCGTCAGCGTGAGCCCGGTGTACATCGCGAACGAGGCGTTGGCGCCGCAGAGCATCTCCTCGACGAGGGAGCCGATCATGTTTGGCGCGTCCTGGCCGCCCCAGCGTGAAGGTGAGGCGATCGTGCGCCAGCCAGCCTCCCAGAGCTTGTCCCAGGCTTCCTTGAAGCCGTCAGGCGTAATGACGCGGCCGTCTTCGATTCGACAACCCTGCGCGTCGCCGCCGCCGTTGAGTGGGCCGGTCACATCGCAAACGAAGCGATACAGCTCGTCGAGCACCATGTTGCACTCATCCGAGCTCCACTCGCCGTAGGGTTCCTTCCCGAGGACCGCGGGCAGATCGAACTGTTCGAAAAACAGGAACCGAAAGTCTCGTAGATCCGCACGATAACGGTTGATTGCCTGCGCCAAGTCAGCCTCCAAGTTTCGAGTCGGTCACCCTCGGGCTCGGACGTGATTACGGGAGAAAGCCCTGATAGATGCCAGCTGTAAGAAGTTGGAGGCAGGGGCGCTTTGCGTCAAGTCGGCGGCGGCTCTACCCGGCTGTGTGGTGCTTCACAAACTCGTCAATGCGCCGGATCAGGGGTGGAAACCCCGTCATGTCGGCGTGGATAGGCGACACTAAAGGGTTACGGTAAAGGCCCTCCTCGCGCAGCGAGACCAACGTGGAAAGGGTCAAGCTGGCGCTTGCGGCGCCTACCCCGTAAGCCTCCGGCCATGCTCCTCGAGCGCTACCTCGAGTCCCTCGGCTCTGCGGCCATCCAAAAAGCACTCGGCCTCGACGGGCCTCGCCCGGCGCTCGTTCGGCCGACGCAGGATCCGAAGTTTGGGGACTTTCAGATCAACGGAGCGATGGCGCTCGGTAAAGAGCTCCAGAAGCCTCCCCGGGAGCTCGCGCAGGGTATCGCCGACGCGTTGGCCGGAGTCGACGCGATCGAGAAGGCCGAGGTAGCGGGGCCTGGCTTCGTCAATATTCATCTCGCGCCTTCCTGGATTGGGTCAAAGCTGACCGATGCCTTGCGCGATGCGGCGCGTGACGGAGTGCCGGCAGTGGAGGAGGTGTCCAAGGTCATCGTCGACTTCTCCAGTCCAAACATCGCCAAGCAAATGCACGTCGGGCATCTGCGTTCCACGATCATCGGTGATGCGATCGCGCGCATCTTGTCGTTCATGGGTCACGACGTGATGCGCGATAACCATCTCGGCGATTGGGGCACTCAGTTCGGCCTGCTGATCGTCGGAATGCGCGAGTGGGGAGACGAAGAGGCGCTCCAGTCCAAGCCGATCCCAGAGCTCGAGCGCGTGTACAAACTCGCCTCGGAACGCGCCGGCAACGACGAGGGCTTCGCCGACCGCGCGCGGGCAGAGCTCGCGAAGCTCCAAAGCGGGGACGAAGAGAATCACAAGCTCTGGGAACACTTCGTGGAGGTGACCCGTGGCGCCCTCGAAGCGGTGTACGCCGAGCTCGATGTTTCGTTCGATGTGTGGCTCGGAGAGAGCGCCTACCACGACGCCCTTCCCGGGGTGGTCGACGATCTCCTCGAGCATGGAATCGCCCGCGAGGACGACGGCGCCATCTGCATCTTCTGGGATGATCTCGATGATGCCCCCCAATCACTCCGCAAACAGAAGACTCCATTCATCGTGCGAAAGAAGGACGGTGCGTTTCTCTACTCGACGACCGACATCGCGACCGTCCAGTACCGCCACGACCATTTTCACGCTGATCGCGCGCTCTACGTCGTCGACAACCGCCAGGGTCTTCACTTCCAGCAGGTCTTTGCCGTGATGAAGCTGCTGGGGGTCGACATGGAGCTCGAACACATCGGCTTTGGCACGGTGCTCGGCAACGATGGCAAGCCACTGCGGACGCGGGACGCGAGCGGGAACGTGATCACGCTGGTGTCACTGCTCGAAGAAGCGAAGCAGCGTGCGCGGCAACGAATCGACGAGGGGATCGCCGAAGGCCGCCTGCGAGTTCGCGTCGAAGAAATAGACGAGGTCTCCCGGGTCGTGGGCATCGGCGCGGTGAAGTACGCCGACCTTCGTCAGAACCGACTCAGCGACTACCAGTTCGACTGGGACAAGATGATTTCGTTCCAGGGCAATGCGGGTCCGTACCTGCAATATGCGTATGCGCGCGGCGCGTCGATCTTCGCAAAGGGTGGAGTCGACATGAACGCGATGGCGGCCAGCACGACGATCCTCCTCGACGCACCCGCGGAACAGATTCTCGGCAAACATCTGCTGCGATTCGCCGATGTCGTTTACCAAGCGGGCGCGACCAGTCAGCCACATCTGGTTTGCGAGCACATTTACGAGCTGGCGCGCGCGTTCAACGGCTTCTACGCCGAGTGCCCAGTGCTCGACGCCAAGGGGGCAACGAGAGAGAGCCGGCTCGGGCTCACGGCCCTGACCGCCCGGCAGATCCGCCGCGGGCTCGGGCTCGTCGGCATTGGCGTAGTCGATCGCATGTAGCGACAATCACTGTATTTCCCGCCGCGGGAGCGCGAGTGTGCTATGCGAAGGCCGCCAATGCAGGGCCGCGTCGTTCGAACATCCCATGAGAGCCAGTGTCTGAGCGACAACCCGCTCGGGGACCCGTGCGAGCGTGATTTGTACGTCTACCTGCCGCCGAAGTACGACGGAACGAAGCGCTTCCCAGTCGTGATGATGCTTGCCGGATTCGGGGCGACGAATCACTCGATCGCCAGCTGGAGTCCTTGGAAGCCGAACACGATCGAGCTAATCGACCAGCTCATCGCCGACGGGCAATGCAAGCCCGTGATCCTCGTGTTGCCCGACTGCTTCAATCGATGGGGCGGCTCGCAGTTCGTCGATTCAGACGGAACCGGCCGCTACCAAACCTATCTCGCCGACGAGGTCTTCTCCTTCGTCGACGCGGAGTTCCAGACGATCCCCAAGCGCGAGGCGCGCGCGGTGGTGGGCCGCTCGTCCGGCGGTTTCGGGGCGCTGCGCCTCGGAATGGACAGGCCTGACGTGGTGTCCGTCATCGGGAGCCACGCGGGCGATGCGGCGTTCGAAGTCAGCATGCGACCGATGCTGACGAGCGCGGCGATCGCGATCGACCTCGCCGGCGGCCTCCGCGCGTTTGCCGAAGAGATCCCCGTAGCTGGTCCCAAGAACGCTACCCAATTCGATGCCATCTTCGTGCTTGCGGCCAGCGCGGCTTATTCACCCGACCCCACCAGCTTCCCCTTCGCACAGATTCCGATAGATCCCGCCACGGGCGAGCTGCGTAGTGACGTCTGGGCGAGATGGCTGGAGCACGACCCGCTCCAGCGAATCGACGCTTCCACGGCAGCTTTGCAAACGATGTCGCTTATTTACGTCGACGCAGGCAACAGGGATGAGCACGGGCTACACTTCGCAGCGCGGATGCTCGACGAGGCACTCCGCAAGCGTGGGCTGCCCGTTCACTACGAGGAGTACGAAGGCGGACACCGAGGCACCTCGTGGCGCTACGAAGTCTCGCTACCGCAAATCGTCGAAGCACTTCAAGGACCCGAATGACGACCAAAAAGATGAGCACCGAAGACGAGACCGACGCGACGGAGGCGACGCCAGGCAAGAAGGCCGGCGGTGGTGGCGCCGTGGTGGCAGCGCAGAAGATTCTCGCGGACGAAAGCCCGCAATCGAAGATCGCGGAGCACGGCGAGACCATGATGGAAGGCCCTCGGACGGCGGCGACACAGTCCGCGCGTGTGCTCAGCGAAATCATCGCGGCCAAGTCGGAGCTGGTGGTACCGCTGGTTGCAAAGTTCGCGAGGGGCATTTCCTCCTCGAACAAGCGGGTCGTGCAGGCGTCGGCCGAAGCACTGCCGGCCATCGCGCGGATCGCGCCGGCCCGGGTCGCGCGACAACTCGATGTGCTCAAGAGCTCGTTCGAAGATGCGAGCGACGTTGGCAAGGATGGTCTCGTCAGGACGTTCGCCGCGTTGTGCACCGCATCGGTCGCCTACCAGAAGCGCCTCGAGCCGGTGCTTACCCTCGCGCTCAAGGGCGCAGACGGAAAGACGCTTTTCACCTGGAGCCAGATCGTGCTTCCGGCGCTCAAGGGGGAGCCCCACGCACGGGCCCGCGCCGTCGTCGAAGGCCGACTCGACTTGATCCCACGGTCGTACGCACAACAGATCGCCGACTTCCTCGGAATCAAGCTGCGGCTGCGCTACCGCTGATCGATCAGCATGAAGTCGTAGCCTATCGGAGTATCGAAGGCTCGTAGCCGTCAGGGCGGTCGTAACCAAGCAGTTGGAGCGTCGTCCCGGCAATGTTGGCGAGGCCGGGGGCCTGCACATCGTCGTTGAGGCTCAGGCTATCGTTGCCGGGAACATACACGAAGCAGGGGACGTCGTTGAGAGTGTGGCTGGTCTTGTTTCTCAAGTGCCCCGCCGCGTCGCGCTGGAAGTCTCCCGACTTCTTCTCGAGCTCGAACATCTCGTCACAATTGCCGTGGTCAGCGGTCACGATGAGCGCGCCGTCGAGTTTCTCGATCACAGGAATGAGGCGGGCCAGCGACAGGTCAACCGCCTCCACGGCAATGACCGCCGCGTCGAGGTTTCCCGTGTGACCTACCATGTCGCCGTTGGCGTAGTTGATCCGCCCATGCCGCAAGCCACCCCGCTGAAGAGCAGCGATCGTCGCGTCCGTGATCTCCGCAGCCTTCATCCAAGGGCGCTGCTCGAACGGAACCACGTCGCTCGGAATCTCGACGTACTCCTCGTACACCTCATCGAACATCCCCGTTCGGTTGCCGTTCCAAAAGTACGTCACATGCCCGAATTTCTGGGTCTCGCTGCACGCAAACTGACTGACCTGATTGCGCGCCAGGTACTCACCCATGGTTCGATCGATCTCCGGCGGCTGCACGAGGTAGTGGCGAGGAAGCTTGAGGTCGCCGTCGTACTCCATCATGCCGACGAACTCGACGTCCGGGATGGGCCCGCGGTCGAAGTCGCTGGGCTCCGGCTCGGTGAACGCGCGAGTGAGCTCGAGCGCGCGGTCGCCCCGGAAGTTGAAAAGTACCACGGCAGAGCCGTCGCGGATCGGACCCACCGGGCTGCCGTCGTCGTCGACGACCACGAACCCCAGGAGGTCCTGGTCGATCATCCCGGCATTCTCGTTACGAAGGGCCTCAATTGCCTCGGTCGCGCTCGGGAAGCCCCTGCCCTCGCCGAGCACATGGTGCTTCCAGCCGCGTTCGACCATCGACCAGTCGGCGCCGTAGCGATCCATCGTAATGAACATGCGGCCACCGCCGGATGCGATGCGATAGTCGCGCCCACCCTGCTCGTTGAGATCGTGCAACACCTTCTCGAGCGCCTCGACATACTCGAGCGCGCTGGTCTCGGGCACATCGCGCCCGTCGAGCAAGATGTGGACACGCACGTGCTGCACGCCATCTTCGTTGCAGCGGCGCAGCATCGCGAACAGGTGCTCGATGTGGCTGTGCACGTTGCCATCCGACAGCAGCCCGATGAAGTGCATCGGCTCGCCGCTCTCGCTGACGCGGCGAACGAGCTTCTTCCACTCTTCACCCTGGAAGATCTCCCCGCTGTCGATTGCCATCTGGACACGCTTGGCGCCCTGGTCGAAGACGCGCCCCGCTCCGAACGCGTTGTGCCCGACTTCGCTGTTGCCCATGTCGTCGTCGCTCGGAAGCCCGACCGCCGTGCCATGCGCCGTGAGCCGCGTCGTCAGGGACATGCCGGCGAGTCGATCGAGCGTCGGCGTCCGAGCGAGCCACACCGCATCGCCCTCATTCGACGCGCCGCACCCCACCCCGTCCATGACGACGATGAGCACGGGCCCCGGGACGCCTGGAAAAATCGGATGCTTCTTGAGCTGCCAGTCGGTCACGAGGCGTTTCTAGCACACCAAACGCGAGCGGATCACCCTGCCTCCGCGCGGAACGGCACGGCCATCTGGGGAGGAAAGCGGCCCGGCTCCTCGTCGACTTGCGGGAAACCAACCCGCACCCGACGGGAAGCGGGTATGATTCGCCCATGCTCTGCGTCACCAATCGAATCCCCGTAGCCGAAGGCCATGAAGACGACTTCGAAGACCGTTTTCGGAAGCGCGTTCATCTCGTCGACCAAGCCAAGGGCTTCATTCGAAACGAGGTGCATCGGCCGCGGCCAATGAAGCTCGACCACCAAACCGGCGAATGGACGCCCGGGCCGGCGGGCACGGGGTACTACGAGGTCAAGACGTGGTGGGAATCGTTCGACGATTTCGTCGCCTGGACGATGAGCCCCTCATTTGCCGAAGCGCATCGAAGCCGGCCCCCCAAGGACATGTTCCGCGGCCCCAACGAGCTGACCATCCACGAGGTGTTCCTAAGCACCGAGGACACGCACGCCAGCAGAGACTGAACGCGCCTTCGCCCGTGCCCGTGCCCGCCGGGCCAACGCCGCACACCAACCGTCTTCTCTGTCATCCGCCGACATTGCGCTTGACCGAAGTAGAACTTGTTCTAAACTAAGATTAGTTTACATGTAGTAAAGTTATATCCAGCCGGACGCATATATGGAGGATCCCGTGGAAAGCAAGTGTCCCGTGAAGTTTCAAAACCTGGATTTTTGCGCCCCTTCGACGCACGACAATCCCGTACGAGATGTACGACTACTTCCTGGAACACGAGCCGATCCGTTTCGATGAGACCAACGAGCTGTGGGAGGTCTTTCGCTACGACGACATCGTCGCGATCGAGCGCGACACGGAGACCTTCATCAACAGCGAGGGTGTGCGGCCCAACATCCCGCCAGACCCAGGCATGATCTACCAAGACGGCGAGCAGCACAACAAGCAGCGCGCACTGGTGTCGCAGGGCTTCACGCCGCGGCAGATGCGCAAGATGGAAGACCGCGCACGCGAGATCGTCGTCGACCTCGTCGACAAGATGCTCGCCAAGGACGAAGTCGAAATCGTCACGGACTTGGCCGGTGCTCTCCCGTCACGACTGATCGCCGACATCCTGGACATCCCGCAAGAAAAGCGCGCGGCCGTCTTGAACTGGATCAACCTCATCATGGCGGGTGGATGCGGCCCCGAGTACGTCACCGACGAAGTCAACGATGCGTTCTCCAACTTTTGTGAGCATCACGAAGAGATGTACCAGGATCGCATTGCTGCCGGCTGCAAAGGCAGCGATCTTCTCACCATCTGGATCAACGCGGAGATCAACGGCGAGAAACTCGACGAGTCTCAACTGTTGTTCGAGCACGTGTTGCTCAACGTAGGCGGCGCGGAAACCACACGCAGCGCGATTGCGGGCGGCCTGGAGCGGCTCTCCAACGACCAGAAGCAATACGATGCGCTCTTCAACGACCCATCCCTGATTCCGAACGCAGTCGAAGAGATCATTCGCTGGGTGTGCCCGTTCGTTAACATGTATCGCACGGCGACCCGTGACTTCGAGATGCATGGCAAGGTCATCAAGGAAGGTCAGCAGGTCGGCCTCACCTACCCGGCCGCCAACCGTGACCCGCGGCACTTCAAGGATCCTCACACCTTCAACATCTTCCGCGATTTCTCCAAGGAGAGTAAGCACCTTGCATTCGGCTTGGGCCCGCACTTCTGCCTGGGCGCTTCGCTCGCTCGCATGGAGATTCGCCTGTCGCTCGAGGAGATGACTCGGCGGGTCAAGCGGCTTCGGAGCCCGGAAGGCAAGCCACCCGAATACGTGTCGTCGTCGTTCGTTCGCGGCCTCGCGAAGTTCCCAGCGATCCTCGAACCGCGATAGGGGACTTGCCCGTGGGTTCGCAAGCCGCAGAAGAGACGACGCCCTACGAGCTGCTTGGGGGCGACGAGGGGGTCCGAAAGCTCACCGTTGATTTCTACGGACTGATGGACACGTTGCCTGAGGCTGCGCCGATTCGGGCGATGCACAAAGGCGACCTGTCCGAGATGACCGACAAGCTCGGCACGTTCCTGATCGGTTGGCTGGGTGGGCCGCAGCACTACCAGGAGCGCTTCGGGCGCGTGATCATTCCGCTTGCTCACAAACCGTTTCCGATTGGGGCGAGCGAGCGTGACCAGTGGCTGATGTGCATGCACGGCGCTATCGAAAAGACGTCGCTCGACGCATCAATGAAGACGCGGCTGATGGATTCCTTTGGGCGAATGGCCGAGATGTGCCGCACCAAAGATTGACGACTGACATTGAGAAGGGCTGAACCATGAAGATCGTGTACGACAGAAACAGATGTAAGCTGCACGCCCAGTGCCGCGGTGCCGCCCCCGAGCTTTTCTCATTTGCCAACGACGGAAGTCTCGTGATTCTAGACGAGAACCCGCCCGAAGAGCTTCGTGAGGCGCTCCAAGACGCGGTAGACGCCTGCCCGGAACAAGCGCTTTCGATCGGAGAGTGACCCCGGAGGTGTGATAGCGTCGGCCGCGATGCCGAGGCTACCCAAAGGGATCGTCCGCGGGGACGACGGGCAGGCTCGCTGTTGGTGGGGCGCGAACGCGCCCGACTACGCGGCCTATCACGACGAAGAGTGGGGCTTCCCGGTGCACGACGACGTGCGCCTCTTTGAAAAAATATGCCTCGAAGGGTTTCAGTCGGGATTGAGCTGGCTGACCATCCTGCGCAAGCGCGAGAACTTTCGGAAAGCGTTCGCCGGATTCGACTATCACCGAGTTGCGCGCTTCAACCAGCGCAGCGTCGATCGGCTTCTCAGAGACGCAGGGATCGTTCGGCACCGCGGCAAGATCGAGTCCACGATCAACAACGCAAAGCGCGCGGTCGAGCTCGAGGATGAATTTGGCTCACTTTCTGCGTTTTTCTGGGAACGGGTGCCCCCCAAGAGCGAGCGCCCCCGGAGGATGACCAAGGGCTCCCTCATGAAGCTCGCGAAAACGCCCACGTCCACAGCCCTGAGCAAGGAGCTCAAACGGCGCGGGTGGTCATTCGTGGGGCCGACGACCGCGTACGCGTTCATGCAGGCGATGGGTCTGGTCAATGACCACTTGGAGGGTTGCTTCGTCCGCGAACGCATCGCAAAGGACCAACGTGCCTGAGCTCACCGACACCTTCTACGGAAACGAACTCCAAACCTGGCTGATCTCCCTCGCCGTCACCATCGGGACGCTGATCGCCTTGCGACTCATCGAGCAAGTGCTGATCGTGCGCATCGAGAGGCTCGCTCGGAGGACTCACACAATCATCGATGACGTGGTCATTGGGGCGCTGCGCAAGACGAAGCTGCTCTATCTGCTCATCGTTTCCGTTTTTGTGGGCTCGGTCTGGCTATCGCTCCTGGACGACGTCCGTTCGGTTCTCTGGCGAGTCATGATCGTCGCCACGATCCTTCAGGCGGGTATTTGGGTCAGCACCGCACTCAAGATCTGGCTCGAGAACTACCGCAAGGACGAGACGGACGGCGCAAACCGGATGACCATGAACGCACTGAGCCTCCTGGGCCGGATTGCGCTCTGGGCAACCGTGCTGTTGTTGATCCTCGACAACCTCGGCGTCGATGTCACCGCCCTGGTTGCCGGCCTTGGGATCGGCGGCATCGCAATCGCCCTGGCAGTTCAGAACGTGCTGAGCGACCTCTTCGCGTCGCTTTCGATTGTCTTGGATAAGCCGTTCGTGCTGGGTGACTTCGTGGTGGTCGGCGACATGGCAGGTTCAGTCGAGCACATCGGAATCAAAACGACGCGGATCCGAAGCATTTCGGGCGAGCAACTCGTGTTCTCCAACGCCGATCTGCTCAATAGCCGCATCCGCAACTTCGGCCGAATGAGGGAGCGGCGCGTCGTGTTCTCGATCGGCGTCACCTACCAGACCTCAGCCGAAAAGCTCGAGCAGGTACCGACCCTGATTCGAAGCGCTATCGAATCGCAGGAACGCGCCCGCTTCGACCGCTCCCACTTCGCCTCCTACGGCGATTCCGCGCTCAACTTCGAGATAGTCTACTACGTCGAGTCCTCGGACTACGCCACGCACATGGACATCCTCCAGTCGGTGAACCTCGCCATCTACCGAAGCTTCGCTGCCGAGGCAATCGAGTTCGCCTACCCCACGCAAACCCTCTTCATCGAAAAGACTTAACCCCGCCGAAAAGGGGACTGTCCCCTTTTTGAAGGGTTAACCCTTTTGAAAAAGGGGTCTGACCCCTTTTGGGAAACAAACGGGGGTGGGTGACGTTAAAGGGGGGAGCCTTAGATGGTGGTGGAGCTATGAATAGTTGGCGGACGATTGCGTTGGGGGTTCCGATTTTGATTTTTGCCATTCTTGTGGCGATCGGAGTGACGTCGACGCGCGCTGACTCTACGCCCCCACAGGACAAGCAAGCCAGTACGCCGGCGAAAGGTGGCAAGCTCGCGAAAGCGACTTTCGCCGGCGGATGTTTTTGGTGCATGGAACCGCCGTTCGAGAAGCTCGATGGTGTGGTGAGCGTCACCTCGGGGTACACCGGCGGCAAGGAGACAGCGCCGTCGTACAAAGAGGTCAGCTCCGGCCGCACCGGGCACGTCGAGGCGGTTCAGGTGAAGTACGACGCGGCGATCATCTCGTACGAGTATTTACTCGAGGTGTTCTGGCGGCAAATCGACCCGACCGACGACGGCGGTCAGTTTGCCGACCGGGGGAAGCAGTACCGGACCGCCATTTTTGCGCTGGACCGGCGACAACACGAGCTCGCCGAAGCCTCGAAACGCAAGCTCGAAAAGAGTGGTATTTTCAGGGCGCCCATCGTGACCAAGGTTCGATGGGCGGAGCCGTTCTACGCGGCCGAGGGCTACCATCAGGACTACTACAAAAAGGACCCGGCCAACTACAAGCGCTACCGCCGGGGGTCGGGCCGCGAGGACTTCCTGGCATCCGTGTGGGGCAACCGGCCACTCGCAGCACCTGTAAAACCCAAAGCCGCAAAGAAGAAACCGATGTCCGACAAGAGCAAGCAATTCGACAAGCCCGCGGAGGCCGAGCTTCGCAAGGATCTAACGCCCTTGCAGTACGCGGTGACCCAGGAAGAAGGCACCGAGCCGCCGTTCCGAAACGAGTTCTGGGACAACAAGAAAGATGGCATCTACGTCGATGTCGTGAGCGGCGAGGCTCTGTTCAGCTCGACGGACAAGTTCAAGAGCGGCACCGGATGGCCGAGCTTCACCGAGCCCATCGAACGAGAGAACATCACGGAGCACAGCGATCGCCAACTGATGGCGACGCGGACCGA
>PVMK01125521.1_pt1 | contig 28006 bp, 23 predicted proteins | sample 1853481 | NCBI WGS metagenome assembly PVMK01 (sample SAMN08533507, study PRJNA380276) | Marine sediment metagenome, whole genome shotgun sequencing project. | reverse complement strand
ACGTAGCCATTTGTAATCTCCTATACGGATTCATTTGGTCAGGCTTCGTTCGGTGTTCGTTACACCGTTCGGAGCCGTTTACATCAGAGGGATTCGAACCATTTGTTCCCTCCTCTGTTCCCACCATTGTAATCTGATCGGGGAGGGATTACAACAAACAGAGGTAAACGCTGAAGGATAGGAAAGCTTTATGTACCAATGGATACAGAGGTTATTAGCAACCAGGGGTAAACAATCAAAAACGGCTAATGGTTAGTCTCCCTCTCCGCCAGATATAAAAAGCCCCGCAAAGCGGGGTTTTTTTGTATCTGACAGAGCGGGTCGTGATAAGGAGCCTCTGTCGCGAAGCGACCTAATTTTAGGTTCGGTGACTGAAAGGGCGCCGCGACCGGCACCTGTCCAACGTCGTTTACCCTTTTTTCAAGCTCGGTCGCCGCATCACCCTGACTTTTCTCCGGGTCCCGAAGATACCAGCGTCCTGAGGATCGCATTGGATGATGACGAAATACCGGACTGCTTACCTGCCCATAAAAAAATCCCAGCAAGGCCAACGCCGGTCCCTATGCCTCCTGGATGGTTCAGCTACGGCCGGATGATTGGGAAAATGTGAAGGCGACATTGACTCTGGGTAGTGATGTGGCTGGACCCTATGAGGCCAAGATGGATTCAGAGGGTTTCGAGGGCTGCGGCTAGTCAATCGACTGCATAGCCCGTCAATTCCATGTATCCACGGCCGCTATTTTGCGGCCCTTCACCGCTGACGACGACGGCACCTTCCCAGTAGGGGAAGTCGACGTCCATCCACTGATCGCTGTGCAGGGCCCTGATTTCCAGGGTTCTTTCAATCTGTGGCAGCTCGACCCGCCAACGCGTGGGTAACAGCCGGTCTGCAACCGGAGATTCTTCGAGTACCTGAAAGTTAATCTGTTCAGGATTCAGTGGCACTTTGCCGCCATCGGGTGAAATAAGCACCCCGTGACGAAAATCCCCGGGTTGATTTTCTCCGGGACGTTGGCGCAACCGGAACAACATCAGTTTTTCCCCGTTTTGCAGGTGTAAGGAAAACCAGTCCCAACCCACCTGCCCCAATTGAAGAAACTGGCTGCTCCATTCCCGGTCCAGCCAGGCCAGGCCGCCTACCGGTATCCGCTGTCCGTCCAGTTCAAGCTCGCCGCTCGCCGCCAAAAACGGCTGACTGTAATAAAAGGAACCGCCTCCTTCAGGATGTTTCTGCGAAAAACCCTCATCGCCTTGCAGGATAAGCGGCCTGTCGCTCTCCAAAGTCAGACTGATGGAATAGCCATCCTGCTGCGCTCTCACCTCCATGGGCAGCCATTCGTTCCCGGAACTGCTCAGAATCCAATCGTCCATCCAGGCTGCAAAAGGCTTCTCCCTGACACCGGAACGGGACGCACTGCCGTGCTCGCCGCCTCGCGCGTAACGTTGAAATGCCACGTGGCCTTCAGGCGTGGTAATTGCGAAGTGCGCCATGTAAACCTGGCTGCTCTGCCAGGCATTGCCCGCTTGGCGTTTACCCGGAGGTTGAACCGCGATACGAAACAAGGTCCACTGGGCTCCGTAATGCCGGCCTTCCGGATCCTGCAGATTGGCGGTCAGATACCACCACTCGATTCGATAATCAGGATGGGCGCCATGGTCGCGCGGAAACTCCAGGGGCTGTCCGGGCCTTGCGCTGGCGTAACCCTCGGCGCTTTGCGCCAGCACGGCGAAATCGCTTGTCCGTTCAGGCGCCTCGCTGACGCCACAACCGGCGGCTATCAAAAGCGCGGGAAACAGGAATACGCGGTACAGCGGTGGAAGCGTCATATTGTGGTTTGCTTGCGTAACATGGCCGCCGGTGAGATTCGCAGTAATCTCAGGGTTGGCAATAACACAGCCAGGGTCATGCTGCCAACGGCGAGCGCTGCCAGCATTGCATAATGACTGAAATCCCAAATCAGGGGAAAACTCCAGCCGAAAGCGACCGGCGTGACCACGCTTGCCAGGTATCCGGCCAGAAGGCCGCCAATCGGCCAGACCAGCAACATGCACAGCAACCCCAGTACACTCCATTGCAAAAGCAGCAGGGCGCCCCGTTCACGGCGGGTGATTCCAAGGGCCGCCAAAAGAGCCTGCTGTCCGACGCGGTGGTGATGAATTGCACTGATGGCGCAAAAGATCCCGATGCCTGCGACCAGCAGCGTGAGGGCGTTGAGAGACCGTGTAACCGTGAAGGTCCGGTCGAACACGGCCAGACCCGCCTGCTTCAACACACGCTGGTCGATGATCCGCCCTTCCTGCAGGCTGAAATGTTCCGTGATGACGGCCTTGATCTGGTTCCAATCAGTACCATCGGGCCCGTACACGGAAAGCCCTGTGGCGGCCTGGTCGGGCCAGCAACTGCGGAACAGGTCCCCACTGACCATCCACTGGGAGCTGGGATTGCCGTAATCGCGGTAGACGCCAAGAACCAGTACGTGATCGCGGGTTTGGCACAAGCGCACGGAATCTCCGGGTTGCCAGCCGTCGATACGCCAGGCTCTTTCGCTGATGTAAATGCCCTCGCCGTTCTCAAATTCGACCCTTGCATTTTTAACGGCGCCCATCAGTTCCACACTGTCCGCAAACCGGGCGCCATCCTGCAGGCTGACAATTTCGATGGGAATGATTTGATCCGATGAGCCCTGGCGGGTAATTCTCCTGTGGTAGCGCTCGGCTACCCGTAAACCGGGTGCTTCCCTGGCCAGCAAGTCGTCGATCCCGGCCACTTCACTCCCACCGCGAAGGTAAAGATCGGCGGCCAGTCGTTGATCAAGCCATTGATCCGTTGCCAGCCGGAAACTGTTGATCATTGTATTCAGTCCGCTATTTGCGACCAGCGCCAGTGTCATTGCCATCAACGCCAGCGAGGCGGGGCCGAGTAACCAACGGCTGTCAGCAACCAGCCAGGACAGACGGACACGATCTGCCGGTATGCGTTCTGCGAACAGGTTGAGAAGAATTCTCAACACTGCGGGTAACAGCAGCACAGCGCCCAGCAACAGGCTGGCCATGCCGGTCAGTGCAAGCCAGAGGTCGCTAGTGTAATAAGCAATAACAGCCGCTGTACCCAACAATACCAGGCCGGTCACGGACATCACTCGCTCCCGCCGTGAAACGACTTGATGTTGCCAGCGGGTCTGCCAGCGTTCCAGCATGGGCGTGTTGAGCGCCTCGCGCAGGGGAAACAACATGCACAAAGCGGCGGCGACACCGGTCATCAGCAGGGGCAGCAGAATGGCGGAAGGCACCAGGCTGTCCGGATAGGCGATATAGACGTCATAAAGCTGAGCCAGTGTGCGGCCCACTCCCGGCAGCAACCAGGCTGCCAGTTGGGCGCCCAGCCAGTAACCCAGAACCGTTCCGGCCACCAGGAACAGGACCAGCTCGGCAAACAGAGCCCGCGCCAGCTCTCTTCGGGTTACACCCGCGAGGCGCAGTTTCCGGATCAGTTCACGCCGGTCGGTGTAGCTGAAGGCCAGGGCGTTATAAATAAGGAAAACGCCGACCACGAAAGCCATCAAGCCCATTGCGGCCAGGTTCAGGTGAAAGCTGCGCGTCAGTTCCTGCGGGTCGGGCGCCTCGCCGGAACTGACGAATTCCAGGTGGTCCGGCAGGTTTGCATGTAGTTCAGCCAGTCGTTCGGCAGAAGTCGGGAACACCAGGATGGACGATACAGTTCCAGGGTTGCCGCTCAGCGCTTGCAGAGCGCCGATATCCATCAGCATGCGATGACCCAGTTGCTGTCCCGCGACGGCAGTAAGTGGCGGAAGCAATTGACCGGACGAGAGCTCAATCCGGTCACCCTCCTTTGAATCGAGTTGGTCCAGCCGGGCCGGCGCGACCCACAACTGGTAGGGTGGATAATTGAATTCCATGAAACCAGGGCCCCTGTTTTCATCCCCGTGGCGGCCAGGCATCGACCCCCTGTGGCGGGGCATGGTGAATACATCTATCCCCAGCAGTTCGAGGAGTTCACCGTCTGCGGTCCGCACGATCTGCCGTTGCAGTGGAGCGAGCATATCGAATCCCGCGCGCCGCAACCGGACATAATCTTGCGTGTCGATCGCCCGGCTCCGTTCCCTGTGCCGCAACTGTCCGGCCGGCGCGGCGTTTAAATACTGTTCACCCTGCCCGTAGCTCGCCCGGGCCTGGGCATTGATCACCAGTGTTCCAGACAAGAGTACGTTGGCAACGACGATACCGATCAGTAAGAACAGCCCCTGCACCGGGTGCCGTCGATAATGTTTCAGTAAGGTTCGAATCAGCATCATGAGTCGGAAACGCTATTCAAGCTCCTGCAAATGGCCGGCCTCCAGCAACATGCGCCGGGCGGTAAAAACGGCCATTTCCCGGTTATGGGTGACCAGCAACAGACCACAGCCAGAGCCGGTCACGAGCTTCAGCATTAGCGCCATGATCTGCCGGCTAAGTGTATCGTGCAGGTTACCCGTTGGCTCATCGGCAAACAGCAGCTTTGGCTTGTGCGCCAAAGCGCGCGCGATGGCGACGCGCTGCGCCTCGCCACTGGACAGCACTTCCACCGGCCTCTGCAGCATGGACCCGAGCTCCAACACCTGAACCAGTTCCTCGACCCACTCATCCTGCCCGGCCATGCGGTTCAGGCGCCGCTGGAACAGTATATTGTCCATTACGTTAAGTCCTGGCAGCAGGTTGAATTGCTGAAAAACAAAGCCCAGCTGCCGCCTGCGCAACATCGCCAGTTGTCGCTCATCCATCGCCGCCAGGGATTGTCCCAGTACCCGAACCTCGCCAGAGTCCGCATGCTCCAGGCCAGCGGCTATCTGCAGCAAGGTGCTCTTGCCATTGCCGCTGGCGCCCAACAGCGCCACGCTTTCCCCGGCAGCGATGGACAGGTCAATGCCGCGCAGGACCTGCAGGTCGCTTTCGCCATCGTGGAATGATTTGAAAATGGACCTGAGTTCGAGCATAGAATGTTCCTGAAATGTTTTTCAGAATAGCACTAACGGCTGGAATCGACGCGCGATCAATAGCGCCCGGGCGGGATACCGAACCACTTTCGAAACGCGGATAGGAAGAATTAAGCGCCTGTTGTTTGATTTAAACAAGTATCACCGTTGAGGCCAGGGGCCCTAAACAGTCTCCGGCGACATTTCATCAGCAACACGCCCGCCGAGCGCCATCCTGAGCCAGCCACCCGCTCAGCTCATGTCAGTTTCAATGCAGTCCGCTCCTGCGTCGGCGGAGCGCGCGCCTGAATGGCGGCCACGGCCTCGTGCGATGGTACATGCCCGAGGATCTTCGCAATCAGCGGTGGGTCTTCGATGCAGGCGATGACCCGTAGGGTTCCGCCACAATCGGGACAGGTCTCGATGTCGATCGCAAACACCCGCTTGGGGCGTTGTCTCCAACTCATCAGGATTGTGAACAATTACTGCTTTGGGTTGCGGTTTCAATCGGTCAACGCGACACACTACTATCTTTGAGTAAAAGAAGGAGTTGCTGCACCATGGCCCGAAGGGTGGAGGGCAGGATGCTTGGAATAACCCTACACGGCCCACTATTTTTACTCTGGCCCCAATCTTTGTTACTTAAATACATGCTCCATTAAATGTATCCGGCCCCTTTATTCAAAGGTTGTCCAGGCTGCGCAGGACAGGATGATCATCATCGGCGACCGCCAGCAGTTCCCTGAGCTCAATCTCAATTTCACCGGCCTTCCCAGGCTGTCCGGTCCGTTGGTAAAGCGCCATCAGCTCAAGCTGATTTTTCATCCAGAACAGAGTGGCTGCTGGCCAGAATATTGAACCACTTTTTTGCCGGCTGTGGTACTCGAGGGTCTTAATGGCAGCATCAATATCTCCAAGCTGCTCCTGGGCGCTGGCCAAACCATCAGCGCCAATAAAAAAGAAAGCGGTAGGCCACATTGGGGGTATTTTGGCGTTCATTTCGAACAGGCTGACTGCTTCTGTATAAGCCCCCTTTGCCAGTGCCAATTCGCCACCCGCCAAATTTTCCCAGTAACTTACGATCAAGGGTGCGCCCAGGCGATCTTTGATCGAAGGATTTGCCAGCACGGTTTCCGCTTCCGCTGTTCTTCCAGTGCGGGCAAGCAGGACCGCAGTGCGGTGCGTGGCCTCAGCGCCTGCCAGGTATGCCTCCAGGGCCGGAGTATCTCCAGCGGCAAGATTAAAAAGCGCCAGCATTTCGGATGGAGTTGTCCATTCAGACATCAAGGCTCTCGCATCCTGAAGGCGACCCAGGGCAAGGTAATACATGGCAACCCGCCAGCCAAGGTTGCCGCTGTAATCGGTAGTATTACTTGCGGCCTCCTGGTGGAACTTCATCACCGCGGAATGTACTTTGGAAATATCACCCTCCAGCCAGGCCATGGGAGCATCCAGTGTGTTTACCAATGCGAGTTGCCAGTCTTCGAACGAAAGATCCCTTGCCCGCTCCAGGTAAGGCATATAATCCTGCGTACTGCCCGTTTGCAAGATTTTCTGAACGGTAGAAATTTGAAGAATAAAATTATTGGGCCGCAGATCTGCTCTGCGTATTGTGTAAGGCATGGCGCGCAATGGCTGCCCCAGTTGGTGATATATCCATTCCATGTTGCTGTTAGCCCAGTAATGATCGGGGTATCGGCGCAGCAATAATGCCAATACATTGACGGCCTTTGCCCGGTCAAACTCGTGGTACCTGTAAAAACTGGCAAGAATGAAATACCGCTCCCTTTCCGTGGTGGAGTCCGCCAGGTCTCTGGCCCGCTGAAAATGAAAATCGGATTGCTGCCTGTCGCCCCAGTGCTCAAAGACGTACCCCAGCAGGACGTGCGCGGAAGCAAAATCAGGATCGATCTCCACGGCTTGCAACAGCAGTTGATATGCCTGGCTTTTTTGCTCCGTAAAAATTGCATCTGCCTGCGAGTAAAGTTGCAGTGCGCGAAGCGACGGCGTGGTTACTTTTTCAAGCGCTGTCGTTTCCGATGCAATATCAGCCAGCGCTTCGCCAAGTGTCTCGCGGGCCTCGTTGGCCAGATTACGGACCGCAGTTGCCAGTAAATCTGCACCTTCGGCAGTCTGGCTGAAACTGGCCACTGTTACGCCACTGGCAGGCTCTATCAATTCCGAGCCAAGCAGGTAGCTGGTACCCAGCTTTTCAATGCGCCCCGTTATCAGGGCCTTGATACCACCATCCCTGAGGCTGATTTCCTTACCAATTTCCTGGTTCACGATGGAATCAGCGGGCAGTTTCATCATGGCGAGCGAATCACTGATGCGCTCACGGGACACCACGTTCACAAATTGTGAGTTGCTGAGTTCCCGCTGCAGGGCATACTCCAGCGTGCCTTCAAATACATCTTCCCCGGTGCGGTTATCGAATTTGGTGATCAGGATCCAGTCACGCGCCTCGAAAGGCAGTTCCGGTGTGACAGTCTTCATTTTGAATACCAGCACAAGCGAAATTGCAGTGACTACAACGAAGAGTGCGGCCAGCCATTGTTTTTTGCGGGAAGGGGTTGCCGGCCCGGTTTTACCGGCCGTACCGGTTGCGGCATCCCGACTGGCCTGCCATGCATCCAGCTCCGATTTGTAGGCATACACCGTGGCTGACGATTCGTGCATATGCCGGTGTATCGGCAGGCCCTCGTTCTTCTCCCACCGGCGCAAGGTGCGGATATCACGGTTCAGATAGTTCGAAATCCGCTTCCAGGACTCAAGACGGTCGCCGGGAGGCTTTTCATGGCTGTCATTCATAAGCGATAACGATTCTATTACGCCGCCGTCCCTGCCACAAATGGGGGGCATAGTAGGGCAATAAGGGACATTTCCATTCAAGCATGACTATGCACCTTGCAGATTTACGCTGAAAAGAAGAAATTCGGTTCATCGAATACGCCCACTGGAGGGACCGACGATGAACACACAATTTTTAAAATACATTTTGATCACGACACTCACATTTGCACTCGCTTCAACGGCATCTGCAAAGCCAGGTGGCGGAAAAGGCGGCGGGGGTGGCGGAAAAGACGGTGGCGGCGGTAGCGGCGGCATTGTTCCGATCAGCATCACTTTCCGTGACGACCCTGTTTATGACCGCGTGGGCAGCGACATTGTGACACCATATGTGGATGCCGTAAGTGGTGTAGAGGCATTCATTGGCTCCAAGGCCAATACCGGCAATGTATGGCTGAGACTTGCCCAGTCAGACCGCGGCTTGTACCTGGATTTCACAGATTGTTTTGACAGTCCTGATTACAGCAAATGCACTTCGCCGTTCGCACCCTATAAAAACTCGGTGGTCAGCATTTCAGCAATCAAACTGGATGCGAATGATGTGCTTTCCGGCGGCATACTGAGCATGGTTTTGGACGACACAATATCCGCCCCTTTGCGCATCTATTATCAGTTTGAAAAAGGTGCGCCGCCGGGATTCATCGAGTTCAATCCCAGCGTCAAAGGTGGCAGTCCCTGCAAGAACAAGAGCAACCACGTCACGGTAATCCGCATCTCGGATACAAGCTGGGAGGTTTCAGCCGAACCATTTAATCGCGCCTGCGCAACCTTGCCCGGCGGTGAAGATCTGTCCGGAGTCTACGTGATGCCATTCAGTTTCACGGTGAAGATCCTGTAGCGGCTGATAAGTCGGCCGGGAAACCAGATAGAGGAAATTGCCATGCAAGGTTCAACTGACCTTGACATTACCCTCATATTCACGCTCGCACTGTTCGAGGCCAATCATTCAGTCGGAAGCGTCCCTCGGCAGTCCAACCAGCCAGATTCCGCTATGCGGCGGATAGCGGAACTCCATAAACCTAAAATTTCAGCGAATATTAGGACGCTATCGGCCACAAGCGGAGATCAAGTGGTATGGAAATGCCTAGCTGGGTGCCGGAATTTCAATCTGATGCTACACGTGCATCAGGAGGTCAAAAACCTCTGCGATTATAGCAACTTGTCACAGGTTGAATTTGGTTAAGTTTAATTTAGTGTGTCCTAATTGTGCCCAATCCAAAAAAATTTGAATGACCGCTAGCAGGTAGTGGCCTGGCACACGAAATTTAGCAAATACGAAATTCCACGTACAATTGAAGGGTCTTAACGGGTTCATTAGAATTATGATTAAGGGAATTATTTTTGATATGGATGGAGTTCTTATAGATACCCCTAAGTTCGCCTGGAGAAGTCATAATCTACTTCTCTCAAAATTCAAAAAGCATGTTTCTGATGAAGAAATACCGGAATATCTAGGTAGGAGTCTAATAGACCAAGTAAATCTATTAAGGAATAATTTCAATGTTGATATTAATGTTGAGGAGTACATAAAAGAATTTGAAGAAGATGCCCAACACTATATGGACAATATTCAAAAGAACGAGGCCTTAGTAGATTTAATGGAGAAACTAAGGAAAAAATATGTTCTCGGTGTTGCAACGTCTAGTAATAAAGATCGAGCTAGTACAATTCTCAAAAATCTGGGAGTTAGTGATTTCTTTAATGTAGTGATTACAGCAGATGACGTCAAAAAGCATAAGCCTGATCCAGCGATATTCTTAGAGGCTGCCAAGAAATTGAATATAACTCCAGATGAGAGTGTTGTGATTGAAGATTCATTAAATGGAATAGAGGCTGCTAAAAGTGGAAACATGAGAGCAATCGGATTGGTTACAAAATTTCTATCTGTAGAAACTTTAAGTGAAGCGGATTTGGTCATAGATTCTTTAGAAGAACTTAGCGAGAAATTGGAAGGTATTGAGGGTGTAAATCTCTCTTGTGTAACAGCCACGGGTTAAATGTAGCCCGCTAAGCTGTCCGTGTGCCTAATTTGTGCCCTACTGGCTGTTATTTGCCGGCAACTACTGGCGTTTACAGGCACAATGCAAATGGACAAACACCGTAAGTGACGGGTTAATAAAGACCTGCTAATTCAGGTATGAATCTTTTAATCCGATGGTCGTAAGTTCGAATCCTACTCGGCATTGGCGACCTTCCTTTTGGCCGAAAGCGAAGACAAGGATGTGATTGCTGTTCAGTTCCGCTTCGGGTCGATCTCGGAAGTTTTGGCACATCAGCCACGAATTTCCGCTTTCCGCCGCAAAGCAGAACTCAAATAATCCAAATGATTAACCATCACCCCGCTCTTGTGGGGTCTCCAGTTCACTGATGCGGGACTCAAGCTCACCGAAGCTTTCAAGGTCGTGGAGGAGACCGAGGCGGAGGAAGTGCTTGACTTTGGAGCGCGAAAAGACAAGTGGTCTTTCCGTGTGGATGTCATCTATTTGCACATCGGTGACCATATTCAGGAGACCACCGGTGGCCCTTTCGGTCGCCCCGAAACACTTGATGTTAATGTTAGCCTCAAGGGCCTCATTTCAACTCTTAGCGGCGGTTATCAGATTGCCGGCAATGACAGGTACCAACTGGATATCATAGCCGGTGCACGTTATCTCGATCTTGAGCTGCCACTGACGATTAATATAGACGACCAGGAAAATAGTGTGGAAACCGGAGGTAAAAACTGGGATGGCATCGTTGGTGTGAGCGGCGTGACCACGCTAAACGATAAATGGTATGTCGACTATTATGGTGACATAGGCACCGGTGATTCCGATCTTACCTGGGAGACCAGAGTGGGGCTTGGCTACAAATTCAAGAAATTCACCGGCACGGCCGGATTGCGCTATCAGCGTTGGAACTTTGACCAGGATTCCCAATTGGACAACCTGCGTGTGCTTGGCCCGTATGTTGGTGCCAAGTGGTTTTGGTGATTCGTTCTGTCCCCACTCAATCGAACCAGCCTCTGCGCTTGAAAACCCACATCATGCCAGCTGCGACTGCCCCCATAAGCAGCAGTACAGCAGGGTAGCCGTACATCCAACCCAGTTCTGGCATGGTAGAGAAATTCATGCCATAGATGCCTGCGATAAGAGTAAGTGGCAGAAAAATGGCTGATATCACCGTCAATACTGCGAGCTTGCGGTTGGTTTTTTCCTGCACAAACAGTGTGAACTGGCTGTTCAGGTCTTTGACCCGTTCGTCCAGGCGGTTGGTGAAACGATCCAGGTAGCGCGCGTTGGTCAAAAGAGCCTGGTAATAGTCTTCGATTCCCTTCACGTTGAAGCCGGGTAATTCAATTTGTCCCATCATCTCGATACTGTAGATCTGTTCCTCGGCGTCAGCATCCATTGCACGAATCTGTGAACGCAGTTTTTGAATATCTCCTGCAGTCACGTCTTCGGGGTCATCTTCCAGCGTTTCCATGAGCGAAGTGACACGACTTCGTACGGCCAGTGCCCGCTGAACCCTGCGGTCGTTCTGGAACAATAGCTGGGCGCAGACCAGGGTGCTCGTCGTGGGTTTGTGAAGCCTGATGCCGCTACCCAGGTAATGGGTAAATTCACTCAGCCCTTCGCTCGGGGACTGCACCAGGGTTATCAGCAGGCCTTCCAGGATCAGGGCGGCGCTGTAGGTGGAGGTGTTTTGCGTTTCGGCTCCCAGTGCAGGCAGGACGAGCAGCAGCGCATCACCCCAGGGTATTATCCGCGCGCCGAAAGAATCGCGATCATCGATCATCCCCAGTAACAACTCGTGCAAGGCCAGCGGCGCCAGCACCTCGTGGACCTGGTCCACAGAGCCGCCTTCGACATGGACCCAGAGCGGATTTTGCGACTCCACTCGATGACGCTGCCAATCCTCGCCAGCGAGTGATGTGAGACTTCCGTCTTGTTCGATGCTGTAGCAGTGAATTTTCATAAGTCCAGGGCTGCACCATGTTTTTTGCGCGTGTTCCGACTATCAGTATAGGATACGGCGAATACATTCGGAGAGAAAATATGACGTTGGACGCCTGGTTGACCATCGGTGTGCGGCGTCAGCTAACCTGACACCAAATAGCCCCATTTGCTAAGAGACACTTCTGCTATTTTTAAACTGAAGCAGAGGAGTTTCAATATGAGCATGTCAAACACTACCAAGCGGGTCAAAGAGATCCGCCGTAAAACCCGGCGCAAGTTTTCATCAGAAGAAAAGATCCGCATCGTTCTAGAAGGACGTAGGGGCGAATGCTCAATAGCCGAGCTATGTCGCCGGGAAGGAATCAACAACAACCTGTATTACCGCTGGAGCAAGGATTTCCTGGAAGCTGGTAAAAGGCGTTTAGCGGGTGACATTGTCCGTGAAGCTAACAGTGATGAAGTCACTGATCTCAGAAAAGAAAACACCAACCTCAAGCAGGCAGAATAAATCAATGCTGTCCCCTTGCCGTGGCCCCAGTTCCGCTTCGGGTCGAAAGCGACCTTCAGCGGTCCAACCAGCCCGGGTTCCGCTTTGCGCCCGATAGCGGAACTCAAATGAGCCTGAATTTCAGCATCAGTGATCTCTGCTTTCGGCCAGAAGCGGTCCTTAAAAAGTTCAAAGAGCCAGGTACTGCCAGAAGAAATCCGGCTAATCGCACTCGAAATCATCTGCTCCAACCGGCCAGCACTGCGGGGGATACCCAAGCTCCTGCCAATACTCCAAAATGCCGGATTCATGGATGTAAGACTTGAACGCATTTGACTGGCGATAACGCTTCATCGACGCATCCCAAAGCAACGAATTGCTTGGAATGCGCCAGTCATTCCCAAGCGGATGAACAAAGAATTCGAAATTTTCTACGGTCATGTCTCCTTCCGGCTCCATATACGACCGCATGGATTCGATGAGTTCTCCGTGATCCTGATCGGGGTTCCTGTAGGCATTCCACAACTCGTCGTGCCGGCGCCATCCTCTCAATAACGTGGGATGGTTGGTCACCGCTTTGAACACGAGTTCTTCGCCAAGCCGGGCAAGACTCGCAAAATGCGCAAATCGGGACTTTGTGGTGCTTATATTAAGTGCCTTGAGGTAGGCGTCGCGAGATTCTTCGTCTCTCCCCATTTCCGCAAGCACCGAAAAATGATTCTCGGTACAAGGTACGTAGTAAGGCTCGTACCTTAGACAAGTCGCGAAGTCATTCAATGCCTTTTCCAGGTCACCGACCAGCATGTAGAGCCTACCCCGCCAAAGCAGCACCGACGCATTGCGCGGATCAATTTCCAGCGCCCTGTCAAACAGGGCAACGATTTCCGCAAGATTTTGCTTGGTTTGAAGCTTTTCTGCGGCACGACCCCTCGTACTGGCAATTACCGCAAGCGCCATCGCACTGCGTGGCTCGATTTCGAGCGCACGTTCCGCAAACTCCAGACCTTTCTGGTCCGCCTGGTCCGTTGATACCTTCGAAAAGCCGTAGCTGACCATTAAATTCTGCAAAGCGGCACGCATTTCCCATGCCTTGGCGTAGCCGCGGTCCTGTTCCAGAGCCTGTTCAAGCAAAGCGTCGGCTACATCGAGGTCGTTTCGTGCAAGAAAGAGTGGTCGCGCCCGTAAAAATAACTCGTAGGCCGTCAGATTGTGCGTTGTCGCCGCAACTTCAACGACCTCGAGGTTGCCGACACCCAGAGTGTTGCTCAGGGCTTCGACGATGGAATTCGCAATTTCGTCCTGGATGGCGAAAATATTCTCGGCCGTCAACGGCCGATCGTATGTATCCGACCAGAGATGCCTGTCGTTTTCCGCATCTATCAGTTGCGCGGTGACTCGAATCGCTTCGCCGGATTTGCGCACACTGCCTTCAACGATATGCCGAACATTGAGGGATCTGGCAATTTTTGGAATCCCGAGGGCTGCACCCTTGAACTGGAAAGACGAAGTTCGGGATGTGACATGAAGACCATTGACACCGACCAGAACGTTTAGTATTTCCTCAGCGATTCCATCCGAAAAATATTCCTGGTCTCCCTCAGGAGAAAGGTCAGTAAACGGCAGTACGGCAATCGACCCGGCGTCAGTCTCCGTTTCGGCCGCAGGCTGTGGTTCAGCAGGCGCTTGTTCGGTCACGGTCTGCTTAAGGTCTTTGATCAGTGCGGCGTCCCGTTCCGGATCGAGGACGAATTTGTCATAGGCGAGATAGGCCAGAGCGACAAGCATTACCGCAACAATCGCACGATCCAGCTTGCGGCCCGTAACGTGTGTTATTGATTGGCTGCGATCTATTTCGTGCTCGCGCTTGATGCCTTCCGGTGTCATTTCAAACGCCCAGGCGAAAAACAGGACTAACGTGAATCCAATGCCAAGTACCAGCATGATGACCCGGAACACCCAGCCCGGTGCCTCGATGTTGTTGATAATAACATCGGAAATCTGCATCACCAGCCAGGCCACCACCACGTAGGCGACCGCCACCTTGATGACGTTGCGGCGTTTAAGTTCTTCAAAAAAAGACAATGGCTGGTTTCTGGGTGACCGCTATTGCCAATAAGGGTATCTGCTTGCCTTGCCTATGCCAACAACGACGTGTGAAAGAGCAAATATCTGACAGGAGCTGAATAGCCGGAATGGGTCGCAAGCAGAAATAAGCACCCCAGGTTGGCTGATGGCTGCTTTGTGCTCAAAAGCGGAACCAAATTGAGCATTGATTCCAGTGCTGGTTTGTTCGCCTAACGGCCAGGAGCGGCCGGTGCAGATTCAAGCGAGATTGAGTTGCCAGGAAACTCCGTATCGGTCATTCAGCCAGACGAATTTTTTACTAAACCCATAGTCATCTGGTGGCATTAATTCGACGCCGCCATCTGAGAGCGCCTGGTAAGTCTTTTCAAACTCTGCTTTAGATTCACATTCAACGAGGAAAGACGTTGCCGGTGTAAAGGTAACCTCATGACGACGCCTACTGTCCATCGCTACGTGCTCGACACCATTGAGCGTAAATCTGGCGGCCTTGATTGAACCCTCTGTCTCGCCATCGCCATTGTCCGCGCCATAGCGTTCAATACTGGTTATTTCTGAGCCCGCAAAAACTGTCGTGTACAGCGTGATCGCCTCTTCTGCTTTACCAGCCTGATCGCTGACGAATAGCAGGCATGTCAAAATTGAATTCATTCAGTTGTCTCCCACCGTCCGCTTTGGGTCATTTGCAGCCCAATAATAGGCTATCACCAAAATGACTGCTTTGGGTCGGTAGCGTCCTTTGAGCCTGTATAACCAGTGACTTCTGCTTTCGGGCGGAAAGCGGACCTTTTCTAAGCGTCATCAAAAAGACCCGGCAGGGGGAACCGGGGCCACGGCAAGGGGACAGCCGTTGTGTTAATCCTGCCCTATCCTGGCGGGGCTGTCGGCAGGAAAATGGCTCGACTACCTGTCGTGCGTTCGCCGGGAAATTCATTCAATAGGTAGAATCAACGAGCAATCCAGCATTTTTGTCCTATAATTAATATCAGGACTAACAATAATCAATTGGCACGGATGCATCGCCACGCAATTGGAATAGTCTGGCGCGTAGATAATTTTTGAGCCTGAACAGATTTGGGAGAACATCAGTGATGGGTAGTCGAATGTTGGCGGTACTGTTTTTGGTACTTTGTAACTCTGTTTACGCGATAGGTCCCGAGCATTCAGGGTCATGGTACAACTCGGGCCAGAGTGGTCACGGCTTCAGTATTGAGTACGGCGAGTCCGGTGACGGCAACGGCAATATGGTTGTTTACTGGTATGTGTATGACACAGATGGAGACCCTATGTTTCTTGTCGGGTCCAGCCAGCCTGAGGGAAATTCCGTTGAAATAGCATTTGCTGCGCCTCATGGAATGGCCTATGGCGAATTTGACCCAGATTCGGTAATCCGTGAAGACGGGGGTGTGGGTACTTTCTCGTTCGTTAGCAGCACAGAAGGTGCATTCGACTATGTACCGTCAGAATGGATGGTTGAAACCTATGGTGTTTCAGCGATCACAATTCCCATTGTGAAGCTATTTGATGTCGCAGAGGGAGATACTGGTCCAATGGGCCCGCCTGGCCCAGCGGGTCCAGAGGGTAAAACTGGTCCACCCGGTCCACCCGGTCCACCCGGCCCACGCGGTCCTTCGGGGATAGATAGTGCCGCTGGGTCACGGGTGTTATTAGTTGATGACGTTGGGTCACGGATGTTATTAGATGATGACGCTGGGTCATGGGTGTTATTAGATAATGATGGAAATCCGGTTGGTGAGTTCGCAGGTTTTCTGGGAATGGATAGTGTTTTGATAACATTAAATGTTGAAGGTGAAGATGTATTGGTTGAATCCAGCCCATATGAAAATCGCTGGATTACGGCACAAAGAGATGGCTGGGAGCAGAGTGGTCAATTTTTCGAAGCAGCGGACTGCACAGGTCAGCCTTATGGTTGGACGGCTCCCACAACATGGCTCAACTATGACAGCTTTGCTGACCGAATTATTATCACCGCAACCTTGACTGGTGTAGCTGCATTTGAAAGGAACGATGGAGACTTTGAGGACAAGACTTTTTTGAGTTGGATTAATCCACAACTGTCCCCTCCTGATAGGTGCGTTCCACCATCCCCGGATGTTGATGGAGGTCGTGAAATTTATCAATTAGGTGATGACTTGTATGATTCATACCCTCCGCCGTACACGCTGACAAGACAGTAATTTCTTCGGGGTCGTCACACTGGCGGCCCTTTTCTATGCCGCTACCGCGTCACCCTTCATTAAATGCTGGGCCTCCAGTGTTGCCAATTCCGCTTCGGGTCGAAAGCGACCTTCAGCGGTCCAACCAGGCAGGTTCCGCTTTCCGCCCGAAAGCAGAGATAAAACCGGCACCGATTTCAGTGTCAGGCTGTTCGCCTAACGGCCAGAAGAAGACTTCAGAACGCTGTTTCCACAAGTGGCCAGTGAAGTGAATGATCAGGCTGCGCGCCCTCGGTTCACTCATAACGAATCCAGATAGGCTTCACATGGATCGCGGTTGAATATTCTTTCGCCATGCTCTCGGGTGTCGTGTCAATCTGCTTCATAGCCTCGCTATATTTCTCGATGTACGCAGGGACTTGATTCACAGGTGTGGCGCCAGGGTCGACGGAAGCCAATCCCGTGACTACGACCACGCGGTCACCCCAGGGATTAGTGTTCAGGTTGAATGCGACTCGCGGGTTATTCGCTATGTGGCTCACCCTCTTGGCTTTGGGCTGAGAGTAAATTAAAATACTACTGTCCCGCCACAGGAACCAGATTGGCGCGGGCAGGGGCGTGCCATCACCGCGCATTGTGGTTAACCAGGCAATCTTCTCTTCACGAAGCAGCCTTTCGAGCTTCGGTTTGACTTCCACAGCCATGGTGAGTGCCTCGAGGTCGCGTCATCGATTCTAATGAAACCTGACTAGTTACTAATGGACACAAGTGTCGCATATCGTGCCTATATCTGGCTAACAAACGAACGACGCTTTTGGGTCGTAAGCGTCCATTGAGCCTTTATAGCCAGTGACTTCTGCTTTCGGGCGGAAAGCGGAACCCGGGCTGGTTGGACCGCTGAAGGTCGCTTTCGACCCAATGAAAGCAGTTATCAGTACAACTATTGCTTAGTCTGGCGTTTCCGGGCTTCCATTTGCTTGCGCGCCTTTTTGACTGCCATGCGGTGAGCCTGGTGGTGGGATTCCAGGCCGTCACCCATGTAGTACATATAGAGTGTGGCGTAGCAAAAAAACATGGTCAACACGGCAGCGATCTCCATCGCCTGGATACCGGCCGACAGGCCGGTACCAACGGCAACCAGGATAAACAGCGCGTCGTAGGTGTCCTGCAGGGCACGCCGGAAACGCACGCCGGCAACGATACCGGCCAGGCTGAAAGCCAGCGCAAGGCTGTGCTGCACCACCATTACGATGGCTGCCACGACACTTGGAAGCACCAGGGTGGTTTCATCCAATGAGTGATCAAACGAACTGACCCGGTGAATGCCTTTGTGCACCCAGGAAACGGGCAGCATCAACAGCCAGGCACCGATCATCACGATTGCCAGTTGACGGGCGGAACCCAGGCGGTCAAATCGGCTGGTGGTCTGAATGAAAGTCTGGACGATCTGGATGTCTTCGGTGGGCGGCGGTGAATTATCGATATTGGAAACACTGAGGTCGCCACTCTCGGCGAGTTCGGTGATGCCACCTATAGGCAGATTATCGATGAAATTGGGGAAAATCAGCGCCAATGTGATCAAAATAAATGCCATGCCCAAGTGGTAGAGAAAGACATTTCTCAGGAGAGCCAAACCCTCATGGCGCGGCGGTAGATACTTTGATGGGTCAACCAAGATTTCTTTCGAGCCGTTTTCCTGCTGATTATCTGTCACAAAAAATCCCCACCGTTGCAAACTTTGCCCGTGATTGTACTCCAAGGGCCGGGCTGTGGTGCGATCGCCCGGCCTGGAATCACAATCCGGCAGCAATCAAAGCTGGGGATTTATGGAAAAACAACGGTTTTATTGCCTATACTCAACAGCATTCATCGACCCGCGCCGGCGCAATAGATTTAATGAAAACCCAACAACAGCGAGATATTGAAAAGTACCTGATTCTCTTTTTGCTGGCCTACGCGGCCGTCTGGACCGCAATGTGCGTTTTCTTGAGGTCACCGGCGCCTTATGATGCCGTAGAGGCTGCCAATTGGGGGCGTCATTTAGCTTTCGGTTACGCTAAAAATCCCTATTTTGTTGGCTGGGTAGGCCGATTGAGTTTTATTTTTAACGGCGGCAACCCCAGCGATTTTGCCTATTACCTGGTTCATATGGGCGGGGTCGGCATTGGCATTTACGGCGTTTGGCTGCTCGCGGTACGCTTGTTCGATGACCTGCGGCTGGCTCTGCTGGCCGTGATGGCGCTCAGCCTGACCTCTGTCATTAGTTACAACGCAATCCCCTACAACGACAATTTTCTGCTGATTACGCTTTGGCCATATATGTTCTATTTCTTTATAAAGGCCTGTTTTGATGATCGGCGTTACTGGATTCTGACCGGCCTGGTTGCCGGCCTCGCCGTGATGACAAAATATACTACCGCTTCCTTTTTGCCATTCATGTTGCTTTACACGGTGCTCAACAAAGAGGTCAGGCCAAGTTATCGCGGCTGGGAGATTTACGCCGGCATTGCGGTGCTCTGTGCCATTTGCATCCCCAATTTGCTCTGGTTGGCCAGCAATGACTTTGCTGCATTTACCTGGGTGAGCGGGCAGATAAACGAGCGCGACATGGGCCACAGTTTAACGGCCTACCTGGCGGCGTTTTATCCGTTCATCCTGTTCTGCCTGATCATGGTTACTATTGACACCCTTACCCCGACGCCCCGGCTGACGGCAAGCCAGAAAGCCTTCAACCTGGTCTACTTACCGCCCATTGCCATCATCCTGACGGTGTTTTTGTTTATTGATGGCGGCAGGCTGAATGAATGGCTGCAACCCTTTACCATTTTCTATTCCGTTGCTTTGATGACCTGGTTCAGGCCGGAGCTTACTGAAAAAGCATATAAAAATGCCATTAAAGTATTCGGTGGTGTTGCTGCTTTTCTCATTGCAGGTTTCGCATTTGTGTACACCGTCTATGATGAAAAGGTGAATAGCACTCGTTTTCTTGTACCACTGGCCATCGAGGCCAACGAACTGTGGCGGGATAAAACCGGCCTGCCTCTGAAGTATGTGGGTGGCGAAGCCGGCCATGACTGGTTGATACTTTATGCCCCGGATTATCCCCGTGTAATCCATCTTTGGAGTCCGCTGCAGAAAACGGCGGTATCCAATAAGGGAATAAATGATGAAAAGATCAGGAACCACGGTGCCTTGTTAATTGCCGGACGCGCCTGCTCGGCTGATGTCTTTGCAACCGCAATTGAAGAACATCCATTTCTGGGCTCTGCTGAACGGGTGAACCATGATTTCGAATTTCGCGGGGTAAGCCGCCGTTATTGTCTCGCTTATTATTTACCGGAGGCTAAACAATAATGTTATGGCTTAGTAACCCCAGCGACACTAATTTTCCATTAACATACGCATTCAAATTCGTAACTGCTGGAATTGATTAGCGTGTAATGATCAAAATCCGAACATCAGGCTATCAGTCCAAATCCATCTTCGCCGACGTTTCACTGGGCGTGTTCGACGGCCTGGACAACGCGCTTTGGTGTTACGCTTTCGCCACCGTCATTTTCGCCGGCGCGATGGCGCAGTTCCTGCCGTTATTGATCGTGATTCTATTGTGTGGCTGGGCTGCACTGGGTATCTTCGTCGCCCTTACATCCGAAAAACACCTGCACATCATCAGTCTCGACGAGCAGGCGGTGGTTATCCTCGCCTCCATCGCGGGCCTGATGGTAGCGTACATGGGCGAGACCAGGGTCAATTCAGATGGCCTCGCCACCATGCTGGCGGTGATGTCCCTGTCCTCCCTTGGCGTGGCTTTTTTCTTCTGGGCGATCGGCCATTACCGCCTCACCCGTTTGTTGGAACTGATGCCATACCCGGTAATCTGTGGCTTCATGGCCGGTATCGGTTGGCTGCTGCTGGAGGCCGGTGTCGGCATTGCGGTCAATCAGCCGATCTCGATGGAGCTGATCGAGGCCTTGAAAGAGCCGAACAACCTTTCCAAACTGCTGTTGTTCGTGGCTGGCGCGATCGTGCTGTTATTGGCGGTCACCACGATCAAGCGTGCCTGGGCCCTGCCGGTGGCCTCGATTGCCCTGGTAGTCGCCTTTTACGCCGCGACCGTCCTCAAAGGCCACAGCATGCAGGACCTGGTAGCCCAGGGCTGGCTGTTCGATATACCGGTTGAATCGGGTGGGGCGATTGGGCTGATAAAAAGCCTCTCCTTCAGCCAGGTGGACACAACGTTCGTATTGTCGGTGGTTCCACAGATTGTGACCATCGCTTTCCTGGCCCTGCTGACCCAGTCGATGTCACTTTCGGCGTTGATGGCGGCTGGCAATCACGACCTGGATACGTCTTCAGAGATCGAGGATTTGGGCAGCGGTAACGTTCTCAATGCGCTGATCGCCAGTCCGCCGGGATCCACCGACGTTATCGCATCAACCCTGTACGAGGAGTTCGGAGCCTCCAGCCGCTTGATGCCCATCATCTCCAGCCTGGTTTGCCTGGTGGTTGCGATTTTCGGCAGCATGATCATTCCATGGATGCCCAAGCTGCTGGTTGGCGCCACGGTGTTCCTGTTCGCCTATCAACTGTTTTTTGAGTGGCTGCACGAAAACGTCCGCGGCTTCCAGCCGATCGATTTCGCTATTGTCCTGATCATTCTCGGAACGGTGATCTTCGCCGGCTTCATGTCCGGCATCCTGGTGGGCATACTGCTTGCCCTGCTGCTGTTTGTATTGCGTTACAGCATGATAAGCGCCATTCAGGGCCAGTATTCCCTGGCCGTTTACCGCAGTTCGGTGGAGCGTTCACAATCCAGTAACCAGGTGCTGGACGAGTTTGGCGGCGAGTGCCTGGTCTACACGCTGCGGGGCTTTTTGTTTTTCGGCACCGCCAACGCAATTCTCGACACCATTCGTGATGACGCCAGGGTTCGATCTTCAAATTACAAAGTCATATTGCTGGACCTCAAGCGGGTCACCGGGATGGACATCTCCGCCCTCAATACCTTCGTGCACATTAGGACGCTGTGCGAAATATCAGGTGTCAATTTGATTTACTCCAGTGTCGAGCCCACGCTGCGGGACAGCCTGCTTATGATGGAAGCTGTCAGCCTTGAGGTGGACGAGCCGTTGGTTTTCCCGGACGCCGATTACGCGGTGGAATACATGGAAGACGCGCTGCTTGAACTGTACGAAAGTGAGTCTGCCGAGAGATCTGTCGAAGACCATCTCCGGCGCATTTTCTTCGATGAGGAGAAAGTTGAAATCCTGATGGCAGCGATGGACCGGATCGAGGTCGAAGAGCGCGAAAAACTGTTTGCGCAGGGCGATACAGACACCGGCCTGTTCATCCTGGCCCGGGGTTCAATGACGGCCCTGATCAGCACCGAGCATGACGGCTGGAAGCGGGTGAAGAAATTCCGCCCCGGTTCCCTGATCGGTGAAATGTCCTCTTACACATCGGACAAGCTGCGCACCGCTACGATAGTGGCCAATGAGGCATCCGTGCTGTACCACCTGACCTCGGAAAAACTGGCGCAACTCGATACCGAAAACCCGATATTGGCAGCGTCCATTCACGAACTCGTGGCCCGCACGCTAGGCAGCCGAATCACCTACATGAACCGAAGGTTGATCCTGGAACTAAAGTAACAAAGTTCATCCCAAAGCAGTGAAAGAATTCGCCCCCACTGTAAAAACTCTGCTAAATTCTCTATCCTAGTCAACTACATCAACCCGGTTAGCAGGAACAATAAGAAATGATCCGATTGCCCGGCCCCGTGCCTGGACACCTCAAGCGATCCATTTTGCCGGTTTTTATACTGGCCCTTCTGTCTCCATCGGCATGGGCCGCTGGCGGCGAAATGCCGTCCCTGGTCCGTGACATCGGCATCAGCCTGTTAGCCGCCGGAGTGCTCGGTGTGTTCTTCACCCGCATGAAGATTCCCAGCATCGCGGCTTTCCTGTTGGCGGGTATATTGATCGGCCCGATCGGCTTGAAACAAGTGACCGACCCGGTCAACATCGACACCATCGCCCAGCTCGGCTTTATCTTGCTGTTGTTCCTGATCGGCCTGGAAATCGATGTCAAGAAAATCCTCGGCAGCGGTAAGGCCATCATGATTTCGGGCCTGTTGCAGTACCCGCTGACCATCCTGTTCGGCGCGTTGGCGGTGAAACTGATGATCTGGTTGGGTATCGGCGGCAGCTTGCTGGCCGAAAGCCCCTACGCATCGATTTACATGGGTGTGATCATCGCCGGTTCCTCGACCTTGTTGGTGGTGAAACTGTTCCAGGAGAATTTTGAACTCGACACCGTGCCCGGCCGCCTGGCGCTGGGTATGTTGATTTTCCAGGACATCTGGGTGATCGTCGCCATCCTGATCCAGCCTAACCTGCAAAACCCCGAGCTGAGCCTGATCGCGATGTCGTTCGTTGGTATTCTGCTGCTCACACTGTTTACCGTGACTGTCGCCCTGACCGTTGTAGGCCGTGCTTTCACCTGGATAGCGAAAACCCCCGAGATGGTCCTGCTGGGCGCATTGGCCTGGTGTTTCGTGGTGGTGTTCATCGGGATCAACCTGGACCACTTTTTTGATATCACCTACGGCCGCAATTTTCACATGTCGGTCGGCCCCGGCATGGCAGCCCTGATCGCCGGCGCAAGCATTGCCAACCTGCCGTCTTCAACCGAGATCATCACAAAAGTTGCCACGGTGAAAGATTTCTTCATCACGCTGTTCTTCGTGGCCCTGGGTATCAGCATCCCGATGCCCGAGAGCTTCGACGTGGTGATCATTGCGGTATCTCTGGCGTTACTGGCCATACTGGCCCGCCAGTTTATTTTCTTCCCCTTATTTTATTTCACCGGCGTGGATCAGCGCAACGCTGAGGTCAGTTCGGTTCGCCTGGCACAAATTTCTGAGTTTGGCCTGGTCATTGCCTTTCTCGGCGTCAAGCTGGGGCACCTCAGTCCGGCCCTGACCAGTTCCGTTATTTTCGCTTTCGTCATCACAGCGCTGGCGACCCCGTTTATGTACGGCAATGCCTACGAGTTCCACCGCTGGGTTCGGCCTTTGCTGGAAAAATGCGGCTTCAAGGCGCCACCCGAGTTTACCCGGGAAGACGGTAGCAGCTACAAGCTGGCGATACTGGGCTTTCACCGTGACGCCTCGTCCCTGCTGTACAACCTGACCCAGAACGAACCGGACCTGATCCATGAAACCATGGTTATCGATTTCAACGTCGCCCTGCACGCAGGAATTCGTGAGACCGGCGCCACCGTCAAGTACGGTGACCTGGCCAACCCCGAGACCCTGCTCCACCTGGGCCTGAACAAATGCGAAGTGATTGTATGCACCATTCCCGATGATTTGTTGCGTGGCATCGACAATACAGCGCTGGTGCGCGTGGTGCGTGAAATGGCGCCCAATGCCGTGATCATTTCCAATGCAATAGCAACCGATGAAATCCACCGGGTTTACGGGGCCGGGGCAGACTATGTTTACCTCAATCGCTTCGAAGCGGCCTGGACCTTGAAGCGTGCAATCAAGGCCGGTCTGGAGCGGGAGATAGAAAGCTTCCGCAACAAGCGGCAGTCACGAAATCATTACAAACCAGATAGAAAGGAAATTCTCAGCTAAACTAATTAGGGCAAAAGGGAGAATCAATTGACATTACTGGTTCAAATCACGGATACGCATGTCGTTGAAAGGGGTACCTTGCTGTATGGCCAGGCTGACACGGCCAGGCACCTGGCGGAGACAGTTTCTGCGATCGATTCCATGCACCCCAGGCCTGACCTGGTGCTCATTACCGGCGACCTGGTCGAGCGCCCCGGGCCCGTCACCTATTCGCATTTCAGAGACCTGATTGCTCCGCTGGAAATGCCGGTCTACCTCATGCCGGGTAATCACGACAGCCCGGAGATCATGTGTGACTTCTTTTCCGAAACTCCGATGTTTCCGGGCAAGGCGCCAACTTTTCAATACGCGATCGAAGGGCCGGATTTCCGTACGCTGATGCTGAACAGCCACTACGACAACAGTGAATTACCCCATCTGGGCCCGCGCCGGCTGCAGTGGCTGGAGAAAGAACTGGCTCACTCGGAGCAACCCACGCTGATCGCGATTCATCACCCGCCGATGAAGACCGGTGTCGGCTTTATCGACATGGTGGGTGAACAGTGGTACCTGGGCCTGGGCGATATACTCTTGAGCAGCCCGCAGGTGATCAAGGTGATCTGTGGACACGGACATCTCGATCTCAATGGCAGGATGGGCCACATACCGGTGCAAATGATTGGCAGTATTGCCCACCAATTGATTGCCGGGCGCGCGCTGGATGTCGCTCCCTCGTTCGACAACGTCCCGGCTCCTCCCGTGTTGCATCACTGGATTGACGACGACATAGTCAGCGGTTACTACCCCTGGCCGGAAGGCGTCGACTCGGAACGCATAGACCGGTCGGCCAACATGGACTGGAAAGATCTCAAGGAGCACATGCGCGGTGCAATGGGAGTCAAACACGGGCAATGAGCCAACGCGGTCAAGCCGATAACTCCTTAACCAGGCCGGGGCACTGATGTTCTCATTCGAGATCACCAGCCACGTCGGCTTCAAGCGCTACATCGCCCGGAGTCTGCTGGGCATTATCACGACCCTGGGCGTGGCGGGGCATGTCGCGGGCTATTACGTCGTTCCTTACATCGACCAGATCGAAGACCTGCTTTACGACACGCGCGTTCGCCTGTCGGCGCCGGGCGGCGTCGATGAACGGATCATTATTATCGCCATTGACGAACCCAGCCTGGCGGTGCACGGGCACTGGCCATGGACGCGCGACAAGCTTTCCCTGTTGCTGGAACAGCTGTTTGCTTTCGGCGTCAAGGTGGTGGGTTTTGACATGGTGTTTCCCGAGCGGGATGTGAGCTCTGACCTGGACCTGCTGCGGCAATTGTCACAGGACGACGAGAATGCGGGCTTCCTGCAGCGCCTGAACGAATTGGAACCAAAGCTGGATCGTGACGCGATGCTGGCTGATGCCCTGGAGATCGGTCCGGCCATCATGGGCTATTACTTTGACACCAACGAGGAGACTGCATTTGAAACCGGGCAGTTGCCATACCCGGCCTTTGATTTGCACGAATCGATGGTGGAAACCGTGTTTCTGCCGCGGGCGGCCGGGTTCACTTCCAACCTGGCGGTGCACATGGACTCGGCCTACGGCGCCGGGTTCATCAATAATCCGCTTATCGACATGGATGGTGTGGTCCGGCGGGCGCCCTTGTTGCACGAGTACAACTTAAGCGTATACGAGTCTCTTTCGATGGCAGTGGCTGCGACTTATTTCGATGACATCACCTTGCCGATTTTCGTGGATGCTTCCCGTTGGATGGGTGACTACCCACCGCTTGAGGGTCTGGAACTGGCAGGTAGGTCGATTCCGATAGATGTACAAGGCGCCGTGCTGGTGCCCTACCGTGGCCCGGCCGGCAGCTTCACCTACATCTCCGCAACCAGCGTCATGGACGGCTCGCTGAGCGATCCTGCTATGCTCGAAGGCAAGGTCGCCCTGATCGGCGCCACCGCACCAGGCCTGGAAGACCTGCGTTCCACCCCGTTCGGCTCCATTTACCCCGGGGTGGAAGTGCACGCCAATATGATTGCCGGAATTCTCGATGGCAATTTCCGCTGGGAGCCTGCCTACACCGCGGCGGCCGAGATGCTCGCTGTCGTGGGCTTTGGCCTGCTCAGCGCTTTGCTGTTGCCCGCCTTGTCCCCCGTAATTTCGACCCTGGTAACTATGGTCCTGGGTGCCGGTGCATTGGCCGTAAACTACTACATGTGGCAGGTGGAATTGCATGTTTTGCGCCTGGCGATGACGCTGTACACCCTGTTCGCCATTTACACCATCAATATGCTGTTCGGTTATTTTTTCGAAACCCGCAGCCGCTCGCATATGGACAACCTGTTTGGCCAGTACGTGCCGCCGGACCTGGTGAAAGAAATGAGCCGCGACCCGGAAAACTACTCACTGGCCTCGCAGAAACGTGAACTCAGCGTGTTGTTCACAGACATTCGCAGCTTCACCACCATTTCCGAGGGCTGGAGGCGGACGAGTTGTCGCAGCTGATGGATGAGTACCTCACCCCGATGACGCGGATCGTGCATGAAGGTCACGGCACCATCGACAAGTATATCGGTGACGCGGTGATGGCCTTTTGGGGTGCACCGGTATTCCATCCCCACCACGCCGACCAGGCCGTGGCGGCAGGAATGGCGATGCTCAAGGCGCTGGATATTCTGAATGAGGATTTCAAGAAAAAGGGCTGGCCCCACATTCGCATCGGCGTGGGCGTGAACACTGGCGTGATGAGCGTGGGCAACATGGGTTCACGCTTTCGCCGGGCCTACACGGTGTTGGGCGATGCCGTGAACCTCGGCTCGCGGCTGGAGGGTATAACCAAAATGTACGGCGTGGATTTTGTCGTCAGCGAAACCACCGCGCACAGTGCAGCCCGCTACTATTACCGTGAACTGGATAAAGTGCGGGTAAAGGGCAAGGACAAACCTGTCACCATCATGGAACCGCTGGGCCTGGAAGAGGAATTGCCACCGGAAATCATCGAAAGGGTGCGGGCTTTCGCCAGTTTCCTGGCCCTTTACCGTAGCCAGGAATGGGATCAGGCGGAAGAGGCTCTGCACGAGTTGCTCAAAGAGGAGCCGGATTGCTTCCTTTACAATCTATACCTGGAGCGCACCGGTCATTTCCGCGAGAACCCGCCGGGTGAAGACTGGGATGGTGTTTTCACGTTCGAGACAAAATAAAAAACTGTGCTATTATAAAAGGATAGGGGAAGGGCTTCTTTTAACAGGGATTGTTTTGGAACTACCGACCAACCTTTTGGGGTTTGGATGGTATTACCTATAGTAAGTGACTTAGGCAGAAGTGAAAAACAAGGGTCTATTAAGATGAAAATGAGCAGCAGAATACTTTCCAGTATCTTTTTGGTGGCCGTAATGGCCGTACCTACTATTGCCATTGCTGAAGACAGTACAGGCATGGTTGTCGCTTCACGTGGTGAAGTTATCGCGATTTCCAATGGCGGATCACGCGAACTGAAACAAGGTGATTTCGTTTACGTTAAAGATGAAATCATGACCACGAACCGCAGCTTCGTTGTATTGCAATTCGAAGACGGCGCCAAGGTAACGGTTCGCCCCGACTCTACGCTTATCATCGAGGCATACCTCTACAACGGTGACGCTGGCGACAATGCCGAGCTGAACCTGGTATCCGGCGGACTGCGCGTGATCACCGGCGCGATGGCCAAGTCGAACCCTGAGAACTACAAGGTTCGCACCCCGGTAGCACTGATGGGTGCGGACCTTGTAGTTCTCAGGGTTCGACTTGGCCATGGCGCCGGTGATCACGCGCAGTCCACCGGAAACCAGGTTCAGCTCGGCTTCATCGCCGGCGTCACCGTTGTAGAGGTACTGCT
>PVMK01124044.1_pt1 | contig 28006 bp, 27 predicted proteins | sample 1853481 | NCBI WGS metagenome assembly PVMK01 (sample SAMN08533507, study PRJNA380276) | Marine sediment metagenome, whole genome shotgun sequencing project. | reverse complement strand
TAATCGGCCTCGCCAATACAGCCAGTAACAGGGCAATGCACATTCCGTAAACTGTACAGAAGCGACCGATAACCCTGCGCGCCTCTTCCAGCCGCTCAATCTTCCCTGCTGAAAAATTCTGCCCCATGAAGGGGCTGGTAACAGCAGACAATGCATAAAAGGCAATCAGGGCCATGGGTTCAATACGAATAGCAACACCATAGCCGGCCACCGCATCTATACCGTATCCAGCAATCATGGCAACTGCGACGCCATTTGAAACCGGCACGATGGCATTGGTCAGCATTGCGGGGAAACCCACCTGCAACATCTGTCGCCACGAATCAAGCACATTAGCCAGGGCCGTGAATGGCGTAGCAAAAATCCGCAGGTTGACGTGCAGGTATACAAGCGTGCCCACCATTACCAACCCACTGGCTAACAATGTCGCCAGTGCAGCACCCGCGATCCCAAGTTGCGGAAATCCAAACAGGCCAAATATCAACACGGGATCCAGTACAGCATTTAAGAGTGCTGCGAGCGCAATAATTTTCCCTTCCAACATGGAATTGCCACGCGCACGAATAGAGGCAAGACAGGTCCAGGTAATTGCGGATGCCGGAGCAGACCAGTACCAGATGCCCATATAGTCATCCACCAGCGGCAACAGTTCATCAGTGGCGCCCAGCAGCCGGAACAGGGGATTAATTGTCAGCAAACCAACAACACACAGGATCAAACTAACAATGCCTGCCAATGCCGCGGTATCAGTGGTCTGCCGCCGGGCACTTTGGGTATCATTTTTACCCACTGCACGCGATATACACGAGGCTGCCCCGGCTTCAAAACCAATAATGATGCTGCTGATCAACCAGATTACGGGGAAAGTAAAACTAATTGCAGCCAGAGGCTTATCACCCAGTTTCGACACAAAGAAAAGATCAACGGCGTCAAAAGAGATGAATGCAACAAGCCCCATGGCCATTGGCATCGCCTGGCGGCGAAGATGGGTTGAAACCGGCCCTGTAGTCAGGTCAGCAGACAAGTGCGATACCTCGAAAAGCAGGCCGACGGGATGTCGGCTCGTGGAGGCTATTTTGCCAGACTAGATGCGCCTCCGGGTCATGATTTTAAACTCTCGCCTGGAATAATTTTCCATCCCTGCAAGTACTGTCAGGCTGCCCGCCTCCCGGTCAGATTTTCTGACGCAATCACACTCTCCCAAACGGGTGGTACATTTAGTCGCCATATTGATGGCCCTTATTCTGAATAATATAGCGGAGCTCGATATCCATGACCGTGTCAAATAAGCAACTGAGATTATTACTGATCACCGCAATTGCCGCAGGTACAACCTTTATGGGTGGATGCGCCACCACCAGTACACCGGCAGAACCGGAAGTGGATGAAGTAGCCGTAGGCCGCGAGCAAATGATTCGGGCGTTCGATGCTGCGTGGGTTCGGGTAATTGCCAGTGGCAAAGACCGTGAAATCCTTGCCACCGAGCCAGCAGTCGACCCCGGTGCCGCCAATGGATATATATACAGAATGGCTGACTGTCTGCCGCTACCGGATCTGACTCCCTATCCTGAAGCCCCTGTCGGATTGCTAAAGAAGGTACTGGATAGCGGCGAGATACGGCGCCTTATACAGGATGTTCCTACCACACCCGGATCGACCACCGATTATTTTTCCGGGATTTCCAACCGCTATTTCGCAGCTGTGCTTGAGGAAATCAGCAGTCATTACGGGGTCGACATTGAGTATACAAACGTGGGCTATCCCCCTGGCCGACTTGCCAGCACCACAGCTTTGCTCAACGATGAAGTAGACTTTTTGTCACAATTGAACGCAGCAGGTGGCCGCACGCAGAACCTGCGGCGGCGCATCTCCCGCCGCTTTGGCTGCACAATAATCGCATCAAGCCAGTTCATTCAAATTCCGCAGGACAGTCCGCTTGTTAGCGAAATAAAATCTTTAAATGACCTGATGGATCGCCCTGATATACGCATATGCGCAGGCGCCCTGTCGACACAGACCATTAAAGCCTTTATGCCCAATCACACGGTCATGACTCGCTATATTGATGATATAGCTGACTGTGATGACAAAATCAGCCGGGGCAAGGCCGACATCATGGTGAATCCGCTACCTGACCTGGGGATTGCCGGGTTTAATCAATATATATCCGTGCCCACACTCATTGTAGCCGGCACACCATTATGGGTAGCGCAGGAAGGCATTGCGTGCGATGTAGAGCCCGCCAGTGGTCGCGGCGCGATGGACTGCCGTGAGATCAACCCTCTTTAAGGAGCAGAGCCAGGCCCTATGATTGGCCCACATAGACATAGTCTATATAGGCAATATTTGTGAATTACCTGCTTGGCATAGCAGCAAAATACAGGGATACTGAACCCCTGTTTCAGCCAGCAAAAAGGAGGTGATCTAAATGTCTAGTGAGATTACGAAGGGATCGTGTCAACCTGGGTATGTCGGTCTTAAAGAGGAGCAGCCTCCCCTTCGCTGACTACCGCAATCTATCCCGGAAACTCCGGGAGACACAAGAGGTTGAAGCGATTCGATCTCACGGAGGGCCGCAGCGATGCGGCCCTTCTTATTTGGGGGCATAATAAGTTTATCGAAAAATCGGAGCGCCGATATGAATGACTCGACGACTGTTGAGGCCATGCGTGACATTCTGGTTAAGACCAAAACCATTGCGGTGGTCGGTGCATCCGATAAAGCCGATCGAGCTTCTCACGGCGTCATGCAGTTTCTCCAGGAAAAAGGTTTTCGCTGTATCCCGGTCAGCCCGAGACTGGCTGGCCAAGTTTTACTTGGCGAAAAAGTGTATGCATCGCTTAAAGATATTCCTGAACCGGTAGATATGGTCGATCTGTTTGTTAACTCATCACTGGCAGGCCCAATAATAGACGATGCAATCGCTATAGGTGCAAGTGCTGTATGGATGCAACTGGGTGTAATCAATGAAACTGCAGCAGAAAAAGCGCGTGCTGCAGGTTTACAGGTAGTAATGGATCACTGCCCGGCACAAGAGTGGGGACGCCTGGGACTGGATGTAAACGAGTTCAGTTTTTGAGGCTGATTTTGTAAGCCTTGTTACCCGCCAATTGAAACTATGGGGCCGCGGGCGGTCTCGCCAGCATCCGTCAGGCTCATCAGTATCTGCAGCACGCCGAAAGTACGTTTGCTAATCATGTCGTGGTCATCAATATAAAACCAATAGCCGCGGTTTTGTATTGCCACATAGGCATCCTTGGGCCGTTCCTCTGAAGAGTGCACCTGGAACAGTGATCCACCCAGCCCCGTATCTATAAAGGTTGCTCGGGTGCGCCCACTGTCAATATGCTCCTGCGGCACATTTATCTCCCAGGCCAGATCGACCATAATGTCGAGTATAGACTGGGTCAGCACCGCTATTTCATTGGTTTCAGTCTGGATCAGACCGTATGCAAGCGTAAATTCATGGTCCGCCGAATCGAGCTTCAGTACGCGACGCATAAACGCAAGATCCTGCTGAATCTGCTCACTGTCATTGTCTTTGTTTACATATACAACAATCTGCGGTTTCGCTGCAGCATCGTCGGGTGATCGCCGCAATCCTAGGGCACGCGCATCTCTAAGGCGATCCCAGACCAGCAATAATTCACGGTAATCCGGGTCAGCCTGCCTACCGCCGTTGGCATCTTCAACCCCGTTTATGGCGGCGACTGTCAGCCTGAACATCAGGTCGCTGGGCCAACCCGATTGAACCAGCGCAAATAATGCCTCGGGCGGCACCGGTGTTAACAAACTTTCAGAAAATTTCTTGCCGCTGATTGGCGTGTAGGTAATCGTTGGCCGATCCTCCCACCTGCCACCTGCGCCAAAAGCCCCGGAATCACCCCCGGTAAATGCGTTGTTAAACCCAACACCTGCCTGAATATTACCGGACAATGAGTACTGGTTGATAACCGAGGATACATCGACAAATACAGGTGCCTCCATGTAGCGTAGCCCGACAATATTCGCCAGTAACTGTTCCTTAACAGAATTTCGAACTGATATGCCGTAATCCATATGATCACGTTCTATGGTTTTCGGTCCATAACCACTACAGGAAATTAGCAGCAACGGAAGACATACTGCAGCTAGTAGAAAAATTAGTTTTTTGATCTGTTTGGCGATGTTTATGATAACCATATTAAACTGCCTTTCAGCTATAAAAAAGCCTGCATAGAATAGGGCGATACGATTAACTCAGTAATGCCTAAGCAATTACGTATGTGCCAGAATTATCTGTTACCGCCAATCCCCAAAATAATGATCAAACTACTTCAACGGTTACGAAGCCGTTTACAGAAACTAACAGCACAAACATCACAACGAGCATCAGCAATACAAATATTAGCCTTATCACTATCGCCAAAAATACGTAAAAGGTTTTCTATATAGATAACCGTCTGACCCGTTCGCTCTGCAAACGATTGCAGAATCTGCTTTGCCTCCGCCAGGTCTGGCTGCACATGATGGAGTCCAAAACGTCCAGGCCCCAACATGATGCATATAAGCTCGTCCGTAACAGAAGATTCGATCAGGTTCTCACCGGCTGTCGCAATCAGTGTTGCGTAATCGATATCATGCTGCTTCAGTGTATTCCTGATCTGTTCAAGCAACGCTACAGGTTGCAAAAAAGCCTGATTGGGCCGAAACCAGTAATAAGCCTGCACCATTCCACCGCCAACCAGGCTGGTCAGACCCTCGAATTCTTCGCGGGCAAAAAAGCGCTCCTGCAACTCCGGGGCGAAAAACGCCTTAATTTCATCACGGCTAACGCGGGTCGGCCCCATCTTGCCGTTGGTCTGGCCTTCATATCGTGGGTGCCAGTGGAGAAGCACAAACTCACCGTTATCAGATAGCGCTTTGAGTACGGTTTCACGATAGGCAGCGTAGCGTACCGGGTCCATGTTGTGCAGCAATCCATGATCCAGCACCAGGTCATACTTATATGGCGGCTCCCAGTCAGTGATATCAGCTTCTACCGGCGTTACCGTGACCCCCGCTGCTGTGGCCCGCTGTTCAGTGTACTCCAACGCTTTTGGCATGAAGTCCAGACTGGTGACATCCCAGCCCTGCTGCGCCAGAAACAAGGAATCGGTGCCCGCTCCGCAGCCTATATCCAGCGCCCTGCCAGGCTCACGGCGGCGGCATATCTCGGCCAGAAACAAGGTAGGCTCCTCATGTGCCCACGGCAGGTCTTCCCAGTTTTTGGCCCAGTCATAGGTGCCGAAAAATGTATCTTTCTCATGCGTGGTCATGGTGTTTCACTCTTTTTTATTTGTTGATCAGTGTGCCATGCCGGGAGTCTGAAACATATAGTCTGCCCGGCGCCTCCCCCTCAAACGGGCAACATCTTGATATAACCCCTTTACGGACAAATGGCGTAACCCAGATGGTGTTTGTGCCGCAGCTTGTTAAAGTACTACCCGCAACATGAATCTTACGGAGAAGATGATGCGCCAAACTCATATTAAACTAATAATTACAGCCCTGCTTACGGGTATTACCTGCCTGGGATTTACAGGAATCACAGTCGCTGGCGGCCATACCAAGGCGCCCAAGACACAGGAAACCATTCAACTTGATCCGGCACTGCGTAGTGAAGTGACCGGAACGGTGCTGGTTACCGGGGCAAATCGTGGCATCGGGCTGCAACTGGCAACCAACTACGCCAAACGTGGCTGGACTGTAATTGCGACAGCACGCAAACCCGAAAAAGCGACAGAACTTCAGGCCCTCGCAGTCGACAATAGCAAAGTAACGATAGTACAAATGGATTTACTCGATCATGCAGGTATCGATACACTGGCGCGGCAACTCAAGGACGTGCCCATTGATGTGCTGTTAAACAATGCTGCATTGATGGGTGATCCGGCCAAACAGGATTTCGGCGAACTCGACTACGAAGTCATGGAGCAGGTCTATGCAGTCAACACAATTGGTACATTAAAAATGATCGAGGCCTTTATCGATAATGTAATGGCCAGTGAACAGAAAAAAGTTGTTGCCATTACCAGCCTGCAAGCATCAATCGGTAGCTTACGAGATCCGCTGATTCCTTTTTATAAGATGAGCAAAACCGCACTTAACATGGGAATGATGTCTATCTCACGACGTCTGAAAAGCAAGAAGGTAACAATTGCACTCATTTCACCCGGCGCAGTTGACACCGACATGATGAATGCAGCTCTGGATCATGCCAACTTCAAAGGCAACTTCCTGATCACTCCCCAAGAAAGTGCCGAGGCAGTCATTAATATCATTGACCAGTACAATCTGGGAATGACAGGCACCTTCATGTCACACCGTGGCGACGTAATACCCTGGTAAAAACAAATCGGGATGGTTACCTGCAAAGAAATCCGATTATGACAATGGGTCAGAATCCATAAATTCTGACCCCGCACACTCACATTGTTATCAACCTACACCTGCGAGTTAAAGCTGTATGAAGTTATTTGGGAAAATTGTTCTGGTTATCGTTGTACTAATTGGTGCCGGGTTTGGCTATTGGCGCTATGACAGCCAGGACCGAATACATCAGGTCACGCCAGAAGCTCTTGCAGCATTGCAATCGGATGATTCAGTGAATGTAGAACAGGATACATGGTTCATATTTCGTCCTGTTAATTCCTCACCGACCAAGGGTCTGATTTTTTACCCCGGGTGGCGAATGTGACGAACGCGGGTATGCCGAGCCACTGCGGGAAATTGCAGCAGCAGGTTATCTCGTGGTGCTGGTACCAATGCCATTACAGCTGGCGGTATTTGCACCCGGATTCAGCAACTGACGTGATTAGCCATTTCCCTGAGATCAACACCTGGGCCATCGCCGGGCACTCACTGGGTGGGTCAATGGCTGCACGATATGCCTTTCATCATCCGGAAAATATTGATGGCCTGCTGCTATGGGATGCCTACGCACCCGATGACATGACTGAAAGCACCACCAAAATTACAATGATTCATCGTTCTGATGACAGTGGCGCTGTACCACCAGACTACATACCAAAATTACCTTTGTTGCCGGAACAAACCAAATTTGTGGCATTAAAGGGTGCTCAGCATCTTAATTATGGCCGATTCATTGCGGGACGTTTATACCGGGACGAACCAGCAGCTGAACTTGATCCGGAAGAGCACCGCGCTATGGCTGCTGCCGCATCCATTAACTTCATGGATGCGCTGTAGTCACTGATCAATCGTGTTTGTGGCCTGTGCCATGGCCATGGGAATGGCCATGCGAATGATCATTCGACTTAGCTGAACTGTGAGAATGGCCACGATCATGTGAATGCACGTGATCACGCACTATTTTTCCTACGCCCCCACCATGGTAATGGCTCTTTTTATCATCATGACTGCGGTCATGGCTGTGACCCTGTTGATGAGCTGATTTCTCCGGTCCGGAATGTGAATGTTCCGCATGAGGTTGCGCCGAATCCAGTGTATGCGCGAATTTGGGCCGCACATTGGGCTTCTTAGGCGCGTCATCTGAATTGCGCCAGCCTTTACCCTTCAAATGAAAGACAGGAGCCGACAGCAGCTTTTTTAACTGCGGCTGACCGCATTCAGTGCAATCAGTCAGCGGGTCATCACCCAGCTTCTGCAGCACATCAAAGGTATGGCCGCAGGCCTCACAACGGTAATCAAATATAGGCATTATCTTAGATTTATCATTTTACCCGGATATGTCAGGCAGGTCTGTTTTATGGTTGAGGCAGTTTCAAGGCAGCGATAATTGCCTGAAAAGCATAAATTATCATCCGCAGTACTGCAGTATTTCAAGCTCATGAATTAAGAATACCAGCTTTTCACTGATCTACACCCATTCAATACCTTGCTCACGCATAGGCCCCAGCCAGCAGCAACCTGGCAAAACACCCCATCTCCACCAAATGGCGACCGTGATAAGCCAGCTAGTTAGATGCTCATGGCAATGCTACTGTCGAACGCTGGAAATTGCACAGACTATCTTTATGGTCAGGAAGCTCACACTACTGTTTCTGGGGATGTTGCTGTTCGGCATGCTAACCCTGTTAGCGTGGTACCAGATTGATGGCATTCCTATCGAAGAAAGCAAAACATTCTTATCCGGTGATGGCTACTCTCTCACCGAAGAGAATGATGGCGGTCTGGTATTTCTACCTGATCACAGCAACGGTTACGGCATAGTGATAATGCACGGCGCCCTGATCCTGCCACAAAGTTATGCGAAAAGTGCCGCATTCTTTGCACAAAAAGGTTATACGGTTTATCTGCCCAATGGCCCGGCTCGCATGTCAATCGCTGTTATTGACCGCACTGCTGAACGGCTAAAGAGCTTTTCTGTAGATGGATGGTTTTTTATAGGCCACTCAATGGGCGGCATGTCCAACCTGGAACTTATTTCTCGACATGATATCAAGGCTCAGGCAGTCGCTTTGTGGGCCACGGCAATGCCCAGCAATTATTCTGATTTAGATATACCCATTGTTTTTATCTGGGGAGATACCGATGGATTGTTACCTGTAGAAAGGTTTCGCCGGTCAAAACTTAATTTACCTGATGATGTCGAATACATAACTCTTGAAGGCGCCAATCACAAAAACTTTGCGATGTATTCGCACCAGTTCTTTGATAAAGAAGCCAGGATTGACTGGATGGAGCAAATAGATTTTGCGAATGAAGTTACAGCTACTTTTTTTGCGCAGTACTTTTTACCTGCTTTGCCCGAAGATAATATCCAGCAATAGCTACCCACGCTGCGGCCACCATCCCAGTTGAGCCAGATAGCGATTGTGATTCACCCCCGCCACAGCTTAATGTAGCGACACATACACTATAAAAGGCAAGCACGTTGGATATAGACATTATTCTCGAGCCTGATATCACACCGACACAGGTCGCTGAACTGGCTGTAGAGGCTGAAAAACTGGGCATACGCGCCCTCTGGTCATCTAATTATCATCAGCAATGGGATTGTTTTCTGGCACTGGCGCCGGCCGCAGCAGCCACATCAAAAATTATCCTGGGTCCGCTTGCGGTAAGCCCCTGGGAACTCCACCCTCTTAAGATGGCGAACGCGCTACTGACATTGAACGAGATGTCGAACGGGCGCGCGATGGTAGCCGTTAGCGGCGGTGGCGGCATCCTCGGGGCCATAGGCTGGCGTGCTGAAACAGGCGGTACAATCTGGCCTGGCCATCACCCGGTAAAGAAGACTCGCTATCCTGATCGACGGGTTCGGGGTGTGCGGGAGTGTCTGGAGATTCTGAAGCAGGCACGTAGTGGTGAATTCTCACCAGGCTACGATGGCGGCACTTTTGTCATTAGCCGCCCTTTTATTATGAACTGGGCTGAATCTGCCGGACCATTAATTTACAGCTGCAGCAGCGGCCCACAGATGATTCGTATGGGCGCACGCGTCGCTGACGGCATTCAGTTCAGCGATTTCACTGTAGATATGCTGCCGGAAGCAATGGAAAATATTCGTACGGGACTGGCGAAACGTGATGCTGCACCCGATGACTTCAGAGTTGGCAATTTCTGGGCATGGCATATAAAAAAGGATAAAGAGGCCTCGATGTATGAGGCAAGGCGTGAATTAATATGGCGTGGTGCAGTAATTGGCAAAGAAGAAGATATTCTGCGCAAGTTCATAAATGATGAAAGTGAACTCGATATTATCATGGACAACTGGGACAACTTCCGCAAAGCCTGCTGGACGCGTTCCGGTAATATTGAAGGCGTACCCGATGATCTTGTTAACAGGATGATTGCCGGCCTGTCATCTGCAGGCGATATGAGTGACCTTGAAACAGAGCTGGATCGCTTCCGTCAGTTTAAGCAGAGTGGTTTGACCGAGTTATCATTGCGCTTACATGACGACCCGATGGAAGGACTGCGACTCATCGGCACACATGTACTGCCTGCTCTACGCTAGATATATAAGTATTTGTTTAATAAGTATATTATTAAGCTGATTGGCCAGCTCCATAACACTTTTTTCATCGCCAAAAGATTATCTGTGCACAAATTATAGCCAAGCAAGTAAATTGCTGTGCGGCCCAAAAATGGGAAATTATTTCATCGACGATGTAATACATGATGAAAATAACAACTATTGTTCGCGTGGGGGCAACCCCGTATGTTGTGTCAGCACCTTTCCCCCACGCCTTTGCTTACGGTTCTGATGTGCTTTGCCAGAGTTCTTGCGCCGTGGAGAGCTATAGCTCGCAGCTGACTCGTCCGGCTGATGCAAAGGTATAAGCTGATGCTGGCCATCACCAATTAGCTCCGCCTTACCCATGCGTTTCAGAGCCTCCCGCAGCAAAGGCCAGTTATGCGGGTCGTGATAGCGTAAAAATGCCTTGTGTAATTTTCGTTGCTCCGGATCCTTTACTGATGCAACTGCATCTGTTTTATAGCCAACTCTGTGTAGAGTATTTTTGCCTGAGTGATACATTGCTGTAGCAGATGCCATCGGCGAAGGATAAAATGCCTGCACCTGATCAGCTCGAAAGTCATTCTCCTTTAACCACAACGCCAGGTTCAGCATGTCATCATCCGTTGTACCTGGATGAGATGCAATAAAATAGGGAATCAGATACTGCTCTTTACCAGCCTCTTTAGAAAATTTTTCAAATAACTCCTTAAAGCGATAATAGCTACGCATACCCGGTTTTAACATCTGTGTGAGCGGCCCTTCTTCAGTATGCTCAGGTGCAATTTTCAAATAGCCACCGACATGATGGGTAACGAGTTCTTTAACGTATTCCGGATCTTCAACCGCCAGGTCGTAGCGCACACCGGAAGCTATCAATACTTTCTTTATCCCAGGCAAGGAACGGGCATCCTTATATATTTGTGTCAATGCCGAGTGATCGGTATTCAGGTTCTTGCATATACCCGGGTAAACACAACTCGGACGACGACAGGCCGCTTCTATCGCCTTGCTCTTGCAGGCTATACGATACATATTTGCAGTTGGGCCACCCAGATCAGAAATTACGCCCGTAAAGCCCGGCACCTTATCCCGAATGTCTTCAATTTCCGCAAGTATCGATTCCCGCGAGCGGTTTTGAATAATACGCCCCTCATGCTCGGTGATCGAACAGAACGTACAGCCACCAAAACACCCGCGCATAATATTCACGGAGAAACGAATCATTTCCCATGCAGGTATTTTCTGATCACCATAAACAGGATGCGGCACACGCTGGAATGGCATACCGTAAACATAGTCCATTTCTTCCGTGCTCAGTGGTATCGGCGGAGGATTTAGCCAGAGATCGACATCACCATGCTTTTGCACCAATGCACGTGCATTTCCCGGGTTGGTTTCAAGATGCAGTACCCGGTTTGCATGTGCATACAACACTTTATCATTACGTACTTTTTCAAATGACGGGAGACGCACCACCGTTTTGGCACGATTCAGCCTGGGTGGTGGGCGAAACTGCAGAACCTTTGCATCATCAGCGGCACCCTCATCAGCCTCGAACCCGGCCATTGCGCTATCACGACGTTGTTTCTCGGCCAGTTCCATCGACTGAGTATTAATATACGGGTTAACTACCCGCTCAACCCGGCCCGGCCGGTCTACACGGGTGGAATCAACTTCCATCCAGCGTTTTGGAGTATCGCGACGGATATAGGCGGTTCCTCGTACATCGGTAATTTTGTCGATACTTTCACCACGCGCCAACCGATGCGATATCTCAACAATTGCTCGCTCGGCATTGCCGTAGACGAGTAGTTCTGCAGTGGCATCGAGCAGGATCGAACGGCGTACTTCATCCTGCCAATAATCATAATGCGCAATGCGCCGCAGTGAAGCTTCGATGCCGCCAAGGATTACCGGAACATCCGGAAACGCTTCCTTACACCGTTGTGTGTAAACCAGCGAACAACGATCCGGCCGCTGCCCGCCCTGCCCCCCAGGGCGTATAGGCGTCATCTGAACGAATTTTACGATCAGCCGTATAGCGATTGATCATGGAATCCATATTGCCGGCGGCAACACCGAAATACAGGTTCGGAGCGCCGAGTTCGGCAAATGCATCTTTTGACTGCCAGTCGGGCTGTGCGATCATACCTACCCGAAAGCCCTGATCTTCCAGCAGACGACCAATCAGCGCCATACCAAATGACGGCTGATCAACATAAGCATCGCCGGTCACGATAATGATGTCACAGGAATCCCAGCCAAGTGCCTCCATTTCTGCCCGGCTCATCGGAAGGAATTTTGACGTGCCATAGCATTCTGCCCAGTACTTTTCGTACTGGTATAAGTTTGTGCGGGGCTTGGGGATAGCAGGAGCTGACATCTGAAGCTTAAATCCGAGCCTCACGGGAGGCGTCTGAGAAGACCGGCTATTCTAACCGGTTTTATAGAGGAATCAGGCCAGATAGCAGCGGAAAGCCACTCAGACTGACTGTATCGTCTTTTCAGCGTTAGCCTCTGACAGCACGGATAGCTTTTGGCACACTATCCCTGACTTTCCCCCAGTATCGCAATCCTAACTGGCGTAAACAGGCACAGCCCCAACCTGATCAATGCATAGATTCCGGGAATTACCGGTAGGGTTTTTGATTACCCTTTCGCATGCTGCTACGCATTTTGCGCGAAATATAGCCCGCCATAACGCGTGCAAACAAGCTGATCGGCACATTGGTGTAATACTCTGCATCCATCCAGTTCCGTTCCTCCCAGTAACGCTGGTTCACGGAATCTTTCTGGTTCCTGGTCATATTCTGCATTGCCCGAAAATTCATCAGATGCCGAAATTTTGGTGACCCCAGCTCACCCTTATTGATCTCGCTGATAAATTTACTGGCTACATCCTCAGCAACTTTATCGACCCTCTCCAGGTAAGGGAGTTTGGTCATCTGCGAACTGGAAATTCCCATTCTGCTCACCACATCACACCCCCACGCATTGGCAGTCTGCTCGAGAAAATCCAACACCACGGTATGACCACCGCCCGAAGCGGTCGCTGTTACCACCACTTTCTTACCGAAGAAACTGGGCCTGTTGCGTTTGTACATGAAGTACTCAACAAAGTTTTTCATCAGCCCGGTAATATTAAATGTATGTATCGGCGAACCAAGAATCAGCCCATCTGCCTTATCCATTTTTTCCGCAACAGGGCCAATAGTCTCGTAGTCGGGACAGGCATGCTCACCCACACTAACGCACTTCAGACAACCATCACAAAAGGGAATATTGAGTTTCTGCACAAAAATATATTCAAACGAGACAGGCTGGATGGCCTGCATTTTTTCTTCAAGGATGCGAATACTCTTGTAGGTCCAACTTTCCTCATTGCGAGGTGAACCTACCAGTACCAGTATATTGAGTGGCTTCATCCGGGTGCCCTACCCATTTCTACTAAACTCCAACGACGAACAGGGCTATTGTAATGCCAAAACCAATGCCCCATGCCGAGGAACGCAGACGCAATTTGTCTTTGATATAGCTAACCCCATGTATGATGCGCGCCAGTATAAATATACCAGCCAGCACATCAATGGTCATTTGGACCGAGCCCGTAAGGTGTGCAGCGGCAAAAGACGGAAAGGCCTCGTAGGAGTTTTGCTGCGCTCAGTTTGCCCGCTGAGCGCATCGCGCCTGCCTAGCCATCCATTCCCTGGGTCTGGAATTATTATAGTCCGTAGCACCAATTTTTGCGGCACCCGCCCAAACCAATGGTAAGAACATAGTAATGGGTATACACCAGTAGGCATCACTCAAATCACACCGCTTTATTCTGATACGATATATAGACCCGTAAGCACAGTGTAGCAGCTGTACCTCATACTTCCGGCCAACAACAGTACGCGACTATTCGTGGTAACTTGCATGCGCCCCATAATTGGGCTTAATGCCTATACCAGATAACCACTGCGACACCTCAACGAGCGGAGACAAACCGACCATGACAATCCTGCACACCCTGAGAACTAGCCTGATTTCAGTTGCCATGAGCGGCTTTCTGGCCGCAACGCCTTCTATTGCACAAACCACACCACTACCGGACCCCACATCAGCAGATTTTTGTATAGCTGTACAGAATATTCTTGCCAATACGGAAGTACCCGCCACAAATGAAATTTTTGACAACATGCCGGACTACCGGCATTCAAAACCTTCACCCAACCCGCTGATGATTTACCAGGTTGTTACTTATGATGAGGTTGGCCCGATAGTCGTGTCATGCAAAGTAAAAGCTTCTGATCATTTACGTTCAGAGTACGGTGAAGATGCTGCGGGTGAGCAACTTACCTGCCCCACCATCACACGGCTGGTGCAGACACAGGCTATAGCGGAACTGCAGCAGGAAAACTCAGGGGCTGCCATTGCAGCCGAAGGCTTCGTTATCGATGACACTGAAAGCTCTATGACTGGTCAAGCTTACTTAGCTGATTTTCAGCCAAGTTATATAGGTGAAGATGGATCGATTCATATTGCATCACCGGGCCTGCAATCCGACTGGGAAAGCCTGATGAGCTGGGTCATGCCTGATAAATTTATGGGGCAAACCTACTGCCACCTGGTGACAGTTGCCTACATGAAACGAATTGCCACGGGTGAAATCGAACCAGGCGTAACCCTCACAACAGAAGATGATGCACCCACGACACCGCCGGTAAACTGATACTTAGCCAAGCAAATCCTGGTTTGAGTTGAGGCCTGGGAGCCAGCATCAATTTTTATGCTGATACTTGGGATTAAGCAGCAGTTTCAAGGAGGTGTATGTTGACAACTAAAATTAATCTGGATGGTTTGGAAAAGCGCAACGCAGACATTACAAGAATTTTTAATGAGTGCTGGTCCAGCCGGGATTGCGACCGGCTACTGACCCTGCTAGCGGAAGATGTTGCCTACATGGTTTACGAAAGCGGACCGGTACACATGGGTCATGCAGCTGTTGCAAAGGCAGTACGGCCGTTCATGGCCAAGTACGAACGTATTGAGTTTAAGATTCAGCGTCTGAATGTTTTTGGCTCGGTCGTAACCCATGAACGTACCGAGGATTACTACGCGCCGGGTGGTCAGCATGACACTCATTTCCATGTAGTGGGATTGCTGGTTATTAAAGATGACAAAATTGCTGTATGGCGTGACTACACCATGCCCGGTGTGGAGCAGATCATTGGCCCGCTGGTTACGCAAAAGCAGGACTGAAGCAATCGGTCAACACCTACCCTGTTCTATCAGGCAACATAAACAGTATTACTCCAACGATTTCTCATTGGCAATTACCCGTTATTTACGCTTGCTTATCGATCACCAACCCAACTAATCTTCCAGATACGACCATGCTTATCTTCGGTAATGTACAGGGAACCGTCCGGACCCTCGGCAATACCAGCCGGTCTGTAGGCTGTATTAATCGGGTTCATCAGCTTATCGGTGCCCTTGAAACCATCAGCGAACACGCTCCAGTCACCCGAAACTCCACCATCCTGCATAGGCACAAAGACCACGTTGTAACCCTGTTGTTCCAGCGGTATGCGGTTCCATGAACCATGAAAGACAATGAAGGCACCCTGTGCATATTCGTCGGGAAAGTTATTACCAGAATGAAAAATAAGATCCATCGGTGCCCAGTGTGCAGGGAACCCGATTAGTGGGTCTTTATAGTCACCACTCGCAGTCTGCTGACCATCGCCACCGTACTCAGGGCCTTGCATACGCTGATTTTTTAAAGGATCGTAATAGGTGTATGGCCAACCAAAATTATCACCCTCATCCGCAACATGAAATTCTTCGGCCGGTAACTCCGCATTGTCTTCCTTGGAAAAATAGTCACGCCAAAGCATGCCAATACTGTCACGGCCATGCATGACAAAGTAAAGTTTGTCCGCCCATGGGTTCCATTCAAGTGCGAGCACATTGCGAATACCGGTCACAAATAGCTCACCATCACGTAACTGATCCTGGTGCAACTTGTCTGCATCAAAACGCCATATACCACCGGAACGATCCAGCAGCGGACAGGGGTCGATCCCTGGCGATCGTGCCGACATCTGCTTTTCAGAACAAATATTAGTCGGCACACCAGAGTTCACGTAAATATGCCCTTCTTTATCAAAGGTAAAGGTTTTGTCAGCATGTGAGCGCTGCATAGGGAAACCACCCGCGATGGGCTCAGCAATCCCGTCCGGAACCAGCCCGTCATCCAGTTCAATGCGATAAACAGCCAGTTCAGTACCAAAATATAACCAGCCCTCATGAATAACGACTTCAGTTGTCACCGTACGTGGCCCGAATTCTTTGACGATATCCGCGACACCATCGCCATCCGTATCGCGCAACGCCAGCAAGGCGCCGTACCCGGCCTCCTGACCGAACATGGGCATATCCAGACGGTACTCACGGGCAACGTAAACATCACCGTTGTCACGTATTGCTACATGACGGGTGGGGCCAAGGCCCGGATGGAAAATGGTAGCCACGAATCCCGGCGGCAGTGTCGGTTCCACAGCCATCCAGCTTTCATCATCAGCTTGTGTAGCAGCAGATATACTTGCGGCAAAGCCCAATACAGCAATAGCCGCAACCCAGTACTTGATTTTTCCAGACATGCCGAACCACCTGTTTAAGAAATCTTGAATACTTATAGTACGTGAATCAGCAAAGCAAAAAAATGGCCCGCACAAGGCGGGCCATCTGTTTAAGCCTGCATCGCAACTAGTGATGGGGGCTCTCCGGAACAAAATCGATCACTGAAAAAATAGTCTCACGAATCAACAGGATGTAATCCCCTTCGATAGCCATAAGTGCTATTAAAAACAGCAGTGCTACGGGTGGCAAAATAATTGCCGTAATCAGCGCCATGCGCTCCCAGGCCATATGCATAAATATCGAAATGATGAGCCCGGCTTTAAGAAACATAAATAGCAGAATCAGACCCCATCGAAGATAGCCCTGAAGCTGCAGATAATCCACCATATAGGAGAACCCACTGAGGACGAACAGCAGCCCCCAAATCCACAAGTAAACCGATATCGGATGTTGTTGACCTTCTGCTGCAGACATATGCCTGATCTCCCCGTTCCTGTCGGACCTAAATCTACCAGAGATAGAAAAATGCGAATATAAATACCCAGACCAAATCAACAAAGTGCCAGTACAAGCCGGCGATCTCGACTGTTTCGTAACTGCCTTTCCTGTCGTAATCGCCGCGCCGCACCCGATTTGCAATTATTGACAGGTAGATAACGCCTGCCGAAACATGCATTCCGTGAAAGCCGGTGATCATAAAAAATGCCGCGCCAAACTGCGGTGCACCCATGGGATTACCCCAGGGCCGCACACCTTCATCAACAATCAGCTTGGTCCATTCAAATGCCTGCATACCCACAAACATAGCGCCCAGCAACGCTGTTGCAGCCATCAGTAATACGGTTACCTTTTTGTTACGTCGATAACCAAAGTTCACCGCCATAGCCATCGTGCCACTACTGGTTATCAGCACAAATGTCATGATAGCTATAAGTATCAACGGTATAGGTTCCCCCCCAAAGCTCAGTGCAAACACTTCGCTCGGATTCGGCCAGGGGATCGTGGTGGTAATGCGCACATGCATGTAGCCGACAAGGAAGCAGCTGAATATAAAGGTGTCGCTCAGGAGAAAGATCCACATCATGGCCTTGCCCCAGGGCACCTGGAATGTTTGCTTGTCGTCAGACCAGTCGTTGACAAGACTGCCGACCCTTGTTTCAACGGTACTCGCTATCGCTTCCGAAGCCATATGCCGTTTCCTCAGGTTAACATCAGCAAAGTAAAAAACACCAACCAGACAAGCAGCAGGTAGTGCCAGTAAGTGGTACACAATTCAATATTCAGTTTGATTCGCGCTACTTCTGTTTTCTGCCAGGCCTTAATGGTCGCATGCCCTAAAACTATCCAACCACCAAACAGATGGATGCCATGCAAAGCCGTCAACAAAAAGAAAAATGCGGCAGCAGGACTGGTAACTGCATAGAAACCGGCATTATGCAATTGACCCCAGGCCAGGTACTGGCCAAAAAGAAAAGCCACAGCCAGCGCACCGGCAACCGTCAGGTTATTACGCACACCCGAAATTCGGGCTTCAATCGCAGCCGTCCGCGCTCTTTGCATGAATACACTACTAACTATTAATAAAGCTGTGTTCAGCCACAATAATTCAGGATCAGCAATTGCCACCCAATCCGGCATGGCCATGCGCATGCGATAACCTACGGCGAACAGCAAAAACATGCTGCTTAGGACTGCCAGGAAAAACCTGAGCATGGTTTTTGCGGCCGGCCCTACACCACGACTGCGATCATTAATTTCACCGGTCAGGCCCGGCGTCGCCCAACTTTTTTCTCCAAGTTGTTTGAATATATTCATCAGCGCGGCCCTTCATCCGGATGTTCCGGATCGAAACCTGCCGCATGCCCGTTGGGCGGTTCATTCTGGGGGATAAAGTCCTGAGCCTCGCCTGGCACGCTGTAGTCGTAGGCCCAGCGATACACAACCGGTAATTCGGGCCCCCAGTTGCCATGTTTTGGCGGAGTTTGCGGAGTTTGCCATTCAAGTGATGTAGCACCCCAGGGATTACCGCCCGAAGGTTTGCCACTGCGCAGGCTCCAAATTATGTTGATAAAAAATATTATCTGCACGACGGCGACCAGGAGTGCCGAGACAGTAATGCCTATATTCATAGTTTGTGCTGATTCAGGAATGAATGCAGTAGGACCATACGAATAATAGCGTCTGGGCAGACCAAGAATACCCAGATAGTGCATGGGCAGGTAAATGGAGTAGGTACCGAGGAATGTTAACCAGAAATGCCACTTACCAAGGGTTTCGTTGTACATGCGCCCGGTAATTTTTGGGTACCAGTGATAGATTGCCGCAAAAACAACCAGGACCGGCGAGACACCCATGACCATATGAAAATGCCCCACTACGAAATAGGTATCAGAGAGCGGGAGATCAACCACCACATTGCCAAGGAACAACCCGGTCAGTCCTCCGTGCACAAAGGTAAAAATAAACCCTATACAGAACAGCATAGGAACCCTCAGATGAATATCACCCTGGTAAAGGGTTAGCACCCAGTTATAAACCTTGATTGCGGTAGGCACGGCGATAATCAATGTCGTCGTTGCGAAGAAGAACCCAAAATAGGGATTCATGCCGCTGACATACATGTGGTGAGCCCAGACTATGAAACTCAGCCCGCCAATCGCAACGATTGCCCAGACCATCTGCCGATAACCAAAAATATTCTTCCGCGCGTGGCAGGCAATAATGTCGGAAACAAGACCAAATCCCGGCAACGCAACAATATAGACCTCGGGATGACCAAAAAACCAGAACAGGTGCTGGAACAACACCGGACTACCCCCCGTGTGCTCGGTCATTTCGCCGGCTTCGAGCGCGGCGGGCATAAAAAAACTGGTGCCGATCAGGCTGTCAAGCGTCATCATGATGCCGCTAACAAGCAATGCCGGAAATGCCAGCAAGCCAAGCACCGTAGCAGTAAAAATACCCCAAATTGTCAACGGCATGCGCATCAGCGTCATGCCGTTGCAACGAGCCTGCAGAACTGTCGTCACGTAATTCAGTCCGCCCATAGTAAAGGCGACGATAAATACGATCAGTGACAGCAACATTAGCAGAATCCCCCAGGTCGCCCCCGGTGTCCCCGCAGAAATTGACTGGGGTGGATACAATGTCCACCCCGCTCCTGTTGGCCCTCCTGGCACAAAAAAACTGCTCAGCAGAATAATGACTGACAGCAAATACACCCAGAAACTGAGCATATTCATGTACGGAAAAACCATATCGCGCGCTCCGCACATAAGCGGAATCAGGTAATTGCCAAAGCCACCCAGGAACAAGGCAGTAAGCAAATATATAACCATGATCATTCCGTGCATGGTTACGAACTGGAGGTAATCCTGCGGGGCAATAAAGGAAAATGAATCAGGAAATGCTAACTGTAACCGCATCATGCCGGAGAGGATGAGCGCTACTATACCCACAAAAATAGCGGTCACCCCATACTGAATCGCAATTACCTTGTGATCCTGACTCCAAATATACTTTGTGACGAAAGTCTGCGGATCATGCAGATGTTGTTCATGGTCACGATCGGCAATTGCAACGTATGCCATCTAAAAGTCTCCTTTAGGCTACAGGTATCCTTACCTGAGTTTCTATTTGTTATCGATACTTGCCACGCGCGTTCTGGCCAGCTCATTTATATAGGCAACCACATCATTTATTTCCTGCTCTTCATTCAGCATCTGCGCCATCTGCGCCATCTGCCGGCCATAGAAATCAAGCGGATGACTGCCTCGCACGCCATCACGGAAATTACGCAATTGCCCGGCGGTATACCAGTCGCTCATGCCCGCAACGCGCGGAGCATTCATGGCCCAGATGCCCTGCCCGCGCTGACCGTGGCAATTAGCGCAAGTCACATACAATTCTTTGCCATGTTCCACATCCCCAGCAATTGTGGGCGTGCTAGATATATCGGGAAGACTGCCAATATAGGCAATTACATTATTGATAGCGGCATCGTCCGCCAGCGTAGAGGCCATACCACGCATCTGCGCCCCAAGGACATCTTCGGGACTGGAGCCACGTATGCCCGGTTTGTAATTTTGTAGCTGCCGGCGTAAATACCAATCCTCCTGACCAGCAAGCTTCGGCGCGTTCATGGCCGGATTGCCTTCTGCATTCTGGCCATGACACGCGGCACAGGGTGCATACGCTATCCGGCCAGCTACAGCATCACCCGATGCTGTAGCCAGTATTTGTGCATAAGTAGGCTGAGTTGCCAGCCACGTATCGAATTCTTCCGCTGTACCGACAACCACCTTGCCGCGCATTGTGTGATGCGCCATACCACAGAGTTCCTCACACAGGATCTCGTAGGTGCCGATACGTGTCGGCGTAAGCCACAAGTAGCTAACCATCCCCGGAACCATATCCATTTTCACGCGGAACTGCGGAACAGTGTAGTTGTGCAAAACATCTTTGGAACGCAACAGTATCTTGACCGGCTCATCAACAGGCAAATGCATTTGTGAATTTGCAATAAGCACATCATCCTGACCACGAGGGTCATCGGGATCCATACCAAAAGGATTGTCCAGGCTGATAAGTAATGGATCGACCTGACCAAACTCACCATCTGCACCGGGATAACGGAAGCTCCAGTGCCACTGCTGACCTACAGCTTCCACTTCATGCGCATCATCCGGCACATTCACAAATTGTGCCCAGACAAATAAGCCAGGCGCCAGCATTGCGGCCACACCCTACAGCTGTTATTGCCGTTAGCCAGGTTTCGAGTTTTTTATTTTCCGGCTCGTAATGCGCTTTCTGCCCAGGCTTGTGGCGAAACTTCAAAATGCAATAGGCAAGGAAAAGATTGACCAGAACAAACACAATCCCGGTCACCCAGAAGGTGAGATTAATCGTATCGTCGATCATGCCCCAATTAGAGGCGATGGGCGTAAACCACCAGGGACTGATGAAATGAAAAATTACAGATCCAATGACGAGCAGGATTACAACTACCGCTATTGCCATTCGCGGGTTCCCTCTTCCAGGTCAGCTAAAAAACAAAATTATTTTACGATACGGGTGTTTGTTCTTGATGCTGCCGTCTTTTGCGGCGCACCACCGCAAAAGGATTTATGAAATGCCGGTCAGTTGCGACATGCCGCGCTTCAGGATGCCTGGACAGCATCATGGATTTAATAGTTTCACCCTGACCCTTATGGGCATATATAAGGATCAGGTATTTGCCGGCTTCAATCTGGTCATGCCAGCGCTTGAGTTTCTGATTCTCGGAGTCAACCCCGAACAGGCCACCTTCCCAGGCGCCAAACAGAGTCGCTACAATGACCAGAATAATATAAACAAAGAGAGGAACGTTTGGTCCGAATGGCTGCAGGTACATCATGAACCCTGCGCCGATGACGCCGATAATGAAACCGATGTTGGCGCCTATGAACCCGTCTCGGAGGAGATCGAGTGTTTCAAGATAATTACTCGAATGAAGCTTTTCTCTTTTGAGACCAGCTTCATCCTTACTGACTACATGCAGAAACCAATCATTGACTCCGGCATCATGCAAATCGCCCGATATCCGATGAGTCTCACTCAAGGTTGGCGCGAGATAATATAAACACTTCATCACATTGGCCCTCTATTTACTGCTGGTCAGATTGTTATTCTTGCTTTAGCTCAAAATCCTCGTGTGTTCATCCTTGATCAGGTAAATCAACCTTGAAAAAATTTTCAAATAAGCAACATTATCTTAGTGTCGCCTGAGTATCATCAGTGTTGGCACGTTAATTAGCTGACCCCACAACCATACATATAAACACCTACTTCAGTGTCGCATACTTTCTTAGTATTTGCAGGTGCAGCGTAAAATACACCTAAGTTATTGTTTTATTAACATTGCAGTGCAATAATTTAGTTGCAGTGCAATAATTTAGCAGTGCAATAATTTAGCAGTGCAATAATTTACGGGTTAACAAGCCCTATCTAGTGCTATCTGAAATTGAGCGCACGCTCAGCCGCAGCCGGATGTGTCGACAACAAGCCGGCTGACTCCTGCCTGGTGCCAGCCTCGTCATCGATACGCAAAAGAATATCAGCGAATCGCTGTAACGGAATTTGTTGAACAAGAAGAAACTCGCGCGCAACTAAATCTGCATCAGCTTCAAATTTGCGAGAATAGTCTGCTCGTGCAAGCAATGTCGGAATACCTGCCGCAATACTCCCTGCTGAAGATGCATCACCCGTCAGCAGAATAATTAACCCCGCTACAACAGAATTCTGCAACAGTGCCCTTAATGCATGACGATTGCGTACATGGCCAATTTCATGCGCCAGAACCGCAGCCAATTCTTCATCATTTTCTGACAGCGCGACCAGCTCATCGGTCATTATGATGATGCCGGCTGGCAATGCCACAGCGTTGGCACCCATGTTTTCACTGCTGCGAAATTCCAGTTGATATCCATTGCCTGCGCCAACTGTAGCTTCAACTGTTGCGAACAGTTCATTAAGAGATTCGCGGCGTCCGGCATCCAGCTGGCTGGGCGCAAACATGTATTGATCCAGAAGCTCCAGGCCTTCTGCACCAATCATCTGATCCACATCACGCGGCAACGAAAAGGCAACTACACGTACAGCTGCGGGTATACCCCAGAGATAAGTTACCCAAGCCATGGATAAAGTCAGCAGCAAGGCCAGCAAAACCAGCGCCCATCGCGATTCAAATGCATGCAACCACTGTGTACGCCCGGATAATGCCGCAAATGCCGTATAGAAATCTTCAGCCGCAGGAACCTCCAGGCAGCCTCCGCCCGGCAGTTCAACTCGGGCAGGCTGACTACCCAGTCGGTCCGATACGCTAACGTCTTCCAGTCGGTAACGGGCCAGCGCACCCAATTCCTGAATAACGATATAGCCGGGCACCGTCAGTTTTAGGGTTACAGCCTTGCGTTCTGCTGTCTTCCCATCATACAAATAGGCAGACAACTCATTGATCATCGCTGTCACAACCCGATATCCACATCGAATACATCACCAATTTCTTCACCCAGGGAAGAAACAGATTGTGATTGGACAGCTACCACAGCATCTATCCCACCCGATACATCCAGCCATGTGTGATCAAGCTGATATTTCAAAATACGCATTTGTGCCCAGGGCGTCAGCAACCCTACAGACAGGCCTATAGCAATTAAATTTGTTGCGTAAATCCACAACATTCCCGGCATTGACCAGTCACAGCCCAAACGGTGCCTCTGCTCACCAGACACATCATCAATACTCGTATGGTTGGTTGTAATACGAAGAATTATTGCAGCAATGTATTTAGCAACAACATAGTAGAAGAAAATCCCCAGCAAAACCGGCAACAGGGCCGTCACCTGTACCGCATTGGCCGGACTGTCCTCAGCCCCTGCAACATAACCACCTAATTGCGCAATAATTGCGACTGCCGGAGCGATCATAATCGCCGCTATGCCGAAACCGACTACGTAGGCAAAGAAAAACTTCCCACCTACCTCGCCCAGACTAAATTTTAGATTGCCGTAGCGTGTATTACCCACAACAAATTTGCTGCGCTGATAGTGTGCATAGGGCGCAGCCAGTCCGAAGCTAATCAGGGCCAGAAATCCGTACCAGTATATTGCTTTGTATGACTCACCATAGGCCGGGTTGAATCCGAAACGAATATTACGATAAGACGTATAGCGCATATTGAACATACGTGCCCGCACGATAAGCCATGGTGTTACAAGACCAATCAACAGAAATGCAGCTAATGACAGCAGCGGAAAGAACCACTGCGAGACTGCAACAACAAGCAATAATGCCAGCGCGATCAGTCGACCCCGAAGAATAGTTAGTGGCTTGGCAAGATAATCAAAATAGCTGCCGGCCAGTTGCAGGTTCCCGTATATATAGCGATTCTTGCGAACTTTCGCCCAGGGAGAATAGATACCGACAGTCACGACCGTTAACAGCAGGTTTACTATCCAGATACGAAAGTACTCGCTGCCATTGCCATGAAAAGAGAAGTGTTCTCTTGGCAGGTCTGCCATCAATGAGTCTTGTGACGGGCTAACGGCTATACCTGAACTTCCAGTTGCCAATTGATCTGCATTTAAATCCACCTGTACACTGCTCCTTCCCTGAATACCCCGCCCTATGCCAGCCACCAGACTGGCCCACCTGATATTATTCTCAGCATTTAATTACGCCACGAAGATCAAAGCGACCCCAGACAATTAACTATCAGACTACCTGCCAAACAGCATGCGGCGCAAAATACCATCCTTAGCAATATAGTGGTGCCAGAGCGCACCAAAAATATGCAGACCAAGTACTGCGCCACCTATGCGCCAGCACCAACGGTGAATTGTGGCAAAAAAATCATAATTGAATGTTGCCTCTTCAACTACCTGAGGTACAAGTCGAGGCATGCTATCCCAGCCAAGGAAGAAAATGGGAAACTCACCTTCATAAGCAGAAAGTGATGCCCATCCCGACAAGGGGTAAACGATAAGTAACGCATACAACAACACGTGCGTACCACGAGCAAGCCAACGCTGATAATTCACCAATGTAGCAGGAAGATCAGGAGTTGGATTAGCAGTTCGCCAGCCTATGCGCATACACACCACAGCAAGCACCAGGAAACCCAGCGTGTGATGTGCCCGTGATGTCCGCATTACCCAGGTGTCATCCGCGTAAGTCTCGGCATAAACCTCGTAGACTTCCACCATCCAGAAACCCAACGGTATCTGCACAGCAATTAATATCAATACGCCCCAATGAAACAGCCTGGAAACTGCCCCCCAGGATATATTTGTATTCTTCAAAACCACCCGATTCTCCACTCGTAAGACTCACCCTGTCAGCAGCGGAACACAGCGCAACAAGAGAAAATATCACTTTACATAATATCCGAGCAATGCGGCACGAATATCCAACCCAAGCTCGCCACGCCCCTTCCTGAGCTGGCTGTTTTTCCTTAATTTTACATAAACTTGATGGGCACAATTATTACTCAACACGCGCTTTTCTTTGTTAAACCAGTTTGTTGCCTTGCGCTATCCTAGGCAATGGGACTTGTAACCCAGGGGTTACTATCGGTAAAATCCAGCTCGAAATCAGAAGCCCCAAGAGGCTCTCGGTTTGCTACAAGGCTCTGCACCAACAGAACAAATACCAACACGACACTAACAACAAAGGAAAACCCAAAGTGGAAATAGTCAGTACTGCGGTGCGGTTCATCGTCTTGACGTTTGTGTTCGTTGCGGGAGCAATAACCCTCATTGGCCCTCAATTAGGTATTGGCAAAGATGTCTCGGCAACGCAAAAAACTGTGCCTGTAGAAAATCAAAATAATAATATTGCAACTTCAGCGATTGCAACTTCAGCGAAAAAACCTGCTAAAAAAGAGCCCGACAAAAGGGGCCATTTTAAAGTGTCAACGCTTTAAATCTGACTTCTGCCTGGCGTCATTGGCAGCTCCTTAGTTATTGCACCCCTTAGCCTGCCCATTAAGTTTTTCTATAAAGACTCTGCGAGTTACTCTGCAAGCGGCATATTCTCTGGTTTACTCCAGATACCTGTCTCACCCTGGTAAATAATTGTCACGAAATACTTGGCCCGCAAAAAACCGCCACCCCATTCCGAATCCAGTTCCGCCAGTGGTTCAGCGGCGATTATCTCATCCAGCTCCATATCTCTGGCTATTAATTCTGCTACACGCTCACGCGCAGTAACAAGCATATCGCGCACGGCAATCATTCGATCTTTATCTGCCAACGGCCCATGGCCAGAGATAATGATGGTGTCCGGACCAATCATATCCAGCATACGATTAGTTGCCTCAATCTGACCTTTGATAGAGCCACCACTGGCGATATCTATCAATGGATAACCTCGATTAATGAAGGCATCTCCCGTATGCAGAACATCTGCTTTACGAAAATAAAATACAGCATCACCATCTGTATGCGCGACCGGTACATGCAGAACATCGATAACTTCATCATTCAGGTAAAAGGTCATGCTGTCATTAAAGGTAATGACCGGCAGTGCTTCAGCAGCAGCTGAGCGTGCCTTAAAAAACAGGTGAAACTGCTCGGAACTCATGCGCCGTCGCACATTATCATGCGCCACAATAACGGCCCCAGCTTGCCAAAGTTTCCTGTTTCCACCCGTATGGTCACCGTGCCAGTGCGTATTGAATACATACCTGACAGGCTGATCGGAAAGCGCTGCAACCGCGTCGGTGATACGGGCGGTCATCGGGGCAAACTGGTCATCAATCAGGACAACACCATCACCACCCACCAGCACACCCACATTGCCCGCAGAACCCATTTGGAACATGTAAATATTGTCCGAACCTTTATGGAACTCAGGTCGCCTTCCATACGGCGAGTCTGTGCACCCGCACTAAAACTAGTGAAGGCGCTAAAAACCACAATAAAAAGCAACGCTACCTGATGAAGACGAAAGACGCATGACAAACTCTCCTCCAAAAACACCCATAGCCAGTTTCCTATAGTCATATCACCAAAGCATATCGCACAACGATACTTTTCATTTAACTATTATTAACAATATTGTATAAAATCAGCTACCTATGCGGTGCATAATGCCCGACTAGGGACACGATCCCCGCCATGGTTGGCATACCCGATGCAGCGGTAAAATCATGCATCAAACTTATAAAAATACCGAGGGGGTTGGGGAATGGCATTCAGGATATGCGCGAATTTCTGGCGTTACTGGAAGAAGACGGCCAACTCAAACATACCGATATACCACTGCAGGCTGGTCGCGATAACAAGGACATGGCTGCACTCATGCGCCACCTGCATAACGACAATAATATTGCCCTTATTCTGAATAACCTGCAGGGCTACACACGCCGATGTACCGCTGATTTTTAATCCCTTTGGAACGCGCGAACGCACGGCGATGACGATCGGTTTGCGCGATCCACTTGAGGCCAAAACCGAGCACGCACGCGTACTCGGTGACCGAACTGCCTGGCAGGAACCCGTTCTGATAGACAAGGCTGATGCGCCCTGCCGGGAAGTTATTATCAAAGGCGACGATATCCGGCTGGATAAACAAATCCCGCATGTGTGGTTTGGTAAAGAGGGACCTGCCTACATCACCAACGGCGTAGGCATTACCAAGGACCCGGAAACAGGGGAACGGAACGTAGGGTGGTACCGCACTGCATTGCTGTGGGATGCCTTTAACCCACTGGGCGAAGAGTACCCGGAAGGTTATGACGAGCGTTATATGGCTGTGTATGCGTACTGGAATCCACCGATGAATCACATCGGCAACCACCTTTTTAAAGCCAGCCTGCAAGGCAAACCACTGGAAGTTGCTTTCGCCTGCTCATGTGACCCAAGCGTGCAT
>PVMK01182411.1_pt1 | contig 28016 bp, 26 predicted proteins | sample 1853481 | NCBI WGS metagenome assembly PVMK01 (sample SAMN08533507, study PRJNA380276) | Marine sediment metagenome, whole genome shotgun sequencing project. | reverse complement strand
TAAAGCAGTACGCCTGATAGGTAAACTATAATATTTAAATTAAGAAGCTAGCGTGGATTTCTTGCGCCAATCTTGGTTACATGAAATGTTAGTCATTTTATTCAAAACAATCCCGCTTTGCTGTCGAGAGTATTTACAATTGGAGAGATATGATATTCAAGGAATGGTAAATATCACATTAAATCATGAATATAATGTTTATGGCACAACAATTGCTTGCTAATTAAGAAGTTTCTTTATACGAATTATACAATTAGAAGTAAGAATCTATGATTCTGCTTCGACTAGTTATAAGACACGGCTTCCATAAATGATGAAAACTCTGATTGCGCTCATTTCAGTCGTCACAATGTTGACCTGCCAAACATTCTCTTATGCGGCAGCTCAACCCGCAGACTATGTACACACCATTTTTAAATGCAAAAATGAAAAAGGTGCATACACCTATCAGGAGCAATCATGTCCAAAAAAATCTTCAACACTTTCTTCTTGGAAGTCAAAGATCCAACAAACTATCCCTTCGTCTTTTTCTATAAATTTGTTGCCAAATGGCACTTACATGACACAGGGCTCGGCAAACTCAGTTCCGCTTGTTTTTCACATTGATACGGGAGCTAGTTATGTAAGCATTCCTCAAGAAATTGCTTATAAAGCAGGGATGGTATGCGGGAAAAAGGTTCACGCCGAAACAGCAAATGGAAGTACAACGCAGTGTGAGTCGATTATTGATAAAATGACCTTTGGGATTTTTACAATTCAGAAGGTAAAGGCGATGATTATGCCGAATCTATATCAGCCGTTGCTTGGAATGAATGTACTTAATATGTTCCATGTTGAGCATACCAAAGGCATAATGAAGATTACCGATGAGTATTAATCATTTGGTAGTAATCATATTTGGTGACTGCTATTGTGCAATCAAGAGTAGTAAAATCGACTTTTCCCAGTGTCCCTGACATATTCATATTAGGGGCAAGAGTACTCCTAGTCCTTGGTTGAGCCGCTCCCTTATCAATGTAGTACCTACCCCACTTTCATTTATCCAATTTTAGCAAAAAAGATTTCCAGAAAGAAAATCGGTAAATGGCTGCTTTCAACCCAAAACAGACTTATTAGTGTATCGTAATGTACGATGAATTAACGATTTATTAGTTGCAAGCTACATGAATATACTTGCAGGAATTACTCATCAATGATTTAAAAATTTCGTCAAGGAAAAGATAAATGAAAATAAATAATTTCGGAATGACATGTAGTATTCTTGCTATCTTTGTTACCCTCGCAGCTTGCCAATCAACGGCCACTTCCTACAAATCTTCAGAGGCCTGGAAATTAGAAAGGAAATCGAAGGCTTCCTTGAATAAACTCCTCCAGTCAAACAAAGACGCCAGGAACCTACAGAAAAACGCTACGGCAATCCTAGTGTTTCCTAGTATTTTAAAAGCTGGTTTCGGGTTTGGTGCCCAAGCTGGTAATGGGGCACTTATGATGAAAGGGAGAACGGTCGCATATTATAATTCCTCCGCGGCGTCCTATGGGTTTCAAGCTGGTATCCAGGGGTTTGGGTATGCATTATTCTTTATGGATGGGGACTCATTATCTTATCTCAGAAAGAGTTCTGGATTTGAGCTTGGTGTAGGTCCAAGTCTCGTCGTTGTAGACAAAGGTTTTGGCAAGAATATGACATCGACTACACTCCGAAAAGGGATTTATGCCTTTGTCTTTGATCAGAAAGGGATCATGGGTGGAGCGGGTGTCCAGGGCACGAAGATCACCAAATTCAATCCATAAATAAATCCGACCCACCAGAAAATTAAGGAGTTACAGGCTTATGCTTGTAACTCCTTAATTATTTCTTGTAACATGCCGCCATTTTAATCAGTTCGTAATTTTGTAGTTATTACTATTTACCCCACACTTCTTCCAGGCGCCCATCCCGACCGCAACCACTGCGGTAGAATGCATAGCGAATTGGATTCTTAACATAATAATTCTGATGATACTCCTCCGCCGGATAAAAAGTCGTTGCAGGCAATATCTCGGTCACAATCGGTTGACTAAAACGTCTAGATGCGACTAATTCAGCCTTGGATGCTTCGGTTTTCTTCTTTTGGTCAGAATTATGATAGAAGATCGCACTTCGATATTGCGGACCACCATCGCAAAACTGGCGATTGAGAGTAAGTGGATCGATTGTCGGCCAGTATGCAGCCAACAATCTAGCAAAGTTGGTTTTGGCGGGGTCGAAGCGCACTTGCACCGCCTCAATATGGCCGGTTGTGCCGGAAGATACCTGCTTGTAGGTTGGATTGGTTACTGTGCCTGCAATGTAACCAGATGTAGTGGAAATTACTCCTGGTAATTTGTCGAAATCTGCCTCAGTACACCAGAAGCAACCGCCGGCGAAAGTGGCAATACCCATCGTTGACTTAGTTGATTGGTTGTCAGATGTGGTCATGTTTTGGGCGTCTATTCGTTCACACGCGACAAGTATGGTAAACGCCATTACACTGCCTAATATTACATAGCTACTAGCTATCTTGCGAAAAGTAAATATTTTGAAGGTTATCAGGATCAACTCCTAAGTGCTGGTAGTGGTTTCCAATCTGGCACAAATCGTAGCGCTACACCATTGTTGCACCAGCGTTCTCTGCGAGGTGGTGGGCCGTCATTAAATAAATGGCCTTGGTGTCCACCACATCGTGCGCAATGGTATTCGGTGCGTGGTATGATCATCTTAAAGTCACGTTTAGTTTCTAAATGACCTGCAATAGGCTGGGTAAAACTAGGCCAACCAGTGCCGCTTTCGTATTTATATGCACTCTCAAACAATGGCAAATAGCATGCAGCACAAATAAAGACACCATCCCGATGCTCATAATTTAGTGCACTGGTACTCGGGCGCTCGGTATCCTCCTCAAACAGCACCTTATAAGCCTCAGGCGAGAGAAATTTGCGCCATGCCTCATGAGGCTTGATTAGAGGGATGACCGTACGGCTGGTGCTTGCGATCGCTTGCCCCCGAGAGCACGCCGCAATTAGAGGTAAAATAGCAAGCGCAGTAAAACTTTTTAATAGAACTCTTCGTTTCATAGAGTCTTCTCCTAATTGTCAAAAACTATGATCGTTGAGGCACGGTATAGTTCATAGATAAAACTAGTTCTGATTATCTGAGGGACTTGACATAAATCCTACTCTTTGGATTAATTGCTATGCAAGCTGGGTAAATAATAATACCTTTACATGTTGTCAAATAGGGACTTTTAGGGAACAACAGTATAGAAACCGATAATTAGCCTATGGCAAGCTTAATAAAAATACTAACATTTTATTAAACTTCTGAATTTGAATGGCGATGGGGGGAAATAATCTAATAGAATCTACATGCCGTGATCTAGGAAACAGATGGTAGAACTAATAGAGTGGACGGGTAAGCGGTGCCTAATTCAGGCAAGCCTATGTTTTATGTTACAAAACTTCAGCTTTGTGCAGAAACACTTTCAGTAAGTTGGCGAAGCCGAGCTCCAAGCTCCAAAGCTAGGATTCTCCAGAGTTGAGGGTATTTGTCTGCTAGTGAACTGAAGGCAAGCTCTGAAATACGTGCCACAGTAACTTCATCAATTGACACTACATCTGCTGACCTGAGACAGGTCGGGTCAATAACCGCCATTTCACCGACGTAGTCGCCAGAAACTCTCTGTCCAATTTCTTTTCCATTAATTTGTATAGATACATGACCACTGATAATAAGACAAAAATCGTTATCAGTTCCATTATGAGAAATGATTGTGGAATTCGGAGCGAAATTAAACAGGAAACACGACTGTGCCATAGCAATGGCTAGATCCTCATTATCAAAAACAATCTTTTGCTTAAGAATTTCTTCAACCAGCCTTTTAAATCCTTCGTCACCCCGGAAACTTTCATTCATGTTAGTCACCCTCTAATAGGTTAGCAGCAAAACTTTGTATTAGTAACATTGGAAGTTCATAACCTAGATTAGATCATAATAGTTGCAACCCAGCTACCATAAAAGCAAAACTAAAAATGTCTACGTATTCTATATTGTCACATTTTAACTTTAGTCTAGGCTGGTGAGCTTGTTAATAGAATGTCAATGAAATCATATAGTATATATACTCCATTGAGCGATACTTATCCAAAGAGGTTATTATAATGCTATAAAGGCATTTTTTTAATTACATTACGCTATTAATTTAATAATAGCGTGTAAATTATTCCAATACTATTCCATGGAAAGAGACTTTATCTGGTCAAGTAAAATATTTTTCTTTATCAAATTTCCTTGTCCACAATTACTGTGGATAAGTTTGTGGATACTTTAAATTTAAGATCGTTAAGCTATCCTTTCATAAGGATATTTCCTAGTTAGATTAATTTTTAAACGTATAATTTTCTCTTGTAAAACATATAGTTATTTACACGATCAGGATTCATGCGGGTTTGCCCGATATGATTATGCAATTGTCGTAACAAATGTGGATTATTGCAAAAAGTCAAGACAAATTTACTGCAAAAGTCAAGACAAATTTTCTCCTAAATTCTCTCCTGAAAACAAAAGTCTAGCAGCTATGTTGGTAAGTCACGGTATGATGTCGACACAATTGACACACAAAAAGATTAGTCGTCTTGTACAGACCTAGCATGACTGTGTCTGAGAAAATCAGATTGTTAATTTGTCCTAATTGTCTTAAAAGCGACTTTATCTGCCTGCTTGCTTGTCATTTCATTTCTGCTATTTGTTTTCTCTTTATTCTCATCAACACTTCGATACTTGGAAGAATTCTTTAGGAAATTCACATCGCTATTTACACTCGCAAGTTTCCACAATATGTGTGCCTTAACGAGATCTTGTGTAACACCCAGTCCTTCATAGTACATGATACTTAAATTGTCTTGTGCCTGTGCGTATCCCTGCTCGGCTGCTTTGTGATACCAAGTTGCGGCTCGAATATAATCCTGCTTAACACCCTGGCCTTTGTCATACATAAAACCCAAATTTGTTTGTGCTTTAGCATATCCTTGATTCGCTGCCTTGCGATTCCAACTCACTGCTTGTTGGTAATCCTGCTTAACTCCCAGACCCTTAGCGTACATGACACCCAGATTTGATTGCGCTTTAGCATATCCTTGCTCGGCTGCCCTACGCCACCAAATCAGAGCCTGCTGGTAGTCCTGTTTAACTCCTTGACCTTTGACGTATAGGACACCTAAATTTGATTGTGCCTCTGCATTCCCCTGTTCAGCTGCCTTGCGAAACCATAGCGCAGCCTTCTGGAAGTCTTGTGCAACTCCTTGGCCTTTTACGTACATTACACCCAAATTTGATTGCGCTTTCGAATGTCCTTCTTCGGCCGCCTTAATCCACCAAATAGCATCTTGCTGGTAATCCACCAGTGTAATTCCTAAGTCCTTGGCGTACATAAGTCCTAAATAATGCTTCTGTTCAGCTGCCTTGCGAAACCATAGCGCAGCCTTCTGGAAGTCTTGTGTAACTCCTTGGCCTTTTACGTACATGACACCCAAATTTGATTGCGCTTTCGCGTACCCCTGCTTGGCTGCCTTGCGCCACCAGATTGCAGCTTCATGGATGTCTTGCGTAACTCCTTCACCGTTTGCATACATGACACCTAAATTCGAGCACGCTTTCGCGTGCCCTTGTATGGCTGCCTTGTGATACCAATTCGCTGCCTGACGGTAATCCTGAGTTACTCCTTGGCCGTTAGCGTATATGAGCCCTAGATTGTATTGTGCATTTGCAAATCCCTGCATGGCTGCTTTGTAATAACTATTCACAGCCTTCCAGTAGTCCTGAGCAACTCCTTGGCCATTGGCGTGAGCGAGTCCTAGATTGTATTGCGCTTTCGCATACCCTTGCTCAGCTGCCTTTTGATACCATGCTGCAGCCCGTTGGTAGTCTAGAGCAACTCCTTGGCCATTGGCGTGAGCAAGTCCTAGGTTGTATTGTGCTTGCACGTGCCCTTGCTCAGCTGCCTTGTGATACCAGGTTGCAGCCTGATAATAGTCCTGAGGAACCCCTTTACCACTGGCGTATATGATCGCCAGGTTGTACTGAGCCTCTATAATTCCCTGCTTAGCAGATTTCTTAAAAAATTCTGCTGCTTCAGTGTAGTTCTTGCTAGCGTAAAGTTTCATCGCATTTTCAAAATCACTAGCAAAAGTAGGGGGCGCCAACAAAGCAAAGCAAGCTAATACGGTATTTATTATTTTTTTCATGGAGTCCTTTTGTCGTTTCATTCTCGTTAGCACGCGCAATATGTATGCCGCATCTTCAGGAGATGTTTAGAGCTTAAACGGACGATTTGGTGGAATGGTTAAATGGTAAAATAGCTCACGCTATTTAAATCAATGAAGAGCGAGGCTTTTCTGCCTCAGTTCCATTTCTGATACTTTAACAATTTGTTTGTTAAGAACAGCCAACTCTTATTTTTGCACCTATCCCAGCTTAGATTGCCTTTATCGCTTGTATTAGAAGGCTAATCTTTATTAGATGATTAATATTCCCAACTACGCGTAGTAGCGCGAGAAGTGACATCTTTGCAGACGATAATCGTGTGATTTTCTTGGGGGCTATTCTGCAGGGCTACGAATTAGAGATGACACGTGCTCTGATTTATACGAGTGTGACGATGAAATGGGGAATTTACTAAAACAAGTGTATTGTTCTGTCTATTATATTGTTCGTATCAACTAGGCAAACAATAGCCAGTATATTGTTCGTATCAACTAGGCAAACAATAGCCAGTTCATTTTTCGATACATAGAAAACTTACTTCTCAGGCGATTATACGGAAACAGAAAAATTAGTTCATCCCTTGGCGAAACAAGCAAATAGAATTGCAAAATATATTCTCGGCTTGATGCATGGAAGCAACAATGATGTTACTTAAGATTATCTTAAGACAGGACGTGGGGATTGATATTGATACGAATTAAGACGCGATTATCGTTTCTTGTAGTGTAAGTTTTAGTAAAAAATTCGCTGGCCAGACCAATACTCTGTCAGTAGAGCTCAACATTCTTCGGATATACTCTTTGATCCACGTTCTATAGTTGCTGGTGTTACTAACCAAAATTTCGCTTTTGCCTTTAACCCTGGAGCAAACTTAATGAGTAAGTTGGGGCTTGCTTTGAACAGGTATTTGATTAAATACCACTCAACTTTTATCAGCCCCCATCAACTGTGCCTTAGATTTCCTACCAGGTGCTGCAGGAGGAATATATCCTGCTATCCGACAACTTGTTCCCTCAACTGTCTTCCCCTTCTCGTGCCTAATCAAATGACATGTCATTATCTCTCCTTTGGTAGCAAGCTCAGACAAATGAAGGCGTACATTGGCAAGTGAGATCCCTGTAGCTACAGCAATTTCCATATCAAGTTTCTCGCCATGCTTTTTTAGGTATTGCAAAATTTCATTCATAGGTTCATTACTAGAAATATTCATGTGAATAGGATGTAGAGTGCTGCCACTTTTTCAATCAACGTTCCATTACAAACTTATGCAGAAGATGCTTACTAACAGCAACTAGCCACGCTAACCTCCACGGCTATTTAGTCACCAACTTGGCAATCCTCCACCCTTCAACTACCTTTGTATTGTTGTTATACCACGTGGCGAGCTATTGCGACTATTTATTATCGGTTTGGCCTTGATACGCGTTCGCAACTCAAAACCAACAATAGCCGTATTAGGCAAGACGCACTTCCAGATTTCTTCATATCCATCAATATCTTGAGTTCATCTACGCACTCCATCGACACTGCCCAACACCAATGAAGGGAATCAAGTGTAAAGATAACTGACACTTTTTTTCGTGTCTTGTCATCATTAATTGATCTTCTGAATATCTACTATTGGCACTTAGTAGATATATTGCAGAAAAATCCTGCCAACTAACACATCAAGGAACGATGAGAAATTCCAATCTTTCTATAGGTACAAATAGTAGTGAACAATGGGATATAAAAAATACTAAAGTCTAAACAAAGATTTAAAGGATAAAATAAATGTTACCGTGAGATCGGTTTAGTTTGGCGTAAACCCAGTTTTCAAAAAAAGAATTTCAACCATTGGGAGATATAATTCTAAAATGCATGAAAGAGTAATTTGGTTTTTTATTTTTATAAGCTGCATAGCCTTTAATAACGCTATTGCTAAGAACTTATCTGATAGTTTTGTTGAGCTTGAGAAATTTATTCCTACCATCAAACTGGATATTCGTTATTACACTTCTGACAACTTTGTTGGAAAACGCATTGATGGTTACGAAAGCCCAAAAGCCTTGCTCACTATACTAGCGGCAGAGGCACTTAAGAATGTTCAGGCCGAACTTGTAGCCTCCGGGCTTAGTTTGAAAGTTTATGACGCGTATCGGCCACAGCGTGCAGTTGATCATTTTGTGCGCTGGGCAAAAGACTTGGATGATATAAAAATGAAGCTAAAATATTACCCTGAAGTTGATAAAATGAATTTATTTACCAAAGGCTATATCGATGACAGATCCGGTCATTCCAGGGGTAGTACCGTGGATGTAACGATTGTCTCTTTAAGCGATCCCGAATTAGTTGAGTTGGACATGGGTACAAACTGGGATTTTTTTAGCCCAAGCTCATGGCCACAAAGTTCTATAGTAACGCTGCAACAACGTGCTAATAGACTTCTTCTATATAATGTGATGAGCAAACATGGTTTCAAGCCACATAATGAAGAATGGTGGCACTTTACTTTGGAAAATGAGCCCTACCCAGATCATTACTTTGATTTTCCAATACAATAATTAACTCTAGTAATGTCTACTTACAGTCTCTAAAAATCCGTTTTTGGCACAAAGCAAACATGCAATATCAATTACTAGCGGGGGACTGGGAATGATCTTTCTTCAGTTTACCGATCATCTCATACAAACGATTTAGTTCATCTTCTAGATTATTGTTCGGCATATCAACACCAACACGGTTATACCAGTATTTAGCATTGCTTATGTTGCCTTCTATTCGATGCAGGTAAGCATGGATAAGATAAGATAACTCATCAGAATATTGTTGTACTATTTTATGTGCCTCGTCCCAGTTTCCATTACGAGCAAGGCTTAGCACTTTGATATGATCGCATTCCATACACTACCTTGGCAGCTTTAAGGTTCAAACTATATTTTAACATTACAAAGTATTTACTAATACTTGCCCAGTATCAATATTAGCGCCAGTAGATGTAAATAAAATAAATTTAGTTACAAAAAACCTTCTTTTTTGATCCATACTGAGCTGAGTTGGAACAAAATATTTTTAAACGGATATGGAGTAGTAATGTTGTTGTTCTTAAGACAGCTTGAAAGACGACTTGAAAGACAACTTGAACGGGCCTTGCAATCTCTTCCCTTGAAACGCCTTTGCCATAGGTTGCTTTCGCCGCGCTTTTGGATACGAGCTCTAGTCTTCTGGGGTGGTTCGATCTGTGTAGGAATAACGGCAATTTTCTTCGGAATTGGAGCTGAGTGGGCCAACCACTATAATCAGTTATTATTGGAAATTACTCCATTCCTAATGTTGCTTGTCGCTCCGTTGGGTTTGGGCACAATTGCCTGGATAACGCGTCGTTTTTTCGGTGGCTCTCAAGGCAGCGGCATTCCTCAGACTATCGCTGCTCTTGATAACAAGCAGATACGCGATCAAATTCTCTCCCTACGTATTGCCTTTGGCAAAATCATGCTCACCCTGATAGGACTGTGTTGCGGCGCTTCTATCGGTCGCGAGGGTCCTATGGTGCAGGTAGGCGCCACTATCATGCATTCCCTCGGTCGATTGGTACGCTTCTCGCGACTGCAAACGGAAAAGGTCTGGTTTTGGCAGGTGGCGCCGCAGGTATTGCAGCTGCGTTCAATGCGCCGCTTGCAGGTATTGTATTCGCCATAGAAGAACTAAGTCGCTCTCACGTGCATCGCACTAACGGAACTATCCTGACGGGCGTGATCCTAGCCGGTATAACTTCCATGGGGGTGCTTGGAGACTACCCTTTTTTCGGCCACAATTCTGCTTCCTTGCAACTTGACCAAGCTTGGATTCCTGTGCTGTTGTGCGGCGTATCTGGTGGTCTGCTCGGTGGGCTGTTTGCTCGCATGCTCATCGCTATGTCGCGCGGCCTACCTGGACATGTTGGCATGTTTGCACGAGAGCGGCCAGTTGCGTTTGCCGCTTCCTGTGGTTTCGTTCTTGCTCTTCTTGGCCTAATCTCGGGTGGCACTACTTTTGGTACCGGTTACGCAGAGGCTAGGCACATTATCGAAGGAAGCCAGGAATTGCCGTTACATTACGGCATCTTCAAGTTCCTCGCCACCATCGTCTCTTACACTAGCGGTATTCCGGGTGGTATCTTTTCGCCCTCCCTTGCAGTGGGCGCAGGCTTTGGACTCAACCTCTCAGAATTCATCCCCTCCGTGCCAGTCGGCGCTGTTATTTTGCTATCCATGGTGGGCTACTTTGCGGGGGTTGTGCAGGCACCTATCACCACCTTCCTTATCGTCATGGAGATGACCGACAACCATGAGATGGTGCTACCCTTGATGGCTACAGCATTGATTGCTACTGCCGTTTCCAGCATAATCTGTCCCCGCCCACTCTACAGTTCTCTGGCTGAGCAATTCCTTTCCTATGGCCAGTCTAACCAAGAACTAGGCGAAATAGGTGAAAGCACACCTCGTCGAAACAGCTAATCTTCAGAATTCCAGCTTCAGATCGGAAGCGGCCATTTACTGATGTCCGCTGAATCAATTATTAAATTGCCAGGGCTTTAGATTTACTCCGTATTCCTACTTCTGTTGCAAAATAATGCCGATAGATACTAATGGGGTAAGGCCCATAGCCTCAAACTCTAATGTTTTTAGGATCAGGCAATATCCTCACTTTTTTTATCTCGTTTGTTATTAGTAAGTTACATTATGTTTGTAACAATCAACCATGTTGGAAAGCAGGAGTAATATGAGCGTTGTAAAACTACTTCTATATTTGATGGCCACAGTTATTGTTGTGGCGTTTCTTTATGTGAGTTTTATATATGCGATTGTCGATCAGACCACATTGCGACAAGAAGCATTTGATAATTGTATGAATGTTTTTGGAAAGAATAGACATTCTTTCTTTGATATATGCTCGAATCAGCGTGTTGAGATTAAACTACCAATCTGGTTATATCTAATACCCTATCTCCCAGCAGGGCTGCTTTGGGGGCTAAGCTGGTTACTAAACATAAACTTGCATTTGTCCATTAACGCCTACCCTAAGCGTATTGTCGCAGGACTGGTTTGGTTGGGTTTAATCGCTGCTATGTATGCAATTGTTTTAACATTTTGGATTGCGATATATCTCAACGAGAAACCGCCGCTGATGATTTTTTTCCCGACGATTATTTTATCTGGCTGGGTAATCGCACCATTGCTATTTCAGCATCTACTTGCACCAGCAGAAGAGATACGCCACATGACTGCCCTTAAAATTGGACTAGTATTGATGTTTGTCACACCAATAATGACAGTTAGCTTTTCTTTCATCAACGCCACCATCGAAACGCTATTAACAAAATCATTGTTAATTAGTTGATTATCTGTTTTAGGTCAAAAAAGGCCATTTAAAAAATCTGCTTTGTGCCAAAAGCGGACGTTCAGAACAGTTTAAATTGTGCCAATAGTGTGCCAGAAAAAGAAAAATGAGCAGGCTATTAAGCCTAACTTATTGAATTAATGGTGGCGAATCAGGGATTTGAACCCCGGACCAACGGATTATGATTCCGCTGCTCTAACCACTGAGCTAATTCGCCATGGAGTACTTGGAAGAGGTTGCATTTTGACCTTGGACAAATTCTTTGTCAAGATTTACAAGGATTTACAATAGATTATCACCAGTAAAAATGAGACTCTAAATCTAACGTATAAATTCTTTTGCGCGCAAGGTTCCTCCCAGTCCCTTTGTATCTATTTTCAGTTTTGTAAAATAACAATGCTTATCACTACGGATACTAAGCGCCTGTATAATCCTTCTATGAAATTTGATGTCGTAATTATTGGCGGTGGAATCGTGGGAGCAAGTCTAGCACTAGCCCTCAAAGACAGCGGCTTGAAAACAGCATTGATAGAATCACGCTTACCTTCCTCTCTTCCTGACGATAATAGCTGGGACAGTAGAATTTATGCAATTAGTCCAGGCAGTATCTCGTTTCTAGAAAAACTCAACGTTTGGCCAACAATTGATAGAGATCGCCTGACACCGGTCTACGAAATGGCAGTGTTCGGCGATGACAGTTCCGCGCACCTTGATTTTAGTGCCTACGATGCTGGAATACCAGAGCTAGCATGCATTGTAGAAAACCGCCAACTCCAAGCAGCAACATGGAGTGCACTTAAGAACAAAGAAACTAAAGTGAAAATTTTTTGTCCCATGCAGTGTACCTCAATAGAATGGAACGAATCCCACGCTAATGTACGATTGACGGATGATAAAGTATTGCAAGCTGCGTTGATTGTCGGTGCAGATGGTCTCAATTCCTGGGTACGAGAACAAGCAGAAATAGAAGTTTCACAGCATTCATATCAGCAGAGCGGCGTGGTAGCTAATTTCAGTACCGCGCAATCTCACCAGAATATTGCACGCCAATGGTTTCGTCGTGATGGAGTGCTCGCATTGTTACCCTTACCTAACAAATTGGTATCCATGGTGTGGTCAGCCAATGAAGGACAAGCTAACGCACTACTCAACTTGCCTGAAGCAGGTCTCTGCCAGCAGGTCGATAAAGCATCCCACCATGTACTAGGTAAGCTACGACTCATTACACAGCCTGCTGCTTTTCCACTGAGTTTCGTACACGTGAAGGATCTAATAAAACCTCGTCTTGCTATCATCGGCGACGCTGCTCACGGCATACACCCTCTTGCCGGGCAAGGTGTAAACTTGGGTTTGCGTGACGCATGTAAGCTAGCTACGACCATTCTTGAAAGGGGATCTCAATCAGATTGTGGAGATTATATGTTGCTGCGCCGATACGAGCGAGCACGCAAGGAAGACATTCTAGCAATGGAACTTACCACAGACAGCCTGCAAAAATTATTTAACAATGAAAATCCAACGCTTGCTCGCTTGCGTAATTTAGGACTGGGAATTACCAACCAACTTCCACTAATAAAAAAACACCTTATGCGGCACGCACTAAGCTAAGATATTAAAATGACAGAATTCGCGAATTAATATTAGGATGGCATCACAATTTCTTAACTAGAACACAATGCTATGCACATAAAACTATTTCTCCTCTCCCTGTTAATGTGTTTTCTCTCTAGTGCGGCACACGCAGACAAAGCATTACTAAAAAAATCACTTGCTACTTATTTTCCCAACGAGAAAATTGAAATACTAAATGAGACACCCTTTTTGGGGCTATACGAAGTCGTGGTTGGAGGTCAGCTTTTTTATGTAGACGAAAGAGCAAATTATTTTTTTTCTGGCTATATATTTGATTTAAATACGGAGAAAAATATAACTGAGGAACGCTTGCGGGAAATAAAGGATTCAAAACGAGTTGATATCAATTCTCTGCCTCTGGAGCTTGCAATCAAGCAAGTCAAAGGCAACGGTAAACGTAAGCTGGCTATTTTCTCCGACCCTAATTGTGGCTACTGTAAGCGCCTGGAAAAAGAGTTAGTCAATGTTAGTGATGTCACTATCTACACACTACTATACCCGATACTAAATGGCTCGAAAGAAGTTGCCAAAACAATATGGTGTTCCGATGATCGGCTCGAGGCCTGGAATAATTTTATGTTAAATTCTATCAAGCCTACCGGGACAAACTGCAAAACGCCAACTGATGCCCTCCTTCAAATAGGCAAGAAACATGGCTTCAATAGTACCCCGACGATAATTTTTGCCGATGGAACGATTGTGCCAGGAATGATATCTGCTGAAACGATCGAGAAGAAACTGAATGTACCCACAAATTAACACGCCTAGTTAGTTCTCTATCGAGCCTGAGTACGCGGCACATAGCCGTTCGGCATCAGTGCCCACATCTTGCCAATTTGTTTCATCTTTCCTGCATGATTCGCGGCCTCTTTGCCAAAACCCCAGAAGAAATCTGCACGTACGCCGCCCTTGATGGCACCACCAGCATCCTGTGCCATCATTAGCCGATGAAGTTGCTTACTGCTGTTAGGCCAAGTGGTAGAGAGAAATACTGGCGCACCCTGTGGAATGGCACGAGGATCAATAGCAAGACTCCTACCCGCAGTTAAGGGCACACCAAGCGCACCCAGTGGCCCCAACAATCCGGCGGGTCGCTCGCGAAAGAAAACATAGCTTGGATTCTGTTGTAGTAGCTCATTCAATCTGTCCGGATTTTTCCTTCCCCACTCTTTGATTCCTTGCATGGAAGCCTTATCCAACGATAATTCTCCACGATCAACAAGCAATTTCCCAATGGACTTATAGGGGTGACCATTTTGTTCCTGGTAACCTACCCGCACGATCTCCCCATTTTCCATTTCCACACGTCCTGAACCCTGAATTTGCAAGAAAAATAACTCAACTGCATCCTCAACCCATAAAAGTTCGTATCCTTGTAACCGTGATTTGCCATTACTCACATCGTTCTCAATCTCTGAGCGGCTATAGTAGGGCACCACTCTACGTCCCTCCAAACGTCCACGTAGCCGCAGACCCTTAAGCTCAGGATAAATCTTGCTCAAATCAACAATAAGAAGTTCATCGGGCGTAGTATAGAGCGGATAAGGATAGTGCTTTGATGGTTTACGGCTGCCTTTTAACAATGGTTCATAATATCCCGTGATAAGACCTTCACTCCCCCCATTGGAATTCAATACCTGATACGGTACAAAATGACGCTCGAAAAATTGACGTAGTGTAGTGTTATCCCTTCTCTGTATTGAGTCTGCTAGGATGCAGATTTCCTTCCATAGCTGCTGATTTCTTAAAACTGTACAACTCTGTAGGAATGCATCCCAAGATGGCCGAATATCGTCGGCTATCCAGCCTGGTAGTGCATCCCATTTCGTTACTTCAAGCGAAGCCACATCAGGTGAAACAATATGTGGTTGAACAACAGATACCGGCGGCTTCTCAGGAACAGATGAAGGAACAATCGGCTCAATTGAGCAGGCATTTAGCAGCAGTATTAGCGAAAAATTAAGAAAACTTAATTGGTTTTTCATTGAATATTGGTTAAAGTTGTACTTTGTAAATATACAGTAACCTTTAAGATACGTGGGTAATGCTAGTGGAAAAATTATGGATATTTCTAGTGGAAATAGGCGTAGTATTGACGTTATTAGTCATTATCATATGGTGGACACTGCCACGCAAAAAAGACGACGAGAAAAAAGATTGATATCTAATAATGGTGCCACTAGCCTCCGATGCAAGAGATGATATTAAGACTTACGTAAATGAGTGACACCCTTAAGAAATATGTATATAGGGTGACCTACCTATGCTAATAGTAAATAACTTTCCCGATTTACGCAGCTCTAAAGTGATGGCCCTCACATAGGAACAAATTTTGCACCTAGGGCATTTAGCGCTGAAACTAATAAAATAACCTGGATTTCTGATATTGTTTTAGTATGGAAACACAATTTCCCCCTTATAATTGATACTAGGTTAGTGCTGTACAAGTAATCTAACAGTCAGCATCCCCATCACTGTCATCACCAGAGAACCAAACAGGTGAGAAGAAATTATGGCAAAAGCCCAGCTATATTGTTCACGCAATAACAGCGTTACGGTTTCAGCAGAGAATGTGGAGAAAGTAGTCAATCCACCTAGAAACCCTGTAATAACAAACAGCCGTACCTCAGGCGAAATTGTTGTGTTGTGAAAGAAATATTCAGCTGCAATACCAACAAGATAACAACCCACTAGATTTGCTGCCAAAGTACCCAAGGGAAGCACAGGAAAAACTGAATTCAACATTAGGCCGAACCCCCACCGCAGCCATGCTCCCAATGCCGCGCCCACTCCCACCGCAGTTAACGCATAGATACCCATTCATCATCCGAAATTTACAAATAGTTTACGAGAATACAACTAACAATAAGTTTCAGCCATCGTGTAGGAATATTCACTACTCGCATAAGTATGCTATATGAAACCGTGCCTGGATTGTTAGATAACTTTAAAAATCAGTCTCTATTACTTTCCCACCCGTAGCATTTCAGCCGCGTGTTTGCGGGTAGTTTCGGTTATTTTCACACCACCTAACATGCGGGCAATTTCTTCGACTCGTTCCTGATTCTTAAGTACAGTAATGTGACTCAAAATATTTTCGCCATTGGTCGGATTACCAGATTTAGCAACCTGCCATTGTTGGTCTCCTGCCGATGCAACTTGCGCCAGATGCGTAACACACATCACTTGACGTTCTGCACCCAACTTTTTTAGTAATCCACCGACAATCTCCGCAATACGTCCACCAATACCTGCATCCACCTCGTCGAATATCAGCGTCGGAGCCACGCCAACCTTGCTGGTGATAACTTGTATCGCCAAACTAATTCGTGATAGCTCACCGCCTGAAGCAACCTTTGCCAAGGGGCGTAATGGCAACCCCTGATGTGGTGAAACCTGGAACTCAATTTGTTCCATACCGTAAGCACTGCCTTGTTCAAGAGGTATTTGTGTCACGGCAAACTTTCCACCCTCCATCGCTAGACTCTGCATCGCAGCGGTAACTTGCTGAGTAAGTTTCCTGGCTGACCCATCTCTTACCACACTCAGTTTTTTTGCAAGCTTTAAGTATACATCTCTCGCTACTGCCTCCTCCTGTGCCATCGCCTCACCATCGCCACCTTGGCTAAGCTCTTCCAATCGCTCGGTTACTGTTTTTAACAAACTTGGTAATTCATCTGGGGAAACACGATACTTTCTAGCGACCGCATGAACTTCAGACAATCGCTCCTCCATTTCCTGTAAGCTTTGCGGATCTAGATCAATGCGCTGCTGATAATGCCCTAATTCGTAAGCTGCTTCCTGTAGCTGAATCTGTGCCGAGTCTAGCAGATCAAGCACGCTTTTTAGATTGGCGTCGTATTGAAGCAACCCTTTTAGACGCGAAGTCACTGAATTGATTTGCTTGAGAGAAGCCGACTCACCCTCTGATATAATCTCTAAGCACGACTGTGCAGCCTCCAGTAAGCTTGCGGAATGCGATAGACGGCTGTGATCAGCCTGAAGAGTCAGCCATTTATCAGGTGAAAAATTCAAAGTAGAAAGTTCACGATTTTGTAACTCCAACTGTTCACGCTCGCGAACAAATGTATCGACATTCTGCTCCCAAGCCATGCGGCGCTGCTGCAAATTTTGCCAACGACGATATCCTGTGGACACTGCCTGCACCAATTCACGGCTACCTGAGAACGCATCAAGCAAATTGCGTTGCGCTTCACTGCGCAGTAGAGATTGATGCTCATTCTGGCCGTGGATATCTACCAGCATCTCACCTGCTGTACGTAATTGCTGCAAGGTGGCAGGGCGACCGTTAATGAAGCCACGGGAACGCCCGCCAACTTCTATCACTCGACGCATTAGACATGCCCTGTCATCATCACCGTGACCTTCTAGATCATTTTCGCGTAGCCAGTCTACTAATTCTGGTGATTTACTTAGGTCGAATTCAGCGCTGATTTCAGCACGCTTACTGCCATTACGCACATCCCCTGCGTCGCTACGCTCACCTAATGCAAGTGAGAGAGCATCGATTAAGATCGACTTCCCGGCCCCAGTTTCTCCGGTAAGAACGGTAAAACCAGGGACGCACTCAATTTCCATCCGATCAACGATGACAAAATCCTGGATATTCAAAAACCTTAACATGATGGTAGATTAATGGTTTTATTCTAGGAAAATCCACTCCAACCAAGCTTTTCTCGTAACATCCGGTAATAGCTATGATTGGAAGAATGCAGCAAACTCACTGTGTAGGGAGAGCGCCATATTACTACTTTATCACTCTCATCCAAATTAAAATGAGAGTGACTATCAGAATGGATACGTGCACCTTCAGTACGATGCATCAATACTTCCACCGTAGCGTTGGGACCCACCACGATGGGTCGATTGCTCAGCGTATGGGGACTAACCGGCACCAACGCAATCAAATCGAGACTAGGATGTAGAATCGGGCCGCCCGATGACAACGCGTATGCTGTGGAGCCAGTAGGGGTAGCTACAATTAGGCCGTCTGAACGTAGAGAATAAACATATTCTCCATCGATATGCACTTCAAACTCAATCATGCCCCCGCCAATCCCTCGGTTTATTGCTACATCGTTGAACGCTAGTGCACTAAATAAACTAGATTCGCCACGTATCACCTCAGCGGATAGCAACATGCGTTGCTCAGTAACATATTTGCCATCGAGAATGGATCCAAGTGTTTCGAGCATGGTATCGATGGAAAGATCGGTGAGAAACCCGAGCCGACCCTGATTGATGCCAACTAACGGTACCTCGAAAGGTGCAAGCCTACGTGCAATATTAAGCATAGTGCCGTCACCCCCCAGAACAATAGCTAGATCAGCTTGCGCGCCAATCTCGTCAAGAGTCAGGATAGGATATTTTTCCCCTGGAAGATGCGGTGCAGTAAGACAGTCTAACACTACACCAAGATTACGACTTTCCATATATTGACCCAGACGCAGAAGTGGCATCATGATTTCTGGATTATCATGCTTCCCAATCAGGGCTATGGTTTTGAACAGAAAACTCATTTCTGGGCTGAGCCTAAACCTAAAAGAACTGTTGAACTAAATTATATTAGTGCCACTTTTATGATTAAACCATATTGGACAAAAAGTGACAAAGGATTCCAGTTTCTGTTTAGCCACCCCCTTGCATATACTTAGACCCAGAATCCTTAATCCTAGTGTAAAATGATTATATGCTTAATCAGCGTGCCCAAATCATACTCAAAACACTGGTTGAACGTTATATCAAAGAAGGCCATCCGGTGGGCTCACGCTCACTCTCTAAGTTCTCTGGACTAGATCTGAGCCCTGCTACCATACGCAACATTATGGCTGACCTTGAAGAAATGGGTTTTGTAACCAGTCCACACACTTCCTCTGGTCGTATCCCTACTCCGAGGGGCTACCGTTTATTTGTAGACACACTACTAGTTGTCAAACCTCTGGACACAATTGAGATCCATCATCTGGAAGATCAGTTGCCTCCGAATAACCCGTCGCGCTTAGTCAATCTGGCTTCACAGTTATTATCTGAATTGACACATTTTGCGGGTGTAGTTGCCACTCCCAAGCGTAGCAGTACAGTATTTCGCTATATCGAATTCATGTCTCTGTCTGAGAAACGTGTTCTACTCATTATTGTTACACCTGAGGGTGACGTGCAGAACCGTGTACTCTTCACCGACAGAATCTATAGCCAAACAGAATTAGTCGAAGCAGCAAACTTCATTAATCAAAATTATGCTGGCTGCGCATTGAATGAAATCCGAAGTCGTCTTAAGAACGAGCTAAAAATATTGCACCACGATATGACCAACCTCATGACCTCAGCTATCGAGGCTAGTAGTGAGGCAATCAGTGAGAGTAGTGAGACCATGGTAGTGGCAGGTGAGCGTAGGCTGCTTGAAGTACATGATCTATCAAGTAACATGGCCAGCTTGAAGAAGCTATTCAGTCTGTTCGAGCGAAAAACCACATTACTGCGATTGCTAGATTTTAGCCGCCATGCGCAAGGTGTACAGATATTCATCGGCGGTGAATCGGGTGCGTTAACACTGGATGAATTCAGTGTTGTAACTGCACCCTACGAAGTAGATGGAAAAATTGTTGGAACTGTTGGTGTGATCGGGCCTACCCGTATGGCTTACGAACGTGTTATTCCGATTGTAGATGTAACCGCAAAGTTGCTCTCCAGCGCGCTGTCGCGCCATTAATTAGTTGGACGCGATTCACGACTACCTATTATTGATCTAGGAAAGACGGCTTACTTGCCGCAGCAAAATTAAAAACTAGACGAATGTCCCCTGAACCTATTTATCAGCATGGCTCTTCTAGCAGGATTGGCATCCTGCTAGTCAATCTTGGCACCCCAGATGCCCCTACTCCGAGAGCACTGAGGCCGTATCTCAAAGAATTCCTAAGTAATTCTCGGGTAATTGAAATTCCGCGATGGATCTGGTGGCTAGTACTGAACGGCGTCATCCTCAACACCCGTCCAAAGAAATCGGCAGAAAAGTATGCTCTAATTTGGACACCAGAAGGTTCACCGCTGAAAGTTCACACTGAACGCCAGACCAGATTGTTGCAAGGCTTTATTGGAGAACGCGTTAAACCAGTACCAATGGTGGAGTACGCCATGAGTATTGGGAATCCCTCTATTTCCGAAGTCCTATCACGTATGAAACAACATGGTTGTGAGCGCATTCTGGTGTTGCCACTCTATCCCCAGTATGCTGCCAGCAGCACTGCAGTAGCGTTTGATGCAGTATTCTCGCAACTAAAGAAAATGCGCAATGTCCCCGCCATCCGAACAGTTAAACATTATCACGACCACCCTGGCTATATAAATGCTCTAGCACAAAATGTGCGCGATTACTGGATAAAAACTGGGAAACCAGACAAACTGGTCATGAGCTTTCATGGTGTGCCACGCTTTACACTAGACAAAGGTGATCCCTACCACTGCGAATGCCAGAAAACTGGGAGGTTGCTGGCCGAGGCACTAAACCTGGATACAAGCCAGTTCCAAGTTTGTTTCCAGTCTCGCTTTGGTAAAACGGAATGGTTAAAACCCTATACTACGGAAATTCTAGAACAACTTGGCAAACAAAACTCTAGACGGATAGATGTAGTTTGCCCTGGCTTTGTCTCTGACTGCCTAGAAACACTGGAAGAGATTGCTATGGAGGGCAGGACCACTTTTGTTCAAGCTGGAGGACAAAAGTTCCATTATATTCCCTGTCTTAATGAACGTGATGACTGGATACACGTGTTAGCCGATATTGCTCTCGCCAATTTACAAGGATGGCCTGGCTTAGAAAAATCAGAAGAGGAAGCTGAGCAATCACGACAACGAGCAGTAAAAATGGGAGCTAAGAAGTAATAAAAGAAGCAAGTAGCGAACAGAGTATTGAAATACCCTTTACCGAATTATTCTAATCAATTTTATTGTAGTTTTTACTTTCTTTGCCGCTCTCAAGCCAGTTTCGCATGAATTGTACGATTCCTGGAATGATAGAAATCAGAACAATTCCTAGGATGAAAAAAGAAAGATTATTCTTCACTATAGGCACATTACCAAAAAAATAACCGCCGAATATGAAGGAGTTGATCCAGAAAAAGCTACCGAGTGCGCTATATGTCATGAAACGCGTATAAACCATACGCCCAATACCGGCGACAAAGGGTACATAAGTACGGAAAATGGGCAGGAAACGTGCAAAAATAATAGTCTTTCCACCATGTTTTTCGTAAAATCTGTTGGTCTTTTCCAGGTATTTACGGTTTAATATGCGAGAATCTGTGCGGGTAAATATTTTAGGACCTAAATAACGTCCAATCCAGTAATTGGTATTATCCCCAGAGAATGCAGCAAGCATGAGCAGTATTACCAGAAACTGAACATCCATCACACCACTTGCTGCAACTGTACCAGCCACAAATAACAACGAGTCCCCAGGTAGGAAGGGCGTTATCACCAGTCCAGTCTCACAGAAAATAATCAAAAATAGGATAAGATAAATCCAGTTTTCGTAATTTTGAATCAGCCAGATAAGATGGCGATCCAAATGCAGAATAATATCGATGAATTCGGTAAGGAGTTCCAAAATGACCTAATAGGGACCTGATAAATCGGTGGCAGAAATTAAGGCAATGCTCCCGCTTCTTTGTCTTTGTCTTTGTCTTTCTTTTCTATCCTGACAAGATCCTCACGCGAAACACCTAACAGCATGACGATGGGACTCGCCACCAGAACCGCGGAATAAATACCAAATAGGATCCCAATTGTAAGCGCCAAAGCAAAGTAATGTAGTGCTTCACCACCAAAGAATAACATTGAGCATACTGCCATCTGGGTGCAGCCGTGGGTGATAATTGTGCGCGACATAGTACGAGTAATCGCATTGTCTATGACTTGCGCCACTGAGGTCTTACGCATCTTACGAAAATTTTCACGTATACGATCAAATACTACCACCGATTCATTCACTGAGTAACCTAGTATCGCTAGTACCGCAGCCAGTACTGTAAGCGAGAATTCCCATTGAAAAAATGCAAAGAAACCAAGAATAATTACCACGTCATGCAGATTAGCAATAATGGCAGCGACACCAAACTTCCATTCGAAACGGAGTGCCAGGTAAGCGATAATACCTAGGGAAACTACCAGCAGCGCAAGCGCACCATTTTCGACTAATTCTTTGCCCACTTGTGGACCAACAAACTCCACACGACGCATTTCTACTGTGATGTCGTCCTGACGTAATGCTGTCATTACTATCTCAGACAACTGAGCACTGGATATTTCCGGCTTAGCCGGCAAACGTATCAATACGTCTCTAGAAGTACCAAAATTCTGAACGCTGGCATCCGACATCCCAATTTTAGCAAGAGTGCCCCGCACCCGATTAAGATCAGCAGACTGAGTGTAGCCGACTTCCATTACGGTACCACCTGTAAAATCTACGCCTAGATTCAACCCATTGGTAACGAGAAAAAACACAGCCACGATGAAGGTTACCAGTGATATGGTGGTAGTATATTTTCCCCAACTCATGAAGGGAATATCACGTTTGAATCTAAAAAATTCCATGTAAAACCCTTATTTTCTTGTAGTGTAGACTATTGCCCTGCTAGCTAGCAGTCCTAGGTATCATCGCTTGTCACTCGCTGGCTTCCACACCTGTCCGATAGGAACACGTTCTAGTTTTCTACGTTTCCCGTACAGCAGATTAACCAATGAGCGCGAGACCATTACCGCACTAAACATTGAAGTCAAAATTCCTAAACACAACACTACCGCAAACCCTTTTACCGGACCAGAACCGAATGCAAATAGCGCAATCCCCGCAATCAAGGTAGTAATATTGGCATCCACTATGGTCCCAAATGCGCGCTCGTATCCAGCGTTAATTGCTGCCTGTGGAGATACACCATTACGTAACTCGTCTCGAATACGCTCGTTTATCAGAACATTAGCATCGATTGCCATACCCAACGTAAGGGCGATTGCCGCCATACCTGGTAGCGTCAACGTGGCCTGTAAGATTGAGAGAAGGCCAACTAACAGAAGCAAATTTACGCCGAGCGCTGTTACCGAAATAAAACCAAATATCAAATAATAAATAGTCATAAAAATAGCAATAGCTGCAAAACCAAATAAAGTTGAATTAAACCCACGAGCGATATTTTCTGCACCAAGACTAGGACCTACGGTACGCTCTTCAATAATATCCATGGGCGCAGCTAGCGCGCCTGCACGTAGCAACAGCGCAACATCTCTGGCTTCCTCTATAGTCATACTCCCAGTAATCTGCACTCGCCCACCAGGTATCTCTTCTCGTATTACTGGTGCAGTAATAACCTCCTTCAGATTCTTCTCTATCAGTAGAATTGCCATGCGCTTACCAACATTATCTCGAGTCAATTGCTTGAAAATACGTGAGCCATTGCTGTCCAAACTAATGTGCACTGCCGGCTGATTGTTGTTGTCGAAACCAGGTTGCGCGTCAGTAATGCGTTCTCCCGTTAACATCACCTGTTTTTTTACTAGTAGTGGACCACCACCGCGCTCAGTATAAAGTTCCGAGCCAATGTGACCTTGTCCGCGCAATGCCGAACTCACGTCATGCTCCTCATCAACCATGCGCAACTCCAGTGTGGCAGTTCGCCCAAGTATGTCCTTGGCTTTTGCTGTATCCTGCACACCAGGTAATTGCACTACGACACGATCAGCACCAGCCTGCTGAATAATAGGCTCCGCCACACCTAGCTCATTAACACGATTGCGCAGCGTAATAATATTCTGCTGCACGGCAGAATCCTGCATGCGCTTTAACGCTTCTTGCTTGATCGCTACTGCAAGATGGAACTCATCTTCCACGTCCTGCTCGCGCAGGTTTAAATCATCATAACTCTTATTAATTTCATCACTCGCTCTAGCGCGCGATTCGGTATCACCAAACTTTATGATAATCTGTGAACCCTCCCTATCTAATCCCTTATAACGGATTTTCTCCTCGCGCAAGTTACCTCGTATATCGACGCTAAAGCGATCAAGCGATTTGGAAAGAGCGCCTTTCATATCCACTTGCAACAAGAAATGTACTCCGCCTCGCAGGTCGAGCCCCAAATACATTGGTAAAGCCCCGATATCAGTTAGCCACTGGGGGGAATCAGAAAGTAAATTTAGAGCAACCACATATCCATTACCAAGTACCGACTGCAATACATCCTTGGCCTTGAGCTGCGTATCAGTATCCGCAAAACGCACCTTGATGCCGACTGTTTCAAGAAACATACCGTTTATGGGGATGTCATCTTTTCTCAGTGCATCCTCTACTCGCGCGAGCAGCACAGTATCGGCCTTATCAGTAGCACGTAAAGGTGAAATCTGAACCGCTGGCGATTCACCATAAAAATTTGGTAAGGTGTAGAGTATTCCGAGTAAAACAGAAAACACGACAATCAAATATTTCCAAAGTGGGTAGCGGTTCATGGTTTTAGATGGGTGCGAAAAGAAAAACGGTGTAGGAAGAATTCCAATTTTCCCTTTGCGATTCAGCTTTACTGTTGATAATTATTCCTTTCCGATACTCTTTAATGTTCCCTTAGGTAGTAGGGTTTGAATGGCTGTCTTCTGCAGTATAATCTCCACATTTGGGGAGACCTCCAATATCAAGTAATTCCCAGTAAGCTTAGTCACCCGCCCCAGTTCGCCGCCACTTGTTACCACCTCATCACCCTTTTGCAAGGCTTCAATCATCGACTTTTGTTCCTTCGATCGCTTTGTCTGTGGACGAATTACAACGAAGTAAAATATGGCAATAACTAGTGCTATCAACGGCAACTCCATTAACATCCCTCCTCCAGCTGGGGTGGAAGCCTGAGCATAAGCATCACTAATCAACATAGCATTTCTCCGAAGGGGATTTCAAAGGAGCTGCATTTTAGCATGATGCGACGTTAGCCCGAAATTCTTGTACGTATTCCTCAAATTGCCCGGTCTCGATAGCGGCGCGAATTTCACTCATCAATTGTTGGTAGTAATACAAATTATGCAAAGTATTAAGACGCGAGCCAAGAATTTCGTTAATCCGCTGTAGATGATGTAGATAAGCACGGGAAAAGTGACGGCAAGTATAGCAACCGCACCGATCATCCGGCGGCGCTGTATCCATGCGATATTGATTGTTACGCAGCTTGAGTGTCCCATTTCGGGTGAATAGCCACCCATTACGTGCATTACGTGTTGGTAACACACAGTCAAACATGTCCACACCCTGTGAAACGGCATTGAGGATGTCAGCCGGAGTTCCAACACCCATAAGGTAGCGCGGCTTATCGACGGGTAATTGTAGGGCAGTATGTTTGAGAATGCGCTGCATGTCATCTTTGGGCTCACCCACCGATAACCCACCTATGGCATAACCATCAAAACCTATATCCTGCAACCTGGCAAGGGATTGATCACGCAAGCTTTCGTGCATTCCACCCTGAACGATGCCAAATAGTGCGTTGGGATTTCCTCCATCGTCATCATGAGCACGCCTCGAACGCTCTGCCCAGCGTAGACTTAGCTCCATGGACGTTTTTGCTATGGATTCACCTGCTGGATAAGGCGTACACTCATCAAATATCATTACGATATCAGAATTTAGTGTGCGCTGAATGCGCATAGATTCTTCCGGCGTGAGAAAACATGCGTCACCATTCACTGGCGATTGAAACTTTACCCCTTGCTCTGTGATTTTTCGCATCCTGCCTAGGCTGAAAATTTGAAACCCCCCAGAATCGGTCAATATCGGCCCATCCCAACCCATGAATCGATGCAGGCCACCATGCGCATCAATTACGTCTAAGCCAGGCCGTAACCACAGATGAAATGTGTTGCCAAGTACGATATGCGCGTTAGTTTCTCGTAACTCTTTTGGTGACATCGCCTTCACTGCACCATAGGTACCCACTGGCAAAAAGGCCGGTGTGTCTACCTTGCCATGATCCAACGTTAGGATTCCGCGACGAGCCAAGCCGTCACCAGAGTGCACTTGGAATCTCACGTTTGCCTCTCAATTAGCATAGCGTCGCCATAACTAAGAAATCGATAGCACTCATCTACCGCATGCTGATATGCACGACAGATATTTTCCGGCCACCAAATGCAGATACGAGCATCAGTAGGGTGGAGCGAGGTAAATGAAAATTTGTTAGCAATCGATCGACTACGCGCAAGCGGTAGCCCGGCGTGATGAAAATATCGGTGTTACCATAACTAGGAATTAACTCACCACCTCCAGCCTCAGCCGCCGCTTCCAATGCTCGCAGCGATGTCGTTCCAACTGCTAGCACTCGTCCGCCTGAAGTCTTTGCAAGCCGGATAACTTCCACTGTTTCTTCGGGAACATGAAAATTCTCTCTGTGCATTTTGTGATCGATAATGTTTTCCACTTTCACTGGCTGAAACGTACCCGCACCTACATGTAACGTTACATACGTAATTAATACACCCATATCTCGCAATCTTGACAGCATCACCTCATCAAAATGTAGTCCCGCGGTTGGAGCCGCTACTGCGCCATTCTTTCTCGCATAGACAGTCTGGTAACGTACCTCGTCCTCCTGTGTCACCTCCCGTGGGATGTAAGGTGGTAACGGCAGACTACCGTGACGATCAAGCAACTCGATAACTGTATCCTTGTGATCAAAACGCAAGATATAGAAATCATGCTCACGTCCTAATACTGTCGCCGGGATCACTCCACCAAGAATAAGCCTAGAACTAGACCGAGGGGGATGACTTGCACGTATCATCGCAAGCACACAATGCTCATCCAAAATACGCTCCACCATAACCTCTAGCATGCCACCACTATCTTTCATGCCGAGTAAGCGTGCTTTAATGACACGCGTATCATTAAATACCATCACGTCGCCGGGCCGTAGATGTTGGGGAAGATCGGCGAACATTGCGTCCTGTAGTGAATCGTTTCCGCCATCGAGACATAGCATTCGTCCACCTGTACGCTGTCCGGTTGGAAACTGCGCAATGAGTTCTGGTGGAAGTAAAAAATCAAAATCCTGAGTTTTCATCTGATATATTATACCGACGCTCTGTGCATTCACCCACCCAGGCTGTAGCTTCTTATGTTTTCCATAATAGTTGCGACCTTGTTGACGAAAAGAAATAAGACAAATTTTTAGAAGGACAGTTTTTGAAGCGGGGATGTTGATCAATTCTTACCGAGCTAGGCGGCGTCACAAATAGCAATACATTTTTGACGATAGCTCAGGCTATGAATTTCTAACTATATGTGGTGGGATAATGAAGGGAAAAGGGGAGGGTTAGGATTAAAATTTCTTGCGTCACACAAATTGATTACTCACTAGACAAGCATATCAAATTTTAGTTTCATACCAATTACGGTATCCATATTTTAGGTGGCCCTAAAAAGTTAAGCAGTAGATAAGAATATCGATTTATATTGGAAACGTAAATGTACGCGTTCTCTATTCCATTTGAAATTTGTTCACGCTGAAACCAACATTCTTATCATAGTCTGAGTTACAATTAATCTTACGCTCCACAAACTATTTAGCTTATCTGTAAGCCGTAATATACAAATAAATAGTAATCTTCCTAGATTCTAATCTAACGGGAAAAGCTTTGCCGGGATGGCGGAATTGGTAGACGCACGGGACTCAAAATCCCGCGATGGTAACATCATGGGGGTTCG
>PVMK01162316.1_pt1 | contig 28017 bp, 23 predicted proteins | sample 1853481 | NCBI WGS metagenome assembly PVMK01 (sample SAMN08533507, study PRJNA380276) | Marine sediment metagenome, whole genome shotgun sequencing project. | reverse complement strand
TCCGCCGGCACAACCAAAACACCACATGTTTCATAACTTCTGACAATTTCCACTGCGCGTGAAAGAGCTGTATTTAAGCCTGGCCTGCCAAATTCCTGAACTGTTCGGGCACCTAGGTCCCTCGCCAGAGCTAAGGCTTCCTTGTCTCTGCTGATCACAAGAATGTTTTCAATTTCATCAATAGTTTTAAGAACCTTGATAGTGTGGTCTAACAAATAATGGTTCAAGTCTGCCCGTTCATCGGCAGAGATTACTTTTGCCAGGCGTGACTTTCCCCTGCGTAAGGGCTTGACGGGTATGATTGCCCATACTGCCATTATCCTTCCTCCTTTATTAGTTGCTGAGCAAAGTTTAATATTTTTTCTGCCAATTTAACTCTGTCCTGCCTGTTATTCATCCAGGTATCAGTAATAAAAATCTTCGGTGCGTTTGATCCGGAAGACTTGATATCCTGTTCCAATTCTCGATCTACCTTATCCATCACAAAACCAGTAAGAAACTCTCCATAATGGGCAGCGACTGCTGCTGCTGAAGGAGTAATGCCCATTTCCCGGTACATTTTTGCAGCTGGCCCCTTGACTGTTTTACCGCCAATTATTGGTGAAATAGCCAGAACAATTTTCTTCGATATTTCCTGGCGTATTCCTGGTACTGCAAGGATCGGATCAATGCTCACCCAGGGATTTGACGGGCAAATAACTACTAAATCAGCTTGTTTTATTGATTGAATTACTCCCTCTGCAGGAGCACAATCTTCGGCGCCCTTAAAATAAAAACCAGTTACCTCGGGTCTGCAGTTCAATTTTACAAAATAGTCCTGAAATTGCAATTCTCCCTGATTCGTTCGCACAATGGTTGATACTGGATCATCACTCATGGGAAGGACTGCAGTCTGGATTCCCCAGCTTCGGCAGAAATCAATTGTTATTTCAGAGAGGCTCTCCCCTGCCCGAAGCCGGCGGGTGCGTTCCAAATGCACTGCAAGATCTTTGTTTCCCAGGCGAAACCAATCTGGTCCGCCCAATTTACTGATCTCATTAATGGATTCCCAGCTTTCCTCTGCCCTGCCCCAGCCCGTGAGAGGATTTTCCAGTTCGGCCAGGTTATAACAAACAGTGTCCAGATCCGGACAAATCTGCAGGCCAAATAAAATAAAATCATCACCCGTGTTGGTGACCACTGTCAAATCTGGTGGCTGATCCAATCTAGAAAGACCATCCACAAGTTTTGCGCCACCTACACCACCTGCCAAGGCAAGGATCTTCATGCCTGGATCAATCTCCTTACATGAGTGTTATAACCATTATAATTGATCGTCATTTGTGTTTTCTCTGACCAACTTTTCATTTAAACAAGTCTCTTGCCCTCTCTCTGGGCAGTTCGCTAAAAGAACCCTCACGAAGTGGATATGGAAATCCTCGGGCGTGAACGACTGGCAATCCTTCAGCTGCCTGGCCCATTAGCAAAGAAGCGCCAGCTGCCAGCTCATCCACGGCAGCAACTTCAGTTGCCTGGAGTTTGTAATCAAACAGATCCGATTCGCCGCGCAGATCAACAATCCCAGGAAGCCCGGAGAATCCAATTGAAATACCAACTGTCCCATTCCGCCAGGCACGACCGTGTGAATCAATGATCAATATTCCCGGATCAATTCCATGATTTTTTTGGAAATAATCCCGGAGCCGGTTGGCTGATTGGTCCGGGTTTTCCGGAAGCAAGAGAACTTTCCCTGCTCCCTTACCAGCCACATTGGATCTATCAATTCCGGCATTGGCACTCACAAAACCAAGTTTATGCTCAACAATGATCAGCCCTGGACGGGAGCGAAGCACCTGAGTGCTCTCCTGCAGGATAAGCTCAACCAGTCGGGGATCCTTCTGTGTTTCATCTGCCAGGCGCAGGGCTTCTGGAGAAGGTATGACAGTCTCCAGATCCACAATCCGGCTTTCTGCCTTGGATATAATTTTCTGAGCCAGGATCAAAACATCTCCAACCTCGAGTGTGATCTGGTTCTCGTCCAGAGCCAGGCTAAGGATGTTTCCCAGGTCATCATCCTTTTGGATGAGGGGTATACCAGTCAAAGCGTTAAGTATTAAGGATGGCATTTCCACTCTTTAATAATATTTCCGGCTATGATCCAATAATTTTTATGCTGGCATGTTTAATGTCGTTAAACTTGTTAAGGTAAACCAAAACCGCAGTAAGACCTTCTAGGGTTATAGCCAGGTCAAGATCTCCAACATAGTAAGCATTCATCCCGGCTCCCCGGATCAAATCAGCTGCCTGATCGGCATCTTCCTTTTTATCTGCACAAACCAGCACATCACTATCCAGTTCTTTAGAGAGATCCTTCAAAGTACTGGCAGGGATATTCTGGAATGCAGCCACAACAGGCACTCCCTCACCGAGTAAATTCTGGGCCAGCCGGGCAGCTGAGGGAGGTTCCGGTGGTTTGGGATTTGGAAATTTTATTCGGGCTGTAGCATCTATCAGGACCTTTCCCTGCAGGTCATCTTTTAACCCTTTTAGAGCAGCTTCATGAGCTGTTGCAACCACAGTGAGCACATTAATGTCTGCCGCCCGGGCTGCTGCTCCATTTTCCATGCCGCGGATCAGTTCTTCTCCCAGTATCTCATTCATTTCTGCTGTCACGGTAAGGGCTTTTTCTTCTTTCCTAGAGCCAATGATGACATCATAGCCATTTTTTGCCCAACGAAGCGCCAGGCCTGTACCTTCACTGCCTGTTCCGCCCAGGATCGCTATAGTAGGTTTGTTCGTCATAAACCAATCTCCTATTATTCTTAAAACCCGATTAAATCCAATCAGGAATATTTACCAACATATCCTTCATATCTTTTCCAAATCTCCGGTGCGAGTGCTCTGGCCTCTGCGGCAATTTTTTCCTCATCCAGAGTCAGCAGCTCACGTTCTTTCATGAGAAATTTGCCTCCTACCATGGTCGAGGTGATCATCCCTTCCTGGATTCCAAATATAATTTGCCAGGGCAGGTTACCAGCGGTCAGGGGTGTGAAGGGGTGAATATTGACAAAGATCAGATCAGCCGCTGCTCCTTTTTCGATAACACCTACTCTTGTATCTGGTAAATACAAATTTGCCAGGGCAGCATTATTTTTGACTCCCATCTGGATAATATCCAAAGCGTTCATCCGCCGGGGATCCAGGTGGTGGGCTTTATGAAGGAAATAAGCTATTTTCCATTCCTCCCACATAGCATGATAAAAACCATCCGTGCCTATGCCCACCCTGATGCCGAGTCTGAGAAAGTCCTCTATCGGAGCAACTCCAACGGCATTGTTCATATTGGACCGGGGTTGATGTGTCAGCCAGGTACCAGACTCCGCCAGCAAGACCGCTTCTGCTTGATCCATATGAACTCCATGAGCAACAATAGTTCTTGGGCCTAATATCCCGAACTTTTTCAATCTATCAACCACCCGCAATCCACCTCTTTTCAGGCTATCATATTCATCAACCTGATGTTCGCCAACATGAATATGAAATCCAGCTTCCTCACCAATGGCGTCGCGACACGCTTCCAGGGTCTCATCATCGAGAGTCAAGCTGGCGTGTAATCCAAAAGCGGCGCCCAAGCTGTCAATTCCGGCGGCTTTCTTGATCATACGGATATTTTCTTGAATGCCTGCCTTTGCTCCTTCCGGGCCATTACGATCTGTAACCTCATAACATAATACCCCCCTCAATCCGGCATTTAACAGAACATCGCCAATCACATCCAGGGATCCATCAATATAATTGGGAGAAGCGTGATGATCAAATAAGGTTGTAGTGCCGTTCTTAATGGCATCTACTGCAAAAACCAGGGCGGAATAACGCACACTTTCCTCATCCAGGGCCATATCCAGCGGCCACCAGAGTCTCTCCAGGATTTGAGGAAAATCTTTTGGTGCATCTCCGGGAATGCCCATACCGCGGGCAAAAGCTCCATAAAAGTGGGTGTGAGCACAAATATTCCCTGGCATAACGTACTGGCCGCGGGCATCAAATGATTCTTCATCAGGATATTTTTTATCAAGATCCGCACCGACTTCCCTGATCACACCTTCCTGGATCAAGAGCGATCCATTCTCAATAATTTGATTACCCTCACCCCAGGTGATCAGTTGAGCGTTTTTGATGATCATAGTTATTTCTCCTCTATAAACAAGAGATTTTATTAGAATAAATCAATTGTTTATCTTCCATATTGAATAACAAATTCTTCCTGGTACTTATTTTCCATCGCGCCTGGAAGGATCTTTCTGACCCATCGAATGGCATCACTGCCCTCTAAACCAAGGTTTTCTTTCGCCAGGCAGGCTAGAAAAGTACCGGTCCGACCAATCCCGGCCAGGCAGTGAATGACCACATTATTGCCTTCCCGGGCTGCACCCGCAACCTGTTTGATCCCCTCATCCCAGCCTGTGAGGTCATCTGGTATTCCAAAATCCGGGACTGGTACATGCAGGACATCCAGTCCCTGGGAGCGATAAAATTCTGGCAAATCTTTCTGGGCATATACCAGGAATTCCTGTTTTTCTGTCAACACCACCACCAAATCAATACCCTCATCCAAAAAAGAACTCCACACATCAGAACGGTCAAAATTACTGAATGGCATCGGACTTCTGAAAATCTTGCCCGGATATGAAAATGGCATTTCAATTAACATATCATTTTATCTCAGCATGCATATTAAACAAAAAAATCACAGGATTACGTCCTGTGATACATCTATACAAGGAAGTTTTATTATTCGTGGAAGGATCGAAAATCAATCCTTGCCTTAAGGAAATGTTAAAAATAATTCTTATATTCATGGGATCGGCGACACTTGCTTAAAAGGACGGTAGCACTTTTCGTCAGGGTTATTCCCGACGCCGCTGGGGGTATTCAATAACCACCTACGACCACCGATCCATGTTTGTTTGATTGTACCATGTAGGTACAAATCGATAGATATTCCATCAAACAAATCAAGGCATTGATCTATTTCAACAGTCCTGCCGAGTTAACCTCATCCGTTGGTTTCCTGACTGGCTTTCTGCAGTTCCAGGGCCAACCAGTCCTGATCAATCGGAATTCGGTTGAGCCTGATTCCACAAGCATTGTATACAGCATTAACGATCGCTGGCGGTACAGGCATGGTAGAAATTTCTCCTACTCCCTTACCGCCATAGGGTCCTTCCTTTGTTGGGTCTTCCACAATGATCACCTTGATATCTTCCGGCACATGTTTAATGGACGGCATCCGGTAGCGAGATAAAGAATCTGTGAAAATTTCGCCATCTTCAACGATAAATTCCTCAGTCAAGGCATGTCCAATTCCCATGATCAGGCCGCCTTCAACCTGCCCCTGCAAACCGAGGGGATTGATTGCTTTCCCAACATCGGTTGCTCCTACTGCACGGATAACTCGAACTTCCCCGGTTATCAGGTCTACCTCAACTTCTGTTGCCTGGGCAGCAAAGGAATAAGCAAAATGTTTGTCACCTGATTCCCCAAGGGGTGTTGTTTTCGGGGATATATATTCATATTTTAACTTGGAGTTTCTGCCTTCCGCCTTCATAATCTCGCCAACTTCAGCAAATGTAAGCTTCTCTCCGTTAACATGAACGATTCCATCCTTAAATTCAATCTTTTCCGGCGCCATGTTATATTTCTCAGCCAGGGATGACAACATGTTATTCTTCAGGGTTATCGCAGCGTATCTGGCGGCATTGCCAGATATATAGGTCTGCCGGGAACCGGTTGTGGGTCCGCCGTCCGGGGTAAGATCTGTATCCGATAAATAAACGTTGACCTTATCCAGCGGTAAGCCAAGTTCCTGGGCTGTGACCATCTGCAGCACTGTGACCAATCCCTGCCCGATCTCTGCCGATGAAATTCGGGTTTCCACAGTTCCATCCTTCAACAGCTCAATCTCGGCGGTCGCGTTGTCTGGAGCGCCTTCCCCCAAACCAGTATTCTTAAATGTCACCGCAAACCCCCATGCACGGCGTTTGTTTGGTTCTCCTTCCACTGCACAGGAGGTGAAAGGATCTTTACCACCTGTAAACCTCAACATTTCTGACTGGGTTAGGTCAATACATTCCAACAGGCCAACACTTTCTGTCAGGTGCTGTCCAGTATTGGTAATAGCTCCTGTTCGCAGCGCATTCATCCGCCGAAAATCTACCAGGTCCAGCTCCAGCTCTTCGGCAACCTTATCCATCAGGCATTCAATGGCAAAAGCCGCCTGGAGAGCGCCAAATCCCCGAAATGCGCCGGAAGGCGGATTATTGGTATACATGGCATAACAATCAATTTTCACATTGGGCACAATATAAGGCCCAGTTGAATGAGTAGTTGCTCTCCCCATTACCTTAGCGCCCAGAGATGCATAAGCGCCAGTATCCCCATACAGCTCAGTCTGGGCTGCTGTGATCGTGCCATCCCGTTTCAGTCCAAGCTTAACCCTGATTTGGGTTGCATGTCGCTTGGGGTGGACAAGCATGCTCTCCTGGCGGTCATAGAGGATCTTTACCGGCTTTCCAGTTACCTGGGCCAGCAAGGCTGCATGGATTTGGCCTGCGATATCCTCTTTTCCACCAAAGCCACCGCCGATCAATGGTCCCCGAACCCGTACTTTTTCCAGGGGTAGATCCAGGGCCGCCGCAACCTGATCCCGGTCAGCATAAGGAATTTGAGATCCAACATAGACTTCAAAACTCCCATCATCAAGGGGTCTGGCAATGCTGCATTCCGGTTCCATGAATGCATGTTCGTAAGAAGGTGTATAGTAAGTCTCTTCGAAAATGACTTCCGCTTGCTCAAATCCGAGCTTGATATCACCTTTGTTTACCTTGATGTGTTTAAGTGTGTTGCCGTCCTCATGCACCAGAGGTGAAGCATCGTCTTTTGCATCGACTGGATTGGTAACAATAGGCAACGGTTCATACTCGGTTTCAATTAATGATAGGGCTTTTTGTGCTATTTCAAGGCTGTCCGCCGCGACAATTGCAACTGCATCACCTACGTAGCGTACTTTATTACCGACGCCCACCAGGACCGGCCAATCTTGAATAATCAAACCGTGGTTCACTCTTCCGGGAATGTCTTCAGCAGTGAGCACCGTCTGGACACCGGGTAGTTTTTTTGCTTTGGAAATATCCAGCTTTTTTAGCGTTCCATGGGGGATCCCTGCTCTGAGGGTGGCACCAATTAGCATATCAGGGAACTTGATGTCATCGGTATAAATAGCTTCTCCGGTTGTTTTTTGTTTCGCTTCCGGACGGGCAACTACCTGCCCAACCACTTCCATCCCTCCCCCAAACTCATAGCTGGGAAACTCAATAGGTTTATTGTGATTAATTTTGTCTGAAGCGGCATGAATGGCATTCACAATAGCGGGATAAGTTCCACAGCGGCAGAGCGTATCGTTTAATGCATTTTTAATATCCTCGTCAGTCGGGTCCGGTTTTGAATTTAACAAAGCCGCTGCCGTCATGATCTGTCCAGGAGTACAAAAACCGCATTGGACAGCGCCACTCTTAATAAAGGCTTCCTGCAGGGGATGCAGTACTTCCCCCTGAGCTAAACCTTCGATCGTGGTCACGTGTTTTCCATCAGCTTTCATAGCAGGATAATTGCAGGATAATACTGGCTCTCCCTCAACCAGGACAGTACATACACCACATTCTGATTCACCACAGCTGATTTTTGTGCCTGTTAATCCCAGCCGGTAGCGCAAGACATCAGATAACATTTCACCAGCTTCAATGTCAAGCGATTGTTTTTTGTCATTAACCCATAATGATAAAGGTTTCATTTTTTCTCCGTCTCACCCATTAAAGCTCGGCTCTTTTAACAGCGATGTCAAGGACTTCTTGGAGCAGCATCGGCAGCAGTTTGTGGCGGTATTCTTTAGTCGCCCGGTGTTTGCTGGTCCGTAAACTGACTTCATCCGCTAATATTTTAGAGGCTTTTTGATAAGTAGAATCATCCCAAGTTTTTCCCTTCAAATATTCTTCCATTTTAGACGCCCGGAATGGTTTTGGCCCGGCCGGACCACAGGATATTCGTACGTTCTCAATTTTCCTATCTTCGCTTAATTTCACCCAGGCAGCCATATTCAGGATCGCAATCGCCACACCCTGCGGGCGCATTACTCGATAAAAAGATGATCCTTCCCGGTTTCCCCTGGTTTTAAATCTGAACCCAACCACAATTTCTTTACGGCGGTCGAATGTAACTTCTCCAGGTCCAGCGAAAATACCAATTAAGGGCTGCCAGCTCATACCATCTAATGAGGCGATCTGAACTTCTGTATCCAGTGCCAACAGAGAAATGGTACCATCACCCGCAGGCAGAGCATGGGATACATTTCCTCCAATCGTAGCCACGTTTCTGACCTGGGGACCACCTATCAAACCACATCCTTCAACAACACAGCGGGCATGTTCAGAGAGATCTGAATTGTGAATGATCCTATTGTGAGTAACTGCAGCCCCGATATGAACATATTCATCCTTGATAACAATCTGTCCCATTTCAGCGATTCCTGAGACATCAATCAGCTGATCCACGGGATCATGTCGGCCCTGTCTTAGATCAAGAAGGAGATCAGTGCCCCCGGCGATCACGGCAACATCACCATCCGCATCGGCCAAATTTTTCAAGGCTTCATCTATTGTTAACGGTTGAAGATATTCCTGGTACAAAATCATAACCACCTCATTAAAAGTTTGGTTCTGTTGTGACAATCCTAATATATAATTCTGGAAAAATATTAGCCCGGTCAGATGATAATTATTATGTAAACCCTGCTGGTTAAACAACCTGTCAGGTGTATAGAGAGCGCAAATTATTATACCTGAGGTACAAGATTAACATTTAACCGTTTCGTTTTTCACAACCATCCGTTCGAGAATGTATCGTTATTCCCGTTGACAGCAGTTCCCAGCACAGCATAGCTGCGGTAAAATCTACCCAGTAATAACATCCCTAAAATAAGTGGAGGATGAACCTGATGTCTGATCACCGAAATATGGCTTTGGCTTATGTACAGGAAAATCAAAAAGAATTCCTGGCAAGGATGAAAAAACTCATTTCCATTCCCTCTGTTTCCACAGATCCAGAGCGCAAAGGAGATATCCAAAAAGCAGCCGAATGGCTGGAATCTGAGTTAAAAGATCTGGGCATGACCCGGGTAGAGATTTTCCCCACACCTCGCCATCCGATCGTTTACGCAGAAGATCTATCTGCCGGAAAAGATGCAGTGACTGTACTGATCTATGGTCATTATGACGTTCAGCCTGAGGATCCGATTAACGAGTGGAATTCGGATCCTTTTACACCTACAATTGACGGTGACAACCTCTATGCCCGCGGATCAACCGACATGAAAGGCCAGATCATTGCCTGTTTCAGCGCTCTTGAGGCGATCCGGGAAACCGGCGATCTACCAGTAAATGTAAAATTCCTGATCGAAGGAGAAGAGGAAATCGGTGGTTCCTATATTGAAACTTTCATTAAAGAGAATCCAGAGCTGCTGGCCTGTGATTTTTTCCTGAATCCCGATACCGGAATGCAGGCACCTGATCTGCCAACCATTACCTATTCTTTGCGCGGTATCGCTTATTTTGAGCTTCGGATCCAGGGACCCAAACAGGACCTGCACTCAGGCACATTTGGCGGTGCCATTCACAATCCTGCTCAGGTGATGACCGATCTGTTATCAGGTTTGCATGATAAAAAAGGGCGGGTAACCCTGAAAGGTTTTTATGATAAAGTTCTGCCAATTGATGCAGATGAGAGGGATGAAATCAGTAAGCTCCCCATCAATGAGGAATTTTACCTGGAACAAGGCGGCGTTAAAGCTCTCTGGGGGGAAGAAGGCTATACCGCAGTAGAACGGACTGGCGCTAGACCCACTCTGGAAATAAACGGCCTTTATTCTGGTTTTATTGGCGAAGGCCAAAAAACTGTCCTGCCAGCTTATGCAATGGCCAAAGTTTCCACCCGCCTGGTTGCGAACCAGGACCCTTCTGAAGTTTATGATCAATTTAAGACTTATCTCAAAGAGAATACACCGGATACTGTGACCTGGGATCTTAAAAAGCTTGCCGGTGATTTCCCATCCCAGAGTGATAGAAAATCCAAATGGATCGATGCCTACCTCAAAGCAGCCGAAGCTGCCTGGGGGAAACGCCCAATATTCATGCGGGAAGGCGGCAGTGTTCCAGTTGTGGTGCATATCCAACAAACCCTGGGAGTAGATTCAGTTAATATCGGTTTTGCTCTGCCCAGCGACAATATGCACGGTCCAAACGAAAAAATTCACCTGCCAACATTTTACAAGGGAATTGAAGCCCTGGTACATTTCTTCTTCAATTTATAACTTATGAGTTCAGATACCCAAACAACCACAAAACTGCCTAACTATGGCGGCCAGGCAGTAATCGAAGGCGTGATGATGCGTGGTAAAAAAGCGGCCGCTATTGCCATGCGTGCTCCCAGTGGGGAAATCACTATTCACACTGAGGAACTGAATAAAATTTACCAGAGCCGGATCATGAAGATCCCGTTTTTACGGGGATTAATTGGATTATATGATGCCTTAATTCTGGGCATGCGAGCATTAACGATCTCGGCAAATTTACAAACAGGGGAAGATGAAAAGCTTGAAGGTCCCGCTTTGTTTTTCACATTTGCATTGTCAATGACAATAGCTATCCTGATCTTCTTCTTGATCCCAGCCGGAGTTGGCCAGGCAGTAGAACGCTTTTTCAGCTGGAGACCCTGGATTGGTAACCTGCTTGAAGGCCTGGTGAGATTAATCTTCCTGATTGCGTATATGTGGGGTATTGGAAGAATGGAGGACATCAAACGGGTGTTCAGTTATCATGGGGCAGAACATAAGGTTATCAATGCATTTGAAGCTGGTGCTGATTTAATACCGGAAAAAGTGCAGCAGTTCAGCCTTGAACATCCCCGCTGTGGAACTGCTTTCTTGTTAATAGTGGTGCTGTTCTCAGTTTTGTTGTTTACAGCGCTGGGACCAATGACATTGTTATGGAGATTAATTAGCCGGATTCTGCTGCTTCCTGTCCTGGCTGGTGTGGCATACGAATATTTGCGCTGGACAGCGGTTAACCAGCATAAACCCCTGATTAGACTTTTGATTAAGCCTAACCTGGCTTTGCAAAGACTTACAACCAACGAACCTGATCTCGATGTGATTGAAGTCAGTATCGCTGCCTTTAATGCCATGCGGGAAGCTGAAGAGACACTTTAGAGGCTAAGGACACGGTTTCCTTTATTAAGGACTTCGTCCCTAAAATAAAAAAACTCAGGATGCGTGATCCTGAGTTTTTTTATTAATTTATCAAGTCCAGGATGTCATTAATCCTTAAGGATCACACATCCTCCCCTTATTTTTCTTCTTCTAAGAATTCCACCACTTCCATGGCAGCAGCTGCTCCCATTCCGGCGGAAACGATAACCTGTTGGAAGTGCGGATCTCCGACTTCCCCAGCAGCAAATACTCCCGGCAAGCTAGTGTGCATTTTTTTATCCAGCACAAGATAACCATTCTCGTCTGTTTTAAGCTGATCTTTGAACAACTCTGTATTTGGATCATGGCCGATGAAAATAAAGACACCGTCAATGGATCTTACCTCTTCATCACCGGTTTTCTTATTTTTCAACCGGACGGAATTCACCGTTCCATCACCGATGATTTCAGTCACAATAGTATCCCAGACAAAATTGATCTTGGGATTCTCTTTGGCTTTATTCGCCAGGTATGGACCTGCCCGGAGTTCATCCCGCCGGTGGACTATCGTAACAGAATTTGCAAATCGAGTCAGGAAAATTCCTTCCTTAAGCGCGCTGTCCCCTCCCCCAACAACAACTAAGTCCTTTTCTTTGAAGAAGTGGCCATCACAGGTTGCACAATAGGAAACTCCCCGACCTGTAAACTCAGTCTCGCCTGGAACTCCAAGTTCCCGAATTGAAGCGCCTGTAGCTATGATCAGGGATTCAGCGAAATATTCACTGCCATAGGTAGTAACCTTGAATGGTTGGACCGAAAGGTCTACTTCGGTTGCAGAATCATAAACAATTTCCGCACCAAACTGTTCAGCTTGCTGCTGAAAGGCGGATACCATTTCAGGACCTTCAATGGATGGAAATCCAGGGTAATTTTCAATTGCGCCGGTTTTTGATACCTGGCCACCCAGATCCATTCCCGATAATACGACCGGTTCCAGATTCGCTCTGGCAGCATACAAAGCTGCTGCTAAACCTGCTGGTCCAGAGCCGATTATCAAACTTTGGAGGACTTTCTCAGAAGATTCAGTCATAAATTTATTTTGCTAGTACTGCCAGGACTTTTTCAAAGTCCATGATGATATAGTCTTCACTGCCAAATTTAATTTCAGTGCCAGTGTATTTCGGGAAAAGAACTTTGTCACCAACTTTTACCGTTATGGTCACATCCTCGGTGTTATCACCAACCGCGATAACCAATCCGGTCTGAGGTTTTTCTTTGGCAGTATCAGGAATATATAAACCGCTGTCAGTCCTATTGTCCTCTTCAACTGGCTGAATAACAACACGGGCTCCTAAAGGTTTGATACCGATCTCTTTTTTAGTCATGCTTCTTTCTCCTTATATCAAGATATAAATCGTTTATCTCACTTCCACATTTTACCAAACTTACTCATCAAGATGCGTCCTGCCCCATGAATATTTCGGATTTTTTATATAATATTTATATATGAGATTCCATTATTCGCTGGATAATCTCTAATTCATAGTCAGGATAACATAAAAATCCGGCAGGTTTACCTACCGGATTTTTGTATGTCTGATCAGACTTATTTTTTCCGGTCTGCCTGTTGAGCTTCTTCCAGTGACCATCCTTCCAAAACTGCCTGGCGGGAGAGACGGATTTTGCCATCTTTGCTGATATCAGTCACCATCACGGTGATCTCATCACCAAACCCAACCACATCTTCCACGGATTTCACATGGCTTGATTCCAACTGCGAGATATGCACCAGGCCATCAATACCTGGCAGAATTTCCACAAATGCGCCAAAGGTTTTTATGCCCACAACACGACCGGTATAAATCCGGCCAACTTCCGGAGTTGCAGTCAAACCTTCAATGCGTTCTCTGGCCATGCGGGCGCTTTCTTCATTGTCCGTTGAGATAAAGACAATACCCTCATCATTGACATCGATTTTCGCGCCAGTTGTCTCCTGGATATCGCGAATGGTTTTTCCGCCTGGGCCAATAATTGCGCCAATCTTGTCCACTGGAATGCGAATGGATTCAATGCGCGGTACGTGGGGTTTTAAGTCCTCACGCGGTTCAGAGATGGTTTCCATCATTTTTCCCATGATTTCGGCACGAGCTACCTTGGCTGCTTCCAACGCTTCAGCCATCACCTGGGAAGATAAACCCTTCAATTTGATATCCATCTGCATGGCAGTGATTCCAGCATCTGTTCCGGCGACCTTAAAATCCATGTTCCCGATATGGTCTTCCAGACCAAGGATGTCGGTCAGAATCGCATAACGATCGCCTTCTTTGATCAATCCCATCGCCACACCGGCAACCGGTGCTTTGATAGGAACACCTGTGTCCATCAAAGACAGCGTGGATCCACACACTGAAGCCATGGAAGAAGAGCCGTTGGAAGACAGCACTTCAGATACCAGACGCAGGGTGTATGGGAATTCTTCTTCGTTAGGAAGTACTGGCAGCAAAGCCCGTTCGGCTAAAACGCCATGTCCCACTTCGCGGCGGGACGTTCCCCTTAAGAAGCGAACTTCACCCACCGAGAATGGCGGGAAGTTGTAATGATGCATGTAGCGTTTGGAATCTATTGGTGACAGGTTATCAATCATCTGGGCATCACGAGGAGTACACAGCGTAGTTAATGTCATTACCTGGGTTTGACCGCGTGTAAAAAGTCCAGAACCATGTGCACGAGGGCTGGTGCTGACATCACACCAGATATCTCGAACAGTGGTCAGCTCACGGCCATCAGAGCGTATTCCGCTATCAAGTATTCGTGTGCGAATGGCTGTTTTTACAGCAGCTTCAAAAGCTTCTTTGACATCACCAGAGTCAATATCATCATTCTCGGCATAGGCTTCTAATACTTCATCGCGGATAGCATCTAAAGCTTTCCGGAATTCTGTTTTATCCAAATTCTTGGCAAGAACTTCGTTAATTGCCCCAAGGGCTTTGTCCTGTACCTGCGTCTTTAATTCTTCACTGAGCATGAAAGACTCATAGCTTTTCTTTTCTTTGCCGAGCTCCTGAACCATTTTTTCCTGGATATCAATCAGCGGTTGAATGGCTTTTTGTCCCCATTCAAGTGCCTCAAGGATAACCTGTTCAGAAACTTCTTTAGAACTGCTTTCAACAGTCAGGATTGCGTCCCGGCTGCCAGCCATGACCATATCTAAATCCGATTCCTCGATCTCTTCAAAAGTTGGAAAAGCGATGAATTTTCCATCGATGCGGCCAATCCGAATTCCAGCAATCGGTCCATCCCAGGGGATATCGGAGATGACCAGCGCTGCGGAAGCTGCATTAATGCCGAGAACATCCATGGGCTGGTTTTCAGCGGAGAGGGAATACAAAATTAATTGAATTTCGTTCCGCAGATCTTTGGGGAACAACGGTCTCAGCGGACGGTCGATCAAACGGCAGGTTAAGGTTGCGTCCTCACCTGGTCGACCTTCGCGGCGGAAGAAACTGCCGGGGATGGATCCGTTGGCATACATCCGCTCTTCATAATTTACTGTTAATGGGAAAAAATCAGCCCCTTCGCGAGCATTGTCATTCATTGTGGCGGTGCCGAGCATAATTGATTCCCCTAATTGCACCGTTACCGCTCCTCCTGCCTGTTCTGCCAGGATTCCCGTTTCGATGATAATCTCTTTTCCTTCTACTACAGCCGTGTATTTCTTTGATTCTGGTTTCATTTTTTGCCTCCTGTAGGCATTTATTTGGGTCAGGGATTGGGAGCTAGAGACAAAGAGTTGTCATTACCTCCCAATACCCAACCTGACTAGAATGTACCTTCCTGGCATCATTCTTTGATTGGACAAGGATTCAATAGTACTTCCAAACTAATATTCAGTTATTTTCCTTAGGGAGAAAGTGATCCACCGCTCTGGTTGGGACAACTCAACCTGACCGCACCGACAACCGCACTTCCCCGCATTACTTACTGCCCTGTAGGCTAAAAAGAAACTGAGGGATGAATTCTCTTCACCCACTCAGCTTTAAAACTCTTATTTTCTTCGTAAACCTAATCGATCGCTGATTGCGACATAACGTTGATACTCTTCTTGGCGTAAATAAGCCAACAATCTGCGGCGCTGGCCCACTAATTTTATCAACCCATGCCTGGAAGATTCATCATGGGTATGATCCTTTAGATGACCAGTCAGCTCTAGAATCCTGGTGGTTAATAGAGCGATCTGTACTTCCGGGGAGCCTGTATCATCTTTGTGTCGCCCAAATTCGTTTATGATCTCTTGTTTTTGTGTTTTTGCAATGCTCATGACGTCTGCTATCTCCTACTTTTGATTATTATTTGCTTTCTAGCAGGTCTCCAGTTCCGCAGCCTTCGCCGCAAAACGGTCTAGTCAGCCCGGAAATTATACCAAAGAGAGCCGGGATGGCAAGGATGCTCCTCAACCCTCCAAAATGCCCCTTGCCAGGTCAATATCCACCTTGATCTGGTGGATCAAATCATTTACCTGATCAAATTTTTTCTCATCTCTCAGTCGGTCGTAAAATCGCAGGCCCAACTGTTGCCCATATATATCCCGGGAAAAGTCTAATATATGAGCTTCGATCAAAGCCGATTTAACACCTTCCCCAAAAGTTGGCCTGAAACCAATATTCGTGACAGCTTTCAGGATTTCTCCCTGGATTTCTGCTTGACAGGCATAAACTCCTGGTTTGATATCAACCACTTCCGGAGAAACAGACAGATTAGAAGTGGCAAAACCAAGGCTTTTTCCACGATTATCACCTTTAACCACTTCACCTCTAATCTCAAAAGGTCTTCCCAGAAGGCTCGCAGCGGACTTTACATCACCCACCCTGATTTTCTTTCGAATTCCGCTGGAAGAAACTATCTCTCCCTGGTGTTTGAAGGCAGGGATCTCATGAACTTTAAATGATAATTTGCCTCCAATTTCTTTTAACCGGTTTGAATTTCCTTCCCGGTTCTTTCCAAGAGCGAAATCATACCCAATCCATAACTCTGAGAAATGGAATCTTTCTTGAAGAGTAGTCACAAATTCTTCTGCAGGCAATAAAGAGGTATCCTTGTCAAACGGATAGGTAAGAACAAAATCAATTCCCATTTTCCCTAACAGGGCAGCTCTTTGTTCAGGCATGGTTATATAATAAGGTCGTTTTTCATCATGGATGATCAGCTGGGGGTGGGGATGAAAAGTAATTACAGCAGTAGGAATTTTTGCTTGACCTGCTTTTTCAACAAGATCCTGGATTATTTGCTGATGCCCTAGGTGAACACCATCAAAACTTCCAATGGAAACAAAAGATTTTTCGAGCTGTATATCAGTGAGATTGTAATAATGCTGCATAAAACTATCCGCTGCGGGATTAATTTAAGTGGTGATAAAAACTTTTCTGGGTTGCCAGGTATCTTCCCCTTCGACAACTTCAAGCAGGGCAATCAAATCTCCTTGTTCACTTAACCCTCGAGCCCATCCTTCGGATCCGGGTTGTGCTGGAATACGCTGTCCAAATTTAATTTTTTCAGAATCTTCCGGTGATAATATCAGCGTGTGCCAATCTACCAGAGTCTCTGCTGCCGGTATAAGCTGTTTATACCAATCACCAACTTCAAATGATTCTTTTAGGTCCTGCAGCCGGACAGCATCCCTTAAAGTAAATTGGCCGTTTTTGGTTCTCCGCAGCCCGGACAAATGAGCCCCAACTCCTAAATCGTTTCCCAGGTCATTTGCAAGGGATCTGACATAAGTCCCTGAGGAAGCATAAACATCGATCACAGCTTCTGGGGGATCCCACTCCAGCAATTCCAGAGTGTAAACATCGATCATGCGGGCTTTAAGCTCAACCTGTTCACCCTTGCGGGCCAGGTTGTATGCTTTTTCCCCGTTCACTTTAACAGCAGAATAGGCAGGGGGAACCTGTTCAATTTTGCCTTCATATTCTTTTAATAGTTGTTGGAAATCTTCTTCTTTGATATGGTCAACGGATTTGGTCTCTCCAACCTGCTTACCCTCGGTATCATAAGTATCAGTAGCAACGCCAAACCGTAAACTAGCCTGGTAACGCTTATCCGAAGCTGACAGGAATTCACTCAATCGAACTGCCGGTCCAACCAAAACAACCAGCACTCCTGACGCGCGGGGGTCAAGTGTGCCTGTATGTCCAACCCTTCTAATCCCGGTCCCGTTACGAACGATCTTGACCACATCATGAGAGGTCATACCCACAGGTTTATCAATAACCAGCGCACCTGTAATCAAATCCTTTAAATTATCCTGGTCCATCTTATTTATCTCCCCATCTTGAAACCAGAGGGTCAGGTTCACTCACCTGAGGTGAGAGATTTCCTGGTAGCCTCCAACACGTCTGCCTGAATCTGTTCCAAACTGCCATGAATATCCGCCCCGGCGGCTGGCTTATGACCCCCTCCCCCAAATTGCGTAGCAATCAAAGACACATCAAATCCCGGGCGAGACCTCCAGCTGACTTTGACAGTTCCGTTTTTTTGTTCTACAAATACCACACAAATATCAACATCTCTGATCCTGGTAAGAACATTTACAAGATCCGCATCATCTCTGCCAGGATACTTTACTTCCACTCGATCCTCTAAATTCAGTGAGGTCCATGCAAGCCCACCGTCCCTCTGAATCCTACCAAGGCCCTTCCCCCAGTAACGGATCGCTTCATATGATTTTTCAAGCATAGCTTTCCGATATAGTGTCTGGAGATCAGCTCCCTGCTCCTGCAATTCAGCTGCAATTCTTAATGTCCTGGGAGATGAATTAGAAGTCCGAAAGCCAAGACTATCAGTTAATAACCCAGTTAATAACGCTTCAGCGATTACCTTATTGAACGGGTACGAGAGTGCCAACGCCAGATCGTAGATCAGCTCAACAGTAGCTACAGCTTCCTCACGAACGAGGTTTAAGGACCCAAAATGGGTATTCGTGGGATGATGATCAATATTGACATCCGGTTCACCGTGATCATCAAGAACACTACCGATCCGATCAATGTCAGAACAGTCAACTACGATCACCAGATCGTAGACACCATTAGCTTCTTTGAAAACTTTATCAAACCCGGTGAGATGATGAAAGACTTTAGGTACACCGTCTTCCAATACAAGGTTTACTTCCTTACCTAATTCTTCAAGAATCAAACCCAACCCTATTAATGAACCTACTGCGTCCCCATCCGGTCGGATGTGGGAAATGACCAGGATGCGATCGGCTCTATCAACGAGGTTCCCAAAAGCCTGAATATTCTCTTTATTCATCCAGGTCCTTATACTCTTCTTCCTCATCCAGTTCAGCAAATATTTGATCCAGCCGATTAACACGATCGGGAATAGGATCCCAATGAAACCTCAACTGGGGAAATGATCGTAGATGAGAAATACTTGATGCAAGCTGGGATCTGATAAAACCTGCCGCTTTATTTACTGCAGCCATGATTTCGTTTTTTCTTTCAGACCCATCCAAAGCAGAGATATAAATATCAGCGAAGGAGATCTCGCGATCCAAATCTACGCTGGTGATATTCACACCTTCCAGCCGGGGATCGTTAATTTCCTGCAAAAACAGCAGTGATAGCTCAACCTTTATACGCTCTGCGATTCGAACCGATCGTGATTCTGAAACCATAACTATACCTAGAACTCCGATACCATCTCAATAACATAACTTTCCAGGATGTCACCTTCTTCAAAACTGGAAAAACCTTTTAATCCAATACCGCATTCAAACCCATCTCGGACTTCATTTACATCATCCTGATGCCGTTTTAAGGAGGAAATATCACCTTCAAAGGCAATCTTTCCCTCACGGAGCACACGAATCTTAGCATTTCTGCGGATTTCACCTGTGTCCACCCGGCAGCCGGCAACCTTGTCATGTTTTCCAGATGGGAAAATCGCCAGGACTTCTGCCCTGCCAATCAGGATCTTCTTTTCTACGGGTTCCAGCATACCCTTCAATGCTTTTTCAATATCATCGATCAAATGATATATAATGTTGTACTTTCTGATTGAAACTCTTTTAGAGTCCGCCAGTCTTTTAGCGGCATTATCAGGGCCAACGTTAAAACCAAGAATAATCGCGTCTGTAGCTGAAGCCAGCATGACGTCATTTTCCCCAATATTGCCAGTTCCGGAATGAATGACTTTGACGCCGATATCCTGCTCACCCCCACTTTTCAGGTCCTGCACGGAATTAATGATCGGCTCCAGGGATCCTTGCACATCCGCTTTGATTATCAGGCGGAGTTCTTCCTCTTCACCCGCTTGAACTCGGGCAAATAGCTGTTCCAAATTGATAGCGGAATCTTGTTCTAATTCCAACCGTTCTATCTTCAATTCTCTGTCATCAATCTTTTCCCTGGCGATCTTTTCGCTTTCAACAACATTAAATAGCTCACCAGCTTTAGGAACATCACTTAAACCCATCACCGATACAGGAACTGATGGTCCAGCTTCTTTGATTTTGGCACCGGTGTAGTCGAACATGGCTTTAATGCGCCCATAGGATGTACCAGCAAGAACAGTATCACCAACTCTTAAAGTTCCATTCTGGACCAATAAAGTCGCCATAACACCACGGCCTTTGGTCAGTTCAGCTTCAATCACGGTGCCAAAAATATCACCCTTTGGGTTGGCAAAGATCTCCAGATCCTCGGTTACCAGCAAAATGGCTTCCATCAAATCATCCAAACCAGTCTTTTCGATAGCGGATACAGGAACAATGATGGTATCTCCATCCCAATCGTCTGGTACAACACCCATATCAGACAGCTGCTGCTTCACCTTATCAGGTGCCGCATTGTCACGATCCATCTTATTCAGGGCGACGATCATCGAGACTTGTGCTGCCCTGGAATGGGCAATAGCTTCTTCTGTTTGCGGCATAACGCCATCATCTGCTGCCACCACCAGGACCACAATATCTGCCCCCTGCGCTCCCCTGGCTCGCATGGCAGTGAAGGCGGCATGTCCAGGTGTATCCAGGAAAGTAATTGGCTTACCATCATACTCGACCTGATAAGCACCAATATGTTGAGTAATCCCACCGGCTTCGCCTGATGCAACTGCGGTATCCCGGATAGCATCAAGCAAGGTGGTTTTTCCATGATCTACGTGTCCCAATATAGAAACAACCGGGGGACGCTTTTCCAGTTGATCTTTATCCTCCTCTTCCAGTTTTTGACGCCAGAGAGGTATTTCAATCTGCTCCAGATCCTCTGTTTCATCAACTTGGAGAGGAGTTGCTTCATATCCCATTTCCGAAGAAATAATTGCAGCCGTGTCAAAATCAATTTCCTGATTGATATTTGCCATCATGCCGTTGGCCATTAATGTCTTAATGATCTCTATCGGACTGGCATCCAAAGTCTTGGCCAAATCGCGGACAGTTATACTCACTGGCAGGTCTATCTGTTTAATCTCTTGTCCGTTTTCACTCATGTATTACCTCATTGGTACTGGTTATATTAACAATCAGTCGACGTCATCATCTGCCTGATCATTTTGATTCGTAAAGGAGTCCTGGTATTGAATAAGTCTATCCCTATCAACACTTGAAATCTCAACCATCAAAGATTTTTCCAAGGATTTCTTCAATCCTCGCTCCCAACATAGCGGCTCAGCATGTAAATACGCACCTCGTCCGGATAATTTACCAGATTCATCTACAAAAACACCATCAGGAGTCCGAACAATTCGCACCAGGGTTTTTTTGTCCTGACTTTCCCTGCAGGCAACACACATCCTTTGCGGTACATGTTTCCGTCGAGCCATAAGTTTATTTACTCTTCAATCCCGTCTACAGGATCATCCTGAAGAGGGGGTTCTTCTTCAATGCTTTCCTCAACATCTTGACCAGACTCTGGATCATCGGTTTGATCATCTATCTGTGGGGTTTCATCACTGTCTACCTGATCCGGCTGTTCCTGATCCTGTTCAGCCTCATCAGGGGTTTCATCTTCACCTGCCTGGTCTGGCTGTTCCTGATCCTGTTCAGCCTCATCAGGGGTTTCATCATCATCTGCCTGGTCTGGCTGTTCCTGATCCTGTTCAGCCTCATCAGGAGTTTCATCATCATCTACCTGGTCTGGCTGATCTTGATCCTCTTCAACCTTTTCAGGTGATTCATCATCTTCTTCTTGTTCGTCTGCTTCTTGAGTTTCTTTCGATTCGCTCTCATCGTCAGTAGTAGATTCAGAACTTCCCTTTTCCTCTCCGGATTTATCTTCAAGCACAAGATCTTCCTCAACATCGTATTCTTCCGGAAGTGGCTGATAACTGATCATGATTTCCAGAGCGCCTTCGATCTGCTTGATATAGGATGGTCCGATCCCCTCTATGTCGTTAATTGACTTGGGAATTAGAAGCAAGCGGTAAGCTAATTCACCCACACTGGCATACCCGGCTTCATTGAGCAGGTTTTCCACTTTTGTTAACAAGCCAAGGGTCATGATCGGTAGATCATAAGCATCATTCGGAACTGCTGATTTGGCTGCCTGGATTCGGGCTTGCTGCTGTTTGGTGATTTCTCTGCGTTCCTTGATCAAACCTGATTCCACCCGGCTGTTGAAATTATGGAGTTCACGATATTCTTCAGGAGAAATAGGCCGTCCTTCTGCTTTCTTGCCCATAATTGCTTCAACCCTGGGAATAGTACCAGCTTCAATATCCTGGAATTGAGTATATTTGGGATCATCCTGGATTTTAAAGAGCGTGTCGGAGACAGCTTCAAAAAGGCCTTTAATATCGATTCGCCATCCAGATAGTTTCGCAGCCAATCTGGCATTTTGCCCATTGCGGCCAATTGCCAGGCTGAGCTGATCTTCAGGGACTACAACAGTCGCAGTCGGCATGCCGTCGGATTCCTTATTCAAGAATACACTCAGCACCCGGGCTGGACTCAATGCTTTAGCAATAAATTCTTCTTTATTTGGATTCCATTCAATGACATCAATTTTTTCGTCACTTAATTCCCTTACAATAGCCTGGATGCGGACTCCCCGAATTCCTACACAGGCTCCAACCGGATCAACTCCTGGTTTAAGGGCAGAAACCGCTACTTTGGATCGGTATCCAGCTTCACGGGCAATCGAGCGGATTTCCACCAATCCCTGGTAGATTTCCGGGACTTCATTTTCCAGGAGGCGACGTAAAAAATCACGGTGACCCCGGGATAAGATAATACGGGGCTCACGGGTTGTTTCCTCAACATCAAGGAGCAAAGCCCTTATGCGGTCGTGAACGCGGTAATATTCCTTTCCAATTTGCTGATTTCGGGGCATTTTACCTTCAGCGTTGATATTCAGGCCAATTGTCAGTTCATGACGGTGTACTGCCTGAATCACACCAGTGACAATTTCCCCGATCTTTCCGCTGTAATATTCATACTGAGCCAGTCGTTCTGCCTGCCGAATGCGCTGTTGAATGACCTGGCGAGCAGTTTGGGCTGCGACCCTGCCGAAATCAGAGGGGGTGCTTTCCACCATCTCTAAATCACCAAGAGCGGTGTCTTTGTTTACATTCCGGGCCACTTCAATGAGAACTTCTGTGCGATCGTCTTGGATGTCCTCAACAACCTCTTTTTCAACGAAGACGGTTACTTCCCCAGTTTCCAGATCAATATCAGCCTCGACTTTTTGAGCGCTGGAAGCATTCACCGAGCGCCGATATGCGGAAACCATGGCATCTTTCAGAGCCTCAACGATGATTTCCTCAGGGAGGTTTTTTTCATTAATGACCTGTTTAAAAGCTAAAGCAAATTCTGTTTTCATTTCAATATCTCCAACTACATTGATCGGGAGGGATGGCGCTGGCGCTCATTCTGAACACCATGGTATTGGCAACAAAAAAAGTGGGGTTGTCCCACTTTCCGTTGCTACCAGTATTGCTTCCCCCCACTTGCAAATCATTCTATCACGAATAATTATCGCTGGCAAGGCAATCACTCCAGATAGTTATTCATTCGATTATTAGTTATAGATTGAGAGCTTACGTTAAGTGTTTTCCTCCAGCAGATGGGTAAATAGAGCTTTTTCTTCTTTTTTGGAGCTAATTTCACCATCAAGCCAGGCATTACGAATTTCTATTAAAATTTCTGCATATAAAGGTCCTGGAGCTAAACCTGCCTCCTGAAGGTCCTTACCAGTGATATTTGATTCGACATGCTGCCAGGACGAGAGGTAGCGAGAGAGGATACCCTTATGTTTCGGTTTATTGGAATCCAGATAAACTGCATAAATCGCCAGGTTTGAAATCCGATCCAACTCCCATGTCGCCTGACTCGGTGGAAGGGTGAATATCTCGCCAAGTCTTGCTCTCAGTTCAGCTGCCTGCAGGATCACATGTGTCAGGTTCCTAACCAGACGTAATCTTTTACAGACCTTTTTTACATCAGGTGAACGCATCAGCAGGATTGTATAACAAAGAGAATGATTGATATTCAATCCGGCGCTGTCCTGTTCTATATTCCATTCCGGAGGAGGTTCTTTTCCAGGAAGACATTCCACCAAGCTCTGAAGTGATTCATCCCAGACCAGTTGGGGATGAATAGCCTTTAATATGGTCAACTCATTCAGACGATCCAACATCGCAGGGGCTTTTTCTTCCTCAAAAATCCGGTCCAGCTCGTGCCTTACCCTATCCCCGGAAACTCTTTTGAGCAGCTCTTTTGCCTCAACCAGTAGATCCTGGGTCCGATTATCGAGTTGGAATCCATAACGCTGTTCGTACCGAACCGCTCGCAATATCCTGGTCGGGTCATCAATAAAAGAGAGTGAATGCAGGATTTTTACCTGTTTGCTTTTGATATCTGACAGGCCGCCCCAATAGTCATATAGTTCTCCGTAATGATTTCCGTCCAAACGTAATGCCAGGGTATTGATGGTGAAATCCCTGCGGTGCAAATCCAATTTGATGCTTCCTTTTTTTACGGATGGCAAAGCGGATGGATGGGTATAGAACTCTGTCCTGGCACTTATAAAATCCAGTGCATCTGGCAGGGATTCCCTTAATTTCTTTGTCGAACCCAGGATGGTCAGGTGTTCCTTATCGATAACCCACTTCGCAGTACCAAATCGGTTATGGCTGATCACCCGTCCACCATATTCTTTCTGGACAGCTTCTGCCAGAGCAATGGCATCACCTTCAACGACCAGATCAAAATCCTGACTGGGATATTCGAGCATTAGATCACGCACAAATCCACCCACAATATATAGGGCTGTTTTCTGCCGGGAGGCGATCTCAGCAATTTTATTTAACAATTCAACCCGCACTTCAGGCAAAGTGGCCGTCAGCTTAGAAGAAAGATTTTGCCTTCCAGGGATTGGGTGATGGGGAGCAAGGATCTTAATCAAATCAGTCCGGGTAATAATTCCAACAATCTTTTTCGAACGGGAGCTCACCACCGGAATCTGCCCCCAGCCGGATTCCATCATTACATCTTGAATATGCTCTATTGAATCTGCCGGGAAAACACGTACATTTCCAGCCTCCATGATACTTCCTGCAGTTACGTCGAGTTCATGAGCCATGGCTTTGTCCACTGCGCGCCGGTTCAGCAGACCAACGATAACGCCATCATCAATCACAGGATAACCCTCATATCCATATCGCACCATCAGTTCAGCTGCTTCAGTTATTGGAGTTTCAAGGGAAAGGGTTTGGGGATCTTTGGACATAATATCCCTGGCACGGATAGCAGGTTTGACATATTGGGGCAAGATGCTGGTCAGACGCTGGTAGATATCATCCAGATTGACATTATTAATTAAAGCTGCAGCTGCCCGGGGATGACCTCCCCCACCCTCAAAAGCAGATAGAACTTCACTGACATCAATGTGATCGGAAGTTGATCTGGCAATAATTTGGACTCCACCGCTGGTCGTTAGCAGAAGAAATAGAGCGTCGGGATCCAGCAAATCCCGCAATTTATGAGCCAGGCTTGATAATTCCTCTTCCAGATTTGAGGCATCAGCCTGGGCAATAATCAAACTGTGTCCATGGATAATCAGGCTTTCAGAATTTGCCCGTAAATCCTCATAAACATTTTGCTGATCCATGGAAAGGGGAAGATTGATGTAATCCGCCACAATCGCCAGGCTAGCCCCTCTTTCCACCAGGATCCCTGCCGCAAATATATCCGCCGCCGTAGTGCGGGTATAAGTAAGCGAACCAGTATCTTCATATATACCCAGAAGCAGCAAGGTCGCTTCAATGGCTGTGAGGGGTATATCCCGTTCCTGGACGGCTTCAACAAAAATAGTGGTAGTTGCGCCTGTTTCTCGGATGTTCCTCTCCCAATCAGCTGGGATATCATCTCTTAAGGGATGATGGTCGATCACCTGCACTTTAAGGTTTTTTACCATGCCCTTGATGCTGGTCATCGATTGGGTATCAACAAGGCAAACAGAATTGATTGGATCACCGGGCAGGTCCCGCGGATCAATAAAGGGAAGCTCCACCCCGTAGAGAGTCAGAAATGCTTCAACATTCCTGTTCAATTGCCGAGGTAAGACAGGGGTGAGATTACGGTCGAGCAAATAAGCTCCCAGCAGGGAAGCCAGGCCGTCAAAATCTGTCCGCTCATGGGTTAAGATGATATCCATAGTGTATTCCCCACATGTTCAGGAAAATCATCCTAATTGTACACCAGTAATTTGAAGGATGCGTGAGACTGATCATGGTCTGCCCAAGGGAAAGGACCTGTCATGCCTGTCCTGAGCAGGGTCGAAGGGAGCCCCTCGATTCCACTCCGCTCCTCTCTTCGACTAAGCATCGCTGTCCGCTCTGAGAGTTGGGGTTATTGTGCAAAATAAAAAACTCAACTCATTGAGCGGAGCGAAGCCAAATTCAATCGATGAACTCAACATAAACTCAGGTGAAGGGCTGAGAGCAGTCGAAATGGATGTTTTGTCAAAGGGCCTGTCCTGGGCTTCAGCTTGGCGGATAAATTTCCAGGATCACTCATTCTTGGAATTTTTTTAGGTCCATCATCCTATACTATAATATTTAGATGGACATCATAACTGTTTTTGGCGGTTCATTACCAGCTCCCGGAACTCCCCCATACCAGGATGCACAGCGGTTGGGCTCCTTGCTGGCAGGATCAGGGTACGCAGTTCAAACCGGGGGATATATCGGCACCATGGAAGCAGTATCCCGAGGAGCAGCTGAAGCTGGAGGTCATGTGATTGGCGTGACCTGCGATGAAATTGAAAATTGGAGACCTGTTGCTCCTAACCGCTGGGTAATAGAAGAGAAACGCTGTCAAACTCTCAGGGAACGCCTTTTTGTATTGATCGACGAATGTGATGGGGCAATTGCCCTACCAGGAGGAATTGGCACTCTGGCAGAAATCATACTCACCTGGGCCCAGCTTCAAATCCGGCCAGAGGATCGGAAACCTTTGATCCTGATCGGTAATGGCTGGCAGGAAACCCTGGGAACGTTCAAAACAGAGCTGGGGGAATATATTCCAACTGCAGATCAAAACCGCATTTCCACCGTACTGGATGTTGAATCAGCTCTGATAGTTCTGAAAAGTAACAGCGTATGACTGCCATCAACCCGGCCAGGTTAAAAATCCAATGCGCAGAATTAGTGGAATCCTTCCGAGATCTCCCTAGATTCATGTCAGATCTGCATGATTTATTAGCATTCTACGGAGCTCGCATCCGCCAAACCAGCCTGTCACAAAGCCCCTTTAACCTGCAAACCTATCAAGTTCCAGCACCAGTGCTGAGAGCCCTTATGCTCGAGTTAAGAGAATTAATTGATAAAAATCCAGAGCAAGGTCTTTTACTGGTGGACGCCCTCTGGCAGGAAGAATGGCTGGAAACCCGGCAATTAGGGGTCAGGCTACTCGGATATTTACCAACTTCAGCGCCTGAAAGAATCCTGGAAAGAATCCAAATCTGGATTAATAAAAATACTCCTGAGGATCTCAAACGTCAGATCATGACCAGTGCATTGGAGAGACTGGTGGATGAAAAACCCTCTCATGTGTTGGATTTTTTGAAATCCTTATCTGCCAACGATACCCTGGCAGACCGGCAGAGTGCCTTGTTTGGACTGGTGCCAATAGCCGAAGATCCTGATTTCGATAACTTACCCATTATTTTTAATATTCTGAGGGATATCCTGCTGATCGATGAAACAGTATTTACAAAAGAAATATCAGCATTGATCCACCCTTTACAAAAGAAGTCCGATCAGGAAACAGCTTATTTTCTGGTCCGCCAGATGCCCTTAGCTTCCAAGCCGAGAATATTCCGGGTTATCCGCCAGGTGCTCCCATTATTTTCTGAAGAAAGCCAGCAGCTCCTGAGGGAAAATCTGAACAACTACAATTAGCATGCAATTTGGGATGTGTAATCCATTATTTATTACGCTCGAGCAGGAGCCCTTCGGCTAGAGCTCAGGACTGGCGTCAGCTCCTGCGGGTAATATCACCGGGAGAGCTGGCGCTCTCCCTTGAGCGGTTATTAACCAAGATCACGCATGTTAGATTAATCAGTCACCTTGACGGAATAGGACCCACATCCTATACTTTGAGTACAATTTAGAGTAGCACGGGGAGCCGTATATTGGCTGAGAGGAGGACTTAGGTCCTCGACCCGCGAACCTGATCCGGATTATGCCGGCGGAGGATGCAGTCACAACAAGCTCCTCCAGCCGGAGGAGTTTTCTCTTAT